>ERZ1740055.279-NODE-279-length-12425-cov-8.440744_pt1 | contig 12425 bp, 9 predicted proteins | sample MGYA00581747_ERZ1740055 | MGnify/ENA primary metagenome ERZ1740055 (study PRJEB43018, sample SAMN04849739) | marine metagenome | isolation source: floating plastic debris | place: Pacific Ocean | collected 2008-08-28 | study: EMG produced TPA metagenomics assembly...
TTTTTTTAATTCTATAGGTATAGTAGATTAACTCTGTGAATTCGTTTTTAATTTAAATCAAAGTGAATGTAGAAACAAAGAAAAGTCTCTAGAAAAGGATTGATACCGTGGTCGCTATTGATACTGGTATGGTTTCGATATTCAGAGCTTAAACATGGCAGTGTGCTTCGAAATCTTGATATTTTTTTGGGCCATCTATGTCTTGCAAAGTTTTTTTATTTTTATAGCAGCCAAAAGCCGAACAGTAAGCATGTCTTTCTTCTTTTTAACCATTCTAGTATGATAACCTGTCATAAACATATGTCATAAACAACCGCTAACTGCACATATTGAGTCGCCGATCACATCTTGTCGATTTGTTACAAAAACGTTATGCAGTTGTTCTATTACACCTAAATGGTCAAACGATAAAAAGTCAATTTTAGGGTTCAGTTCTCCTTTAAAATATCCCCTCAAGCTGATCCAATTTTCCTGATTTTGTTTTTAAGGATCATGGACTCAATAAGGATCAATTTTTCTTACCTCCTAGATGATTCATAAATACGAAGTGGTTTTGCTGCTTTTAATCCGTTTTTATTTGTGAGATAATCGTCAAGGAGTTCCACGTGTTTGTCTGCCGCCCTGTTGGAATGCGTGCAAACGAGGACCCGATTTGCTGATGTGGAAACCAACTGTCGCACAGCCTGACTTAAGGTAAAAGTCTTCCCAGTACCAAAAGGACCAAACACAACAAGGGGATAGACAATGTTTCGATGCACGATTGCTGATATCACATTTCGCTGGTTTAAATTGAGCTTGCTATCCAGAAGCCAATCCAACCGTAAAGTATCCTATGAAAAATCGTCTTAAAATATAAGATTGCTTTTTTCCATTTGATTTATTGTTTTCCTTATAAACTTCTAGTTGTTAACCTATTATAAATGATTAACAGATAACACTTATAGAAACTCTTACCACTGCCTTCGGAGGCAATTCACACTGTTGTGGAAACAGCAAGTTTAGGTGCCCAACGCCAAGTCGTTCGATCGACATGTGCATTTCACAAAGATAAGTCCTATTTATTTGAAACTGCGCATCAACCTCGACGTCACAACCGTCATAGAGATCACAATCTTTAACCATAGTTGAAGGCAATCGTAAAACCAAAGAATCTTCTTCCTCTTCAACTCGGTGAATTAACGCTTCATATACTCTAGAGAAACGACAATTCACACAAATTAGTGAGAATAACAACAGCAATAGTAAAAATCTTATTCATCATTTGAAAGTTATACTTAAAGGTGTAACCAACGAAGCGTCTTCCGCAATAGCCCCCTCCCCTCCACTCCCTTTATGATGATATTATGTTAAGCAGGCGAAGGGTGTCGGAATTGCAATGCGGACAAACATTAAGCCCGAGCATCCTTGATTGTCATAAAATTGTTTCCGGTTTCTTCAAAAAAACAAATAAAGTTTGACTAATTTATAAAAATTGGAAGCCGATATCTAAATTAAACGGAGTAACTGAAACGTTGTTGGTCCGAATTTCAATCTCATAATACTTGCAGACAAGACTTAAAGACAAGGAGAAACTCGGAAAAAATCCGAGCCCCAGATGGGATTTGAACCCACGACCCTTCGTGTTCTAGTCGGACTTTTCTAGAAGGAGTTTCTCCTTGTCTTTCTTAATACTTTGCACAAGTTTTATTTAGATGGTAATAAATTTTCAGAAACTCCAACAATGGTTTATGCAGAAACATTCAGTCTCTGTTTAGCGGTTGTCAGAAAGCCAATATGCAGGTTTCACGAAATTCTTATTGAAATAAACATTTTAGTTAATACGAAAACAGGCTCAGACTTAAAAACTTAACTTCGTACTCTACTTACGCCGATTATCATTTTAATTTAGTTGATTAAACCAAAGGTACTATAATTTATGTATCTGCAAGTCGTTCAGTTAATATTCAAACATTTGTAGCGTGTTTTTCACACGTGTATTGTGAGTGATTGTTTCATTCCCAGTCTTGAAAGGGGCTGTCAAATCTGATGCCGCTATAACTACATATTACCTTTTGGATTCCGAATTTCGGGACAAACGAAGAAGCACGGACATCACATTCCGTCGAAATAACCTTCCGGAAGAAGCGTCAGGTATAACGGGATACTGCAATTTAAGAATTCCAAAAAGCTCGTTTTCTGTAGCCCAGACCATTCCTGATAAATCGGAAAAAACAGTCCTTTGGCTATGCAGTGGCGCAGTTCTGAGGCTGAACCTGTAAAAACAAAAGCATGAAAAAACGTAACAGTTTCAGACAACTTTTTCGAAAAATATAAGCAATGTCTTAGTTGTCAGGGTGTTGGAATTTATACACGGTAGACCACTGCGAAGTGTACTTCTTCAGTAACCCTTACTCAACTTGTGTAAGTCCACTTAGGTGTATACTGAGTACCAGTTATTACTGGAAATTAATCTTCGATTCGTTAGGGCTGTTGGAGGTTCTCTGACCCATGTATAAGATATTTTTGTAACATTACTACTAATCCCGCCTCTAAGTGTTGCCCTGTAGATAACGTACAAAATCATTAAAAATATCAAAATTAGAGAAAATAAACAAAAATGTAAGTTCTTTGTTAAGATAATTAAATTGAACATTTTCTTAATTAAAAATATTTAATTGCAAAGCAACTGCAATACTCACCTCGTGAGCTGTTTGCGCATAAACATTTCCTCAGCGAAAAGAAGTTGATGTAAAACTCGTTTGTAGTTGTTAACATTCAGTTCATACTTAATCACCTGGGCTGAAACAATGTTTTCCAGTCGTTGGGGAAGTCTAAAAGCACTAATATTGATGAGTGCTTCTTGTTCCGTAATGTCTTTTGATTGAAAGGAGACAATCTCAACTGATCCATCGTCCCACATTTGTTCCTAAAACACAAAGAGTCATATGAAGTATCATTATTTATCAAGGGAAGCAGAGCGATATGTCCGCGTTGAAATAGATCCGAGGAGTGTTGTCAGTGACAGATGTTTCAGAGTCAAAGGGGAAAATATCATACTGTTTGAATACAAATACAGTCTCGTACGTCATAGCTTCGTCATAGTTTAACCGTGATTTGATAGGCTGCTAGATTCGAGTAGCGTTTTGGTAAAATACAATGATAATACTATAATGTTACAAAAATGTTTTCGGAAGAGAAAGTTTAGAGAAAAAAAAAATTGCTAAATGATTAATCAAAGTCTTAATTAATCTATACAGCGGGTTCGTTCTAAATCCATTATTTTGAAAAAGCACATACGAAAACCATTAAGATCAGAATAGATTTAGCTTTATATAGTTAATTCTCAGAAATGCCGCTTTGGTTAGAAGATAGGTACTTCGTATACGCTAGCTATGATGAACTCCACTCGGAGCTGCTTATCTGTCATATTCTGTACACAGCTCTGAGCTGCTAAGCAACTATACAAACTACACAGCCTTTGAATACAAGGCACAATTTTCTAAAACGTTTCAGATCCTGAAAATTTCCAAAACTTTCTGATTTTCCAAAACCCTTAAAACTCTGTGTACAACTGCATCCAAACCTTTGATAAAATAAAAAAAACACAAAAATTTTCCGAAGTTGGAGAAGTGACTCCAAAGATTCGGGGATTAAAGGTTGCTGTTTATTCTACATGTGCTGGAAGCCTAGAAGGTGTACGATTCCATAACTTGTTTTGGCTCCATTAACTTAGGAGTAGCCTAACTAATAATAATTGCTAAAATAATAGTAAGAAGTATTAAAAGTAGAGATGAAAAAGACGAAGGAGAAGAAGATAAATAATAATGATAAATAATTGTTCAAATAAAATGATGATATAATCTTATTTTTTCTTAATATTATTATACTAACAACATAAAATAACTCTCGAGACTATACTATTGTTAGCCACTAGTCAACTGTTTGTTTTAAAAAAAACATTGCCAGAAACTTTTGCTTCTTTTTTCCCCTTATTCTTATCTTCTGTAAATGACAGCTTGTTTAACCTTGAACAGCACTGCCATTAAACTAAAAACTTTTAGATTGCTGTGATATAAAAAATGTTTTGCAGATGCTGCATGCTACTACACTGTTTGGATTCTTCATAAAAATTGACTTGAAAATGAAAGGAACAGTTGAACGTAACAATAATAGTGAAATGCAAAAAGAATGTATTAGATAAAGCGTAATAGTAAAAACGCATGGCTTGTGGGATGTGACTTAAATGCTAAACATCAAGTATAGATAGCACATCTGTGCTATATAGTAGCTAATTTGAAGCCAATAAAAAACCTGAACCTGTTTGTTAGCTATGCTATGCTAGTGAGGCCAAAAATGACCGAAACAGCTGTCCATGGCTGCTTAAATTAAGGCTTGATATTATTTTATGGTAGACATAAGGGGTGATACCCGCTAAAAACGTGACACTAGTGCCCACTTCAATAGCTTCAAGCATCCCGCTTGTCGGATGGCACCATGAGTGATCTGCCTACCTTGATGGACTTTGTAGTGGTAGTGTAAGACCACGAGCTTGGATAAATAAATGTTCTTGGGTAGAATTACGGGATGCTCGTCTCCGTATTTCATTTCTGCGCGTCGCAGTCGACCCCTTACTGGCAGGATACCATTTTCGTCAGTGAAAGGAGTCCAGGCGGGTCAAGTCAGATTCCTTAAGAGCTTCCTTTCTGTTTTGTATGTACTTCTGAGTGCTTTCCTTTTGCGCACCGTTCACTGACTTTTGTAGTGCTAGCTTTTTAGCCAGGGTCTCTTCTTATTTTACTCTGGGTTACGTTGGCGATGGTATAAGAAAGCCCATGAACAGAAAAAGGTAAAACTATAGTATTCATTTGTCTATATAATTATTCAAATAACCTTATAGTAGAGAACTGTTAGGTCGTCTATAACTAAGACACTTATTCTGCCTAATTTTATGTACAAACCTGTAAGGCAATATCGTTCCTGATTTGCTTTAATTCATCGAGAGCCTCCCTGCTACCTTGAACATCCACGTTCATTCTCTGCACAAGAAAAGCATCGCGGCCAAAATCAAACAGCAAGCACTGGGCAAAGCTACCAAAGATTGTACTTTCAAAATCAACTTTAAGTTGTACAAGTACTGCATCCTTGAGAGAAGGCAATTGCGGTAAGTTGTACTCGAAAGTGTTTTCTTTTGGTAAGTCGAGAGAAGAACATTGAACATAATGATCCATTTGTCCTCCACAGCTCGGGTAATAACCAATGACAACCTTGAGTATCTTGTAGTTATGGTGGTAACGGTGAAGTAAAGCGATCGTCTTCAAAGCTCCAGCAGTACAGGGCTTTAAAGTAAAAAAAGGACTGTTAATAATGGTATTTGAACTGAGTGGAATAGTTTTTATGGGTAATGGAAATACAGGGTTTCTGTAGGTTCCAACTCAGGAAATCTTAGATCTTTTTAAACCCGACCTTTCAAAATTTAAAGCTTATGCTTCTTAAAATGTTGTTCACGTGATCTAGTGAAAAATTAGATTATCCGCATGGCGCCACGATTTAAGGCTTTGCAGTAACTCTTCATGCGCTTTTCGAAGCTTAGAAGCACTTTTCGATGCTTTAGGCATTCAGGGTTTGAGAAAAGCAAAGTATCAGAAAAAGCTTCAAATTAAACTTGAAATCAAATTTAAAACCTTTAAGACCTAAGCAAAGAACTTTTCCAATTTAAGACCATTTCAAGGTCTTAAAAACTCAAAACTAGAACGACTTTGGCCAAAGCCAAATAATTTTTATCGGACTTTAACGAAGATTCAATCCATTTCCTTTAGTGATATAGCAGACACTTTTTTTTTGTTTAATCTTGTTTTTACTCCATACAGGCTTTTTGAAAGTGTCAAGTGTTTTTCAAGGGTGAGAAGGAAAGGCATTGAATCATAAACCGTACAAAATATTATGTCTCAAATACGCGTGAATTTAAAACAATGATTTCAGACCAAAGTTTTAAAGACACGAATTTCAGTTACAAATTGTTACATCCATTGGTTTTATATGCCAATTGTTACTTACTGATTTTTTTTTTTTTTTTCAAAATAAAAATTTACGCTAGGTTGGTTTAGAGAACCTTACCAAGATTTTATTCACAAAAATGTTATTTTTTTGTTTTTTTTAAAAAATCCGGTTCGGGAAGTTACTGGAAGTATTCATATCGCTATGCCTGTCATTAGATTAAATGGCCACATGGAACAAATTCACTGCAAGTTCATTCAAATTTCAAAATTAATTATTACAATTCGAGTTCAGACCTCAATTTTTTTTCATCATCTGAATACAGAATGCATGTTCTACTATGCTTAAGCTTTTTTCTTGGGAAATTCATGCATTTGTTCGTAACTTGCTGTAATGCTGTAGTAAAACTTAACGTACTGCCACTGTAAATACAAGCTGCTGAGATTTCACTCGGACTTTGGTTTCTTACAGAGAAGATAAGATGGAAATTCTGCCTGAGCAATCTTTGTGGTGTCGCAAAAGTGGTTTTGGGAGCAGGTTTCGGGTTAATGAACCATTTATTGCGATCGGCATGACACATGTTGGCGAAGTGAAAATATTTATAGCTTGGCGTCGTTTGTCGTTCATGTCACTGATGCAGGGTTTTGTTGTGTAGGAAATTTCCTTCCTTTCAATAACACTTCATTGGCATGGCATCGCAAGTTCTTACCTTGATTACGTGTCGCCAACATCTTTTCAGCTTTTAGACAAGTGTATTCCATATATTATTATGGTTTGTGATCTTTTCTGTTATCTTAATTTCATGATTTGCCGAGAGTTTTCTCCCAAGCAGTTACTGGTAAACCAAACATCTTGATGTGTTTAAGGGTTTACTATTGCAAGGTACAGAGGGCCACTGGCCTTTATGCCACTAGGTCGCTTGGAGAAGTCAGAGTTTAAAAAGTCTAACGGGATCGTTTTAACCACCATCTGTGCTTCATTTTGTTTGGGGAGACAATCTACGTTTTAAACATGCATATATCACCATTTTTTGGGGGATTTTGAGAAGAATCTACGCATTCGCTTCAACCTTTATGGGTATGGATAATGAAATCCTCAATATAAGCACATGTTGCTCTTGTTAACCGCGCAAATTGATTAAACTGTTCGGTCCTGAGATTTTTAAAAGCTGGTGTTTGTTTGGGCTTTCCCATCGTGATATACTTATTGGCTTTCGGCCACGAGAGCGTCTTATTCTAATTTTGTTGGGGATTATGCTTAAGTCAGAAGGTGGCGAGATTTAGCAACTGTTTTTTTGAACGACTCGTTTTCTTATTTGATATCGCAAATCCTCGCCACTATTGTTTGTTATGACTCGTCAGGCTGTGTTTTGGAACTAATTGGAGGAACTGTCGCTGCCGCAGATATATTTGAATCACTTACAATGTCAGTCAAATTTTTGGAGCTCGAGTCTGGAGCGTCTATTGTAGAACAAGGGAACTCGCATTTTTTATGCTTTGAAATGCGGAGTTATCCAGGAGAAAAAGTAAATTATTTAGTTCTTCTAATCCCATTACAAGAATACACAGTGGTTTCAATATTGGTAAAATTAGCTGCTATACTTTGGTGAAACTCTTTTTTCAATAGATCTTTACAGTACTTACGGCGATTTTCCTAAATTTCTAGAACTTAAGCCGATGCACTCCAATACTTTTTTAAGCTTGTTCTACTAGAAACAACTTGTAAAATGAAGATCATCACTTCACATTTAAGATAAAAGAAGATATTTATTTCTTATCTTTTAAAAAAGGATCTTGCCATACCTTAAAGCGTACATCAAATATCCATGAATACTTGTGGAGTTCAGATTTGTCTTCCGAAAGAAAGACATTCAACCCTTCTGGTTTACAAATTAATTGCACCCCTGGCAAAGAGTCCTTAAACATAATTTCATAATTTGGCAGTTAGAACAAAGCCATCTCAAAGAAGTGAAAAACACTTTGAGAGAGAGAGGTAATGGTTATTCCAACGTGAATTATGGCATACAAAATAAAAAATGGGCATAAAACATTACAACAGAACACATGCCATACCATCATGTTTTTAGAGTTAATCCGTTCTGAAATAGATGGAGGAAGGCTTTCATTCTCTTTCTGTTTATCAATCTTTTGTTTGTCAACGAATCGTCGCTTCCACTCTTGGAGCTCCTCAACTCCGTGAGCAAACTGACACCCGTTACCAAAGCGACAAGTCATGCCACCTTTCCACCTACAAAATATTAAGGATTATTTCCGGATTGTAATTACGCATTCAACGATGTCACCAACCGTACACGTATAAAAGATTGTTCTTAATTATTTAAGGATTAAAAGAAGCAAGATAATAATACATTGTCATTCAGAAATCTATTTTCACAAACTACTATTACTAGAGAGCACAACTGCAGCAAGCAATCCTGGCGTAATTTTGTTTGCGTCGAAATCTGGTTTAGTTTTCCGCACTTAATAAATTTTACGTATTATTTTTTAGTACATGGTTACTTTTTGAGTAATATGTAAAACAAGTTGATGCCTTAGAAGGCTTAGTGGCCCATGGAACCAGCGCGTATCTCCGGTTTCTGTAGTGTTACGTGGATGAGAGTCGTGACGGAAAGGTGAGTTAGCTTAGGCGGAAAAGAAGGTCACGTAAATATTCAAATCTCGGCAGAGCCGGGATCGAACCGGGGACCTTGTGGTAGGAAAGCAGAGATCTTACAACTGCGCTAACCATGCCCGAAATCAAGAAGAAAGACCAAAATAATGTTATTTACTAATTCAGTCAACAATGGCGTCCAAATAAAGGGCTGGATTCGACTATCAAATTATTTTATTGTAAAGCAGCAATCATAAACTTGTCACCTTGAGTAACAGATTGCTTACAAATTTAAATTTTAAACGAAATTATAAAATAATTTGGAAAGTACCTGCGTTTTTGTCAACAAGTGTGTTTTCATAGCGCTATGAAGCACAATAATGGCGGAGCGATATGATTGGCTGTCTCCAAGTTGTTAGAATTTACAGTTTAATGAAAAAAATAAAACTAAACATAAATGCACTTATTATATCGTCTATCTCTTTGTTACGTGGAAAAATAATAATTTCATAAAAGAAATAAAACATGTTTCTCCGTGAAAACCTCGTCAAAGTTTGTGCATAAGAGTTCTCGAGCAGGTGAGAACCCTGCATTGCGTCACGGTTTTTCTCCCAAACGTCTGAGTTTTCACCATGCAGGCTATGAAGGCACGGATAAAACTGTTTCATTTCTAAACTTAAAATTACAGATGCTAGAGCATTGTAATATCTACGAATGTTGCTATCTTTATGTATGGGTTCTGGAGAGACAACTGTCGTTAATTCCTAACGCAATGCAATTTAGTGCTTTCTTGTAAATGATCATAGTCCGAATAATTGATATCAAGCACAGAGCGGATGTGCTATCTTAGCACGTTACTATCTTTAGGAATTGGGTTCTCGAGAGAAAACTGTCGTTAATTCTCAACGCAATAACAAGTGCTTTCTTGCAATAGATAATAGCCTGGATAATTGATACCCAGTACAAAGCGGATGTGCTATCTTAGCATGTTACCATCTTTAGGCACTGGGTTCTCGAGAGATCAAGGTGTCATTCTTAACACAATAATAAGTCCTTTCTTTTAAAAGCCTGATTACTTGAACTCAGAACTTTAGCGCATGTGCTCTGTCTTTCAGTACTGGGTTCTCGAGAGATCAAGTATATTATTCTTGTAAATGATAATAGCCTGATTAATTGAACTCAAAACTAGAGTGGATGTGTTAGTTTAGCACGTTACTATTTTTTGCGCAGCATCCCACGTTTTGCTTCTATACTTCACTTGTGCAGAGACTTTGAAAAACACTAACAAAAAAAATACTTAATACTCACCATTTACAAATTTGATAAACGCCATTTTTCACCCTTTGTGGTGGTTTTCTGTGTCTGTAATGTGTGGTATTCCATGACAGGGAGAGAGTGTTTAGTGGAGTTTTTGAAGAAACTGAGCTTGGTGAGTTAAGGATTTGTTTTGCTGCTGATACGCTTTTGATGTTTTTAGGAATTACCTCTACAGGTCTGGTTTGTAAATCATTTCTCAGTGAAAGCCTCTCGTTTGTATCGAAGCCGCATTTGAGTTTACACGAATTCGAAGCAGGTTCGTTTCTTAATGGTGGGAACATGTCACAATAAGGAGTATCGGTGTTAAATTGTTGATGTGTCGTGCTCGACTGAATAAATGTTGTGTTTAAAAGGAAGCTTTCAAGACCTACAATTATAAATAAGATCATATCAAGTTATATCAAAATAAAGAAAGATTTCTACGTGCGCTCTGACTGGTCAAAAATTCAGGTTTTTAACAAAGTATAAAACATAGAAAAAACGTGCTTTATTGTTTTACGGCGTACAAAAATCTATATTGACATTTTTAAAACATTCCGGGCATTTGAGACCACTCATGAAAAACGCAAAACTAAAATTAATCCTTGTTAAATAAAACATGTCAAAGAGATTATGTCCATTTATCGTCGTCTTCCGTTCTTTTAGCACGTCAAGAAGGGCTGGCACAGCTTTTACTTTTTTACCTTTTACTTCTGAAATACTTTTACGAAATCGAGTTGAAGGATACGAAAGACTTAAACTTTATTTGGTATTCCACTTCTAGTATGTTTAACTCCTTGTCATTATCACATCAAAACTGAAATTGCTACCTTCTAACTATGAATTTAGATAAGGGGAATGTATTCCATACCTTGGTCTTTTAGCTTGTTCCACACAAATAGTTCTTCTTTTCCATGAGCAAATTTGCAATCTTTTCCTACAACACATGGACGTCCTGCACCAACGTGACGACAAAACTCGTACGGCCTGGTGTAAGGTGGAGAAGGGCGAATTGGTTGCCAAATATAGTTGCTTTCGTTTCGATACTGAAACGAAACCAGACCACTCCGATGACAACTTTGACAAACTTTATCCCCAAGGCTGTCGTCTCTCACGAAATGAGTACAAACCAATCTGATTTTGTATGAACCAAACGGATTTCCAGGGCGCGCTAGTGTTTGAAAATTATTATCTCTTGTGGGAATAACGGCTGTTCGAGCTTCTGTGTGGAAAGATTTTTCAGATAGAGGAGCATTTACCGTTTTTGAGAACCCCAAAGGCATTTCCTGTCTCTTCCACGGGTTTACGATTCTTGAAACCTCTCTCGAGTTTTCAGTGGAAGGCACGAAATCAGGTACCACAGGCGATTGCAAGTTGTCAGTAAGAGGTGTAGCAGCATTGATTTCTTGCGTGGGTACGAGGTCTACGGAATAACACATATTATGTTAAAACGTCAACAGAAAATGTCTTATGCTACTTTCAATTTCTAGGTTCTTACTTAGACTGAAACATGGGCTTTTATTTCTACTCGGAAACGGTGTGGCAAAAGATAGAGGGTAAAGTTGGACTGCGGTACACTTGGACTGAAACGTTACTCTGACTGAGACTCAACGGATTTTCCGTATAATGGACGAAGCAAAGTTTACCACATGAGGGATGCGAGGCTGGGGAGATGAGGGACTTTTCAGGATGCACATTTCTTGAGCTTGGGAAATTAATTTCATCTAAAGCTCATCCCCCAGGTGTTCTTGGTTTGAATGGAAAGAGAAAAATCCCAAATAAGTTTGAGCATTGCAGCCAGGGTTCCCGCAGCTCAGGAGTCAACTAATTTAAGGTCTTAAAGAAACCCTTAAAGAGATAACAGTGCTAATAAACACTTTCCAAGGTGAACAAGATCACACCTTCACAAAAATCTATAAATTTTTTATAACCGAATAACAACAAGATTACTGATCAACAACGGCAGATTCAGATTCAGATTCAGTCAATGCAATGGTGGTCAAAAACGTGAAAGACGCGAACGTCTCGTTAAAATTATTTCCGATATGAAGAAAGATTTGGCAGAAACAAAAACTCACTTACATTCGCATTACATATATAACACTTTACTGAAGACCTCAAAAAGAAATTCTAGCAAATTTTAAGAGCTTTTAAAGCCTTAAATCTGAAAAATACAAAATAAAAAAATCTTAGTAACCGAGTGCGAGGTCTATCCGGGAGAATATTTTGCCCGAGGTCTTTCACTTTACAGACGGAGCGAAGCGAGGTTTGTACGAAAGACCGAGCGCAAAATATTCTCCTGGACAGACCGAGTAAAACGAGGTTTTTAAAATTTTTATCAAACGGTGCATCACTTTGATTAATTTTGTCGAAAAAAACATTTATTTCATATAAAAATATCTGCGACAACGTTCAATGAACATGTTCAATGGCCGCACCGTCAACCAACTTGGCGCCATCAGGACGTAAATAAGTGACGTCATTAAAAATTTCAAATTTGATTGGTCTAGACAAAGCTGTCAAACCGGTTTTACAACAAATAGATT
>ERZ1740055.280-NODE-280-length-12370-cov-8.148112_pt1 | contig 12370 bp, 6 predicted proteins | sample MGYA00581747_ERZ1740055 | MGnify/ENA primary metagenome ERZ1740055 (study PRJEB43018, sample SAMN04849739) | marine metagenome | isolation source: floating plastic debris | place: Pacific Ocean | collected 2008-08-28 | study: EMG produced TPA metagenomics assembly...
ATTCCCGCCAAGGGCTTAAAAATTGTTTTCTCTTCTTTCATTTTATATATATATACACCGAACTTTAATGTCTTATAACGGTTTCATCTGTTGGTTTTCCTTACTTTAGTAATGTTGTTCAGTTACTGTGCTCACTTAGTGTGTGGCTCCATCTGAATTTTGTTCTTCAATTGGTACAAGATTTAATGGAACCGAAACCAATTGTAGAATTGCACACAATTTAGGAATCCTGCTGATGAACAGTAACTGTTTTGCTATTCTTTTCAGCAGCATTCTAGTTATGTCTTTTGAGATATCTATTAATTATATTCCCTTCTGGCTAACGTTTCTCCAATGCTTCTCTATGCGCCTTTATTTATTTTCAAACACTAAGACAACCTGGCTGAACATTAGTTTAGAAGACCGTACTAAGAAAACGGTTTGGTACCCACCTCCACTCAATCCAAATGTGCTACCGCAGTTGAAACCCAACCATCCCCACCATAGCATAAATACCCCGAGGAGCACATTTGTCATGGAACAAGACTGAAGCTTTTTTCGACTAGGATCATATTTGCCATGCCGGGGACCAAGAATTAAAGCCGCTGAAAGCCCTGCAGCTCCTCCAACAAGATGTACTCCTAAAATCGAAGGCAAAATAGGTCGTTCAAACATTTGATACTGTTTCTTCTTAAGCCTAAATCCAATTCTATCTCCTTAAAATCTTCAGCAATTAATATTTCATTAGAACTACAGTTTTTAAACCTTAAAAGGTTTTAATTTTTCGATCAACTTTCTATTTGCTGTTTTTGGAATTGCGTATTTTAAAATGACTTAATATATATACCTAATGACAACTCCCTTAAAGGGGCTTTTAATTTCAGTGTCATGTTAAAATCCCTCTCTCCCAGTTAAGAATCCCAACTGGTAGGAGGCAAAACAGTTGACTATTTACAAAGCGTGGCGAATTTACCCATGGGATCACCGAGGACAAATTCATTCAGTAGACCGAGTCGGGGATTTGAACCCGGGTCTTCCGCGTTCAAATCCCCAGCTCTGACCACTGAGCTACGCTCCCTCCTGCTTTCACGCTGACTTGACTTTGTTGTTTATGGATAAACAAGCGTGGAATAAAAGAATGTTATCGCTCCTCGTAAGGTTATCCACGCTGTGGATTCCGGATCTCAGGAACTGGATTCCAGGTTCTAGCTCAGCGGATTCCAAATTCCAAAATGTCTTGATTCCAGTCGTTGGCGGGATTCCGAATTCCTAGACCTAGATCCGGATTCCACAAGCAAATTTGCTCTGGGTTCTGGATTCTACAAGCAAATGTTTCCTGGATTCCCGATTCCGAATCCAGAAACATTTTCTGGATTCGGAATTCCACGAGCAAATATGTTCTGGATTCCGGATTCCACAAGCAAATATGTTCTGGATTCCGGACTCCACAAGCAAATATGTTCTGGATTCGGAATTCCACGAGCAAATATGTTCTGGATTTGGATTCCACAAGCAAATGTATTCTTGATTCCGGATTCCACAAGCAAATGTTTTTTTGGGTTCCGGATTCTACAAGCAAATGTTTCCTGGATTCCGAAATCCATTTTATCTTACATGGGACGAAAGCTACCAATCAAAAGTCTCAAGTGAGAATATTATGCAGGGCTGTGAAACCCTTGAAGAGATATTTGGAAGTTAACATCTGAACGCGTTGCGAAGCAGTGATGAACGATCAATAAATAGATAAAGGAAAATAACAATAAATACTTCTGATTAATTTTTTTTTCTTAATCTCTTGATTCAGTTGTTCATGGTTTCAGCAATCATCGGAACAGCTGTCCGAGAGATTTAGGTGCACTTTTCGCACCCAAATACGTCTTCACGCAAACCTTGGCGTTTCTCTTTGAACATGTTCACGTATGTCCAGTAAATTTATAAGAATCTAGATTTTTTGTTCAGCCGATGAGTTTTAGACAGTAAAAAACAAAAGATTTAGTGACATTTTATGTTTGAAATTTAAGATTAAAATTCAAGATGGCGGCGACTTTTGACGACTGTTTATTTATCTATCTATCTATTTATTTTATTTTATTTTGTTTTTTTTTTTGTTTTGACGTGAAAACCGGTATTGATGTAAAACGCTGAGAAAACTGAAACTTTTTACATCTGACCTCGGTTTGACGTTGCAGTTAAAACCCAAATGTGTATCTAATTCTTTTATTGTTGTAAAGTTGATCCAATTAGAGAGGATTCTAATTCCTAACTGCCTTTGCCCAAATAACAATGGCAGTGACCAATGTAAAGGACAGCGTGTGGGAAATAAATAGTTTAAAAACCTAAACCCGATAATGAGGAAGTTTCGTGGAGGCAAGAAGATAGATTCAAACCTGAACAGCCTGCGATGTCGATTACGCCCATCTCTCGTAGAAACCCGTGCTTTCCCCATATCCAATGAGTCGGAAAACAGGTGGTCAGCGTACTTACAAACGAGTACAGCATGTATGCACGAAGGTTTGTCCTCTCAGCCATTGCACCAGAAACGATAGTGGTAGCAGTAGATGCAAGCGCCATTTGGAAAAAGAACATGGCATAAATCCGGCCTTCTGTTACCGGAACCTTAATGAATAGACAATTTAAGTTTGACTTTCCTGTTTGCTTTGATTGATAAGGGATAGTTTATTTATTTTTTAAACATGATTTTGGCCATGTGAGTCTCCACAGGATTGCTTTGTCAATTCGTGGTTCCTAATCTATCAGTGAACAGATATGTTTTGGAGTAGGTATTGGGTTATAACTTTGAGCATGATAAACAGCTAGCCTTTGGCTGGCTTTTTATCATTGCGCCCTACACCGTACTGACGAGTCCCAAAAAAGGACGAAACAGATGTCTACGGTTGAAGTTGCTGACTGTCCGAGCTCTTATTCATATTGGCAAACTGACAAATTATTTTTATTGTAGTTTTCCAGCCATTCATTTTATTTTACTCATAGTTTCTTCGCTTTTACAAAGTCTGAATATATATTTGGTAACCATACGATCATCAAGAATTAAACTGTCTACTACAATTTGTTATACACATTTTGTTTAAAAAAGAAACTGAAGAGAAAATGTAAGATCAATTATATACGTAACATTTTCGTTATCCAATTTACCCAACCTCAGTTTGTTTCAACCATTCCCTTTCTTATTGTTACCATTAGCAATATGCAACCTGTAGAAGGGTAGAGAAATTTTGCATTTATGGAAAAGCGTAGTAAACTCTTCAGTCATACAGTTTGTCTTAAAATGCAGCAGCTCGAATACTGAATACACGGCGAGAGGTTTTCTTTCCTTCATACAAAAATTCTTCGCAATCATGAAGTATGTTACTGACATGAATCAATGCAGTTTATCAAAGAGATGAGTTTTATAACAGGGCATACAACTATTGCAAAATAGTTATATAGTCTTTCCTTAAACTTACTTCAGTCAAGAAATAACCAACTCCTAAGAAGGCGTTTGTACCATCATCAACACCGAAGCTCAAACCAAAACCAACCAACCAAAAGGAGAAGCCACTGAAGATGATATCAATGGCGTTCTTCACCATTATGTTTGTCTCGTTCTTTACTGTCACCATACCTGTTGCAAGGACGTCAACTCCGATTCATAAACATGTCGCAAAAACTTTCATGTATTTCTTAATTAACTACTAATAAGTAAGGTAAAAGTGCAATGTTTGTGGGATGTGGCTTTTTTACCAATAATTTAATATGATCTTTTTCGGGAACCTTAACCTGCTTGCTAGTTATACCATGTTGATGAGGAAAGAAAGATAAAAAAAGATCAAAACAGCTGTCCATAGCTGCTAGCTATCAGGCTCACTACTTGTTATGGTAGCTTGAGGAAGTAAAGCCCGCTACCTGAACGTGGCCATAGTGCCCAATATAACACGTTTGTGCTATCAATGCATGAGTTCATCTTTATAGCCGCATCCCACAAGCATTGCGCTTGTACTATTACTTATGTTCGTTTTAGGAACCTAAGCCTGTTTGCTAGCTATGCCATGCTGATGAGGCCTTAAAAAGCGTAGGTACTTCACATATGATATTCCCAATAACCACGGGCATCATATAGTCTAGTGCCCTAATCCCTACAACATCCTTATATACTGATGCCCAGGTCCTTCCTAAGTCTTAGGATTAGGGTTAGGGCACTAGAATATGACCGGGGTCAATGGGAATATCATATGTGAAGTACCTACCTTAAAAAGGCCGAAATAGCTAGCTGTCCATTCCTGCTGGCAATCAGGCTCACTATTTTCTATGGTAGTTTAAAGGGATAAAGCCCGCTACCAACGTGGCTATAATGCCCAATATAGTGGCTTCAAGCTAGCTACTAGCACGTTTGTGCTATGTGTGCTTTGAAACTACTACCGTTTTGTATATATAATGAGCCCTTTTATAACTTATACAAGTCTAAATTCAACTGTTTTGATTAAGCTTAAAATTTGCATTACATACAACCAAAGTTTGACTCGGAGTCATATACTCATAGCCAGCGCTTCTGCAGGAGAATGCAAGCATTAACTTTGGGCTTATATACTATTATACGTGTTTATGACACATCAGTTTTGTCGTTTATGTTATGGTCCATCTTAGAAAGCATTTTGGTTATATAGAAACCTTTATTCCAGTGCCAAAAGGAAGAGTTTACACAGTCAATAAAATTCCTGAATCATTTTGTGTTTTATAATAAAGAAGTATATATATTTCTCTAGACTAGACCTGATTGGCGGCTTTAATTTTAAATACCCTTTGGACTTTCACTACTGTTATTGATAGCTGGAGGTGAATAAACAAGTCAATTAGCCGGAGTGCTTGAAAATGTGTTTTTGTCTACTAGATACAAACAGAAACCTTTCCACAATTGCTAAAGAAAAAATGTGAACTCCGTCTTTTTAAATATTGTAATGTCTATGATTTGGGTAGCATTATATTTATGTGAGAGCTTCGTTTACATGTTATATCACTTTTTTTCTGAAAAAAGAATTTCAAACTCTCTTTAAAATATATAGATAAAGTTAGAAATAATTTTGATTACTTTTTAACCGAAATTTTAGCATCCTGGTAAAAACTTCTCAACTCAAAAGTTAGTCCGCCAGTCGGAAGAATTAAAAAATGTACGACGCACTTACTATTTAAAATCAAATTCCTAGAAAAGCAATGATACTATGCAATAGCTATTTTCAAACTATAAAAAATAAACATTGCCCTAAACTACTTTGCATTGATCTTTTTTTTAATTTAATAAAGACCTTCTTCGCAGATTCTATGTGCAGGCAATGTAGTCTGCCAACTTTGTTTCTTTTTGACCTACTTATGCGATGTGTACAGACAAGTAATATAATTCTATTTAATCTTTAGAACACCTAACACAACCTACCAGATTCTATGAGTCCAAATCCTGACTGCATGGTAAAAATGATGAATCCGCTTGTAAGAATCCATGTCGCGTCCCCAAATGAAATGTTTTGTTCGGTGTATAAAAGTCCGGCCTGTCCTTCTTTTTCCGTTGGCATTTGAAGCGTAGTGCTTACGTTTGTCATGTTGCTTTCAACTTGCATTGCCTGCCAAACCTTGACGTTCAAATTATTGTAATTTAGCACACACAAAAAACCTACTTACCTAAAATGTTGTGGTAACCAATGTATTTTATAAATGATTTATTTTGTTTACCTAGGTATTCAATCAGGTATCAAAATCAAGCAGAAGGTGGTAAATGCATGCACAAACACTTTTGAGTGAAATGAGAAATCGGAAACTTTATTACAATTCGTCTTGCTTTTGTTTTAAACTAAGTTTATCTCAACACTAATTTGTTCCGAAAACGTTATTTTTATTGCTGCAATGAAATAATCTGACATCATATTCAACCGTAGGCTCAGTCAACCCATCTGGCTGTTGCATAATTTTTTAATATTTTGAAACCTGACATTTATTTTTCCTTTCTGGATCCTTCTTGTAAACTCGATGAGCCGTTTCTTTTCTGGATAGAATTATTGCAATAAGAAGTTGGAGCATTTCCTATTGATGACAGATTATTGCAACAGACGTTCCATCGAACAAAATGGTTTCAAGAAAAGAATCTTCACATTTTTTTTCTCTTTCTTAATTATAATACTATACAAACAATATGGTATGGTAACGTAGAGCAAAACTGAAATTGTCCGATATGCAACATACAAAGTATATTTTAACTTTAACTTTGTCGAGTTGGGTCTCAAAGCCTATTAGAAATTGAAAGGCAAAAAAAGGCAACAAAATAAAAACAAAAAATCCGAGAAGACAGAACGACCAAGAAGTCGGAGTTAGTTCTCCGCAAATAATTTAAGCGAAAAACCGACTTTGAAAATGATTAAATGCACAATACTCAATATCTCAACTCGAAATACCTTCTTAATCCTGAAAATATTTGATGCACTGACTTATTTGTACATTATCAAATATAAGCATAAAACACTTTTGGTCATTGCCGGTTTTCACCCGACTTCATGGCGGCCATGTTGGAGTACTCTTAACAAAAGAATTTGATTATTTCTTTTGTTTGGGACACCAACATGGCCGCTGTGTATATTGTCTTTTGTGTCTCTTGGGATTATGTGAAAACCAAGAATTGATTGGCATTTCCCAGTAGTCCGACGATTAGGAATAAAACATACCAGTATAGCACTAACGCCACAGTCTATTATATAGGTCTACTTACAATAGGTAACCAGTTTTAACGTTTTACTCTCAGGTAGCAATTAAGAACTGAAGGCAATGTTGTGTTTGAAACTCCTTTGGGGACCACATGTTTACTTTGTTTATGGTTTTGCTTAGCTGGCTGGAAGAGTTTTAATGAATCATTTATCACTTTAGGGTCGATGGTTACTTTGCACTAGACAAGATTTTGAAGTTCTCCAATGTTGATTTTTTTGGATCTTTTTAACTATGAAGATGATCAATTTTTACACTTATTCCGCACGAATTTATACTTTATGCTCTCTTGATTATTTTAGACAGAGACCCAAATCATAAAATAGCTTTATGTAGTATCTGAGGGGAAATTTCAAAAAAGCTTGTTTTGATGAAAAAACGCATTTAAGTTTGACTTTTAACTATTTAAGTGTGAACCTTGCAATATACGGAATGATAAATTCAAAAGGCAATAAAAGTTTGTTCTAAAATACTTTTTTCGGGAGTAAAATAAATAAATTGAAGGACTCAGTAGTGACAGATAAAAGCTTTCTGGTCTCCTGCTATTAAGCAATTTACTGCGAAGATGTATTATCAAGTGGGTGCATCTTCTAATTAATATCTAAGAAAGTATTGTTTTTCATTTTCCACCTGCCACCGGGCATAAATACTTGAGTTTAATTGCTTTCTTAAACTAATCTCTACTCCTATAGTTTGGATTGTTTGTGATGTGTAGGAAAAATCATATTTTATCGACTCAACAACAATCCACGTTCAGTGTGTGTGGATAAGTCAGTTGTACAGTTTACATCGGCTTTGGACTTAAATCACTTAAGAAAATAGTACACAATTTCATTACTAATCGATTACACTTAGAGCTGATAGAATGGCGTTGGTTAACACAACTGTTTCAACAGTATTGAATAATCTCAACACAACACCAAATACTGAACCTGATCTCGGATCTGGAGATGCAGTTTGGATTCTTACAAGTGCGTTTATTATCTTCACCATGATCTCAGGCTTTGGATTGGTGGAATCAGGTCGGTAATGTTATTTCCATTTTATTTTCCTTTCGTTCCGTTTCTCCTAATTGTCAGATGGCTTGGGAATACAAATCATGTCTCTATTTTATCTTCATCAGTTTTAAAACACAACATGTAATATGTGAAACAGATAAACGATGTCAGAAGTGCAATGTTGAGAAAGCCTTTATAGGAGCCAGTGTATAGTATGAATGGAGCTACTGAGAATGGAAACATTATTTGTTTGTTTGTTTGTTTGTTTCTAAAATTAGAAACGAAACAAAAACAGCCCAAAAATGAGGAGTATTTAGCTGATTGAATAGTTAATATGAGTAACTGATTGTAAGAAGGAGCTTTAAAGCGCTTTACTAAACAAACAAATACTTTCACTACTTTAAATTTCTTGTTTCAGCAAGTTGAAAAACTTTTAAATGATCTTAAAATAGAAGAAGAATGTTCGAATGTTAGTTCTGCAAGGAATTATTTAAAATCGATTGTAATTTCTTGAATTATTTAGGCGCATTTGGTTTGCTAGAGTAAATGTATCTCCAAGTAAATAATTGGTATAAATAAACGTTAAATTATCCTGTTCTAAAAAGAACACCAGATTTAGAATCGGGCGTAACTTTCGATTTTCTTCTGACAAGTTTCTTTTGAAGTATAACGATGCGTGTTTGGAACTGGAATAAAATGATATGCTGATTCCGTCACTAAAACAACGTTTTGAATAATGTAAACTAAGCTATACTGAGAAAGAGAAGGTTTTTTAGAAGGCAAAGCTTGAATTGCAAATTTTGTCTTTTTGATGTTGATATTCTTCTACAAACACTGAGTGTGTGAGACTTCCATGATAAATGTTCATCGAGAGCATCGCCGACAGTTGTTAATTTTTTGAATTAAGAAATCGAATGTTTGCTTTCTTTTACGGCAATTTTTAAAATTTTTGATTTTGTCATTTCGACATTTAAGGTTTCAGAAAGTAAATAAAAAAAAAGTTAGTGTTGATGTTAGTGCCGCCAACAAAGTGGGTAATAACCAGAAACCTTTGACAAATTGCATAGGTAATTTATATAGTGTCGTCATCATCATAATCATCATCATCACGATCATCCTCTGCTTTTTCAAACATTAACTTTAATGTATTGCAAATTTCATTCCGTTTTCATCGTACGTAACAAGGGGTCACCAGTATCACTGAACATAAACGATATAATCGTTGAAAAACAGTAAATTACAAAATGGTCGTTTAAATTTGTTATAGCTTACTTGTAATAGTTTACCACTGGTATTGAATTAATTTTGCGATGAATATTAAATTTGGACTCCGTTTTTGTTGACTTCAGGTATGGTTTCCAAACGTAACGAGACTAACATTATGGTAAAGAACGCAACGGATGTAATCTTTGGTGTGTTTGCGTATTGGATTTTTGGTTTTGCGTTCAGTCTCGGCGAATCTCAGGGAAATGAAAACGGATTTTCAGGCTGGGGTTCATTCTTCACTGATGCCGATGAGAAGCAAATGGGAAACGTCTTTGCTCTTTACTTTTTCCAAGCCTCATTTGCGACTACAGCTACAACAATTGTGAGTGGCGCTGTAGCAGAGCGAGCAAACTTACAGGCTTATATGTTGTTCTCATTTACCAACACTTTGACCTACTGCTTCCCAGCTCACTGGGTGTGGAGCAAACACGGTTGGTTAAAAAAGCTTGGTGTCGTAGATGTAGGAGGAGCCAGCCCAGTGCATTTGGCCGGGGGAATAGCCGGCCTCGTCGGTTAGTAATCAATACCAAGGACATAGTTTAATAAGCATTATATGCTACTCCTAAGAAAATTCAAATCCTACACCAACATACTCATTATAACTTGTAGCCGCTAGTAGCAGTAACTAAGGAGAGACTAACATCGCCAATCATGTTACCTTTTAGAAAATTCAAATCCTACACCAACATACTCATTATAACTTGTAGCCGCTAGTAGCAGTAACTAAGGAGAGACTAACATCGCCAATCATGTTACCTTTTAGAAAATTCAAATCCTAAACTAGTGTAGGATACTATAGTGGTGACAATAAAAGCGATAATAATTGCAATACAAAAGGTGATGGTAGTAGTGAGAATACAACTCATTATAACTGGCAACCCACTAGTAGCAGTAACTACTTAAAGCAACATTGGTTTTGGGCATAGTTACATTGTTTTCAAAATTTTGATTTGCTTCCGTTTTGCACATACGTGTCGACAGCGCTAAGACTATTTGTAGGTTTATCATGAGTGGCTAAATTAGAAATAATTTATATGTGTTACGGTTTTGCATGCAGGAAATATTACTTCTAATTTGATTCTGGTCTCAGTGAGCAATACCTAAAAAATGAAAGTGCATCTATTTATAAAACTGCAATAGTTGACGGAGATAGCAAATTTTGACAGAATAAGTTGTCTATGGTGCCTGATAAAATTAAGAGCATTACAACAAGCATACGCATTACAAATTTTATGCTGGTCATAAAAGATGGACACAAGGCTTTTTTAACTCAATGGGTTTGTGGGAAATTTTTGGAACATTCTTTACCCATAAAACGTGCAAAATATAGGTTCTTGTCTAGTTTACTTTTTAATTATTAGTATTTTTTTCTGCAGGAACTCTTATGCTAAAACCACGAAAAGGGAAATTTTCGAAAGCGGATGGTCTCAAGCACAAAATGGCTTCCCCTCCCAATGTACTGTTAGGAACGTTTATGTTGTGGTGGGGATGGCTGGGTTTCAACTGCGGGAGTACTTTTGGTGTCAGCGGTGGCAAGTGGAAACTAGCATCAAGGTGAATTAACAGTGAGGTCATCGCAATTTAAGTAATTCTGAGGAGTTGCTAAGACTTGTATAGCAAAACAGTGAAAGAGGAATTTTTCCAGTGTAAAACAACGAAGCAGGGATGTTTTATAGCTACCGCGTTGGCTAGGCCTGAACAGATTGTGCTCGCAAAATCATGAAAAATTATTCTTTTTAACTCAAAAATTTGCTAAATTTTTACGAAAAATAAAATAAAGTTGCTACTAAAACTTTAAAACTTGCTACCTTAATATATCAGTATATATGTCATATAAAGTAATAATAATCATTCAATCGTTTTAATCGTTTTTTTTTTATTGAATGTATGAAGTTCAAGGAAGTTCATTATTATTCTAAAGTATATATCTTAGGGATATATCGAGGTTTGAAAGCCTGGGTGACCAGGTAATGGTAGTGAACTAAAGATGGCTTGGGAAGAGACTTTAGATATGAGCAACATCGAGCGACATATTTGTCTTGTAGACATCCCGTACCCTGCTTAGCTTCGATACATTTTAAGGAAATTAATGTTTCCTTTCAAAACGTGATTCTTATAAGATAAATCAATGCAAAGTTGCTCTGAAATCCAAAAGTTGCTGGAAGTTGCTAGAATCGAAAAAAGGTTTTCCGATCGCCAAAAGTTGCTCAAAAGTTGTCGAGCACAATATATTCAGGCCTAGCGTCGGCAGACGGTAGCCACTTTGTTAGTAAGTCTGCAGCCAAATGCCTCGATTTCATGCGGCCTGGTGATTAATATCGGTCAGTGGCGTGTCAGTTGTATTTTGGGGTAGAGTAAAAATTTTGCAAAATTTATCTTCTCGTGCTAAAACCATTACTTCATTTGTTCACTGCGCTCAACTGGAAGAAAAATTTCACATATTTGCGCTGCGAAGTAACCTTTTTTTTACAGTTTCAATAGTCTTCAAAACCGAGATAACTCGTGCAAGTGTTAACGGCGTATTAAAATACTTTTTCCAGATCTATGGTATTACCAAGTAGTGATCGGAAAAAGAAGTAAGCTGACGATGGCTTTATATACAATTATGGGAATAATGTATTCACAATTTGGAATTTATTATAGTGCGCGTTTTACCTCCAATCCGGTGAATGCTAAGAGTAGTTTTAATGAAATACTAAGCGAACAAACTAAGATGATAAATTTATGAAAAGGAAATTTAATGAATGATTTTTTATCAAAAATCATGTTTTAATATAAGTATCTAAAGGTACTACTTGCTGCATATTGTTGAAACATATAGGTCAGCCGTTTGTACTTTAAACGCCTCAATTGGTGGTGGAATCTTCGCACATGTCTTCGGTCTTTTCTACTTAAAACGCGTTGACATTCCCACACTCATGTCTGGGATCCTTGGAAGCCTGGTAAGCATCACTGCCATATGCGCTGTTGTGAGGCCTGGTGAGAGTATTTTCATTGGTTTTGTGGGCAGCGTTATTGCAATCTGCGGCTGGATACTAATTGAAAAGCTGAAGATAGACGATCCAGTTGGCGCCATTTCTACGCATGCCGGTGGTGCAATCTGGGGAATGCTTGCTGTTGGTTTGTTCGTTGAGAAAGACCCACTCGAGGGCTTCTCTTCAGACTACGGTGTTCTCAAGGGAGGATCCAGCAAGGTTTGTGCAAATTAAGCTCTAAATGAAAAACTGAATCAAGAAATAATAGCTTTAAAATGAAAATCAATTAATGAACAGACGATGGAATAGAACCAAAATAAGATCAACCATGAATAAATAAAAATACTTTAACATCATTTGTTGATTTCTTGTTTGGTTCGGAATCTAGTACTAATATAAAAAATAAAAAATCTT
>ERZ1740055.281-NODE-281-length-12368-cov-126.055226_pt1 | contig 12368 bp, 10 predicted proteins | sample MGYA00581747_ERZ1740055 | MGnify/ENA primary metagenome ERZ1740055 (study PRJEB43018, sample SAMN04849739) | marine metagenome | isolation source: floating plastic debris | place: Pacific Ocean | collected 2008-08-28 | study: EMG produced TPA metagenomics...
CCTAGATATATAACTATAGTCCTTATAATAACCATACCATATATATATCCCTGTTACTATTCACACTATATTCTCCATATCACGTTCATCCGTCTCAAGTGAAGTGGAAGGAGCCAAAGGCGAGAGAAACGAAATGGAAAGAGACGGGATGAACGGGATATGAACGAGACGAAGGAAGGTTGGGCGGGTCTTCGGTCTCTGGGATGGGTGCTCGGCCGCTATCACTCTCTCCTCACACCCATCGCGCCGCAGGCACGTCCGAGAGGCACGAACGGAGGAACGGAGTGAGTGACAGAGGACGGGCCGGAGGCGGGATGGGAGGAGAGACGAGCGTACGAACCACGAGCAGAACACACGACGTAAGGAGGTGAGATGTGAGTGAGTGAGCCGCTCGTCTCTCCACCTGTTACCCTTGGCTCGTCGTATCCCACCTCACCATATCACCTTCTCTCCTCTCCCTTCGCTCGGTTCTATGGAGAGGTGTGAACGTAGAGAGCGCCGAGCCAAGGACCGAGAGAAGCGAGCGGAGATAGCCGGCTGTAAGGAGGTGATAGCAAAGAACCGGAAAAGCCGGCGATATGATGTGACTGAAGGTGGTAAGATCGGCAGTTCCTTCCACATCACTCTTTACCCCATCGCCTCCGGCAGGGACCGTGAAGCGGAACCGAAGGTGTAGCGGAACGGGACCGAGAGGAAGGCGATGGGGGGTAACTGAGGGAAATAACCACCTAACCTCCTCACCTCTCCACTCACCTCCGGCCGTAGGCCTCCGGCTCGCTACGCGGTGAGGATGTGAGGAAGTGACGTAAGAAGAGACCGAACAGACGAACCGTGAAGCGGCCGGTCATCAGTTCCCTAGGTTTCCCGCTCCTGTCCCGTTCCTTACACCCTCCACTTCCTCTCCGTCTCTCACGTCACTCGTTACCTCGTTCCGACGAGACGGGAGTAAGTGGAGTGTAACGGAACGTAACGAGCGGAACGGGAAAGGAACGAGGAATGAGTGACAAGAGACGGAGATGACTTGACAACAGCCGGATGTCTCACCTGGCCATCATATGTCACCTCAGGACCTTTTCCATCTTGGCAGCGGCTGTTTCTATGATCGGTTAACCATTCCATCCAAGTTCTGCCGCTGTTTCCTCGTCCACTTCTCTCGCCGTCTGGTTCGGGCTTCGTTCGTTCCTCACGTTCACCCTCACCATACGCCGAGCGCAGCGGTACGGAGTGGACGAAGTAAGCGACGTAAGGAGCGATGGAGGACACGGAGTGAGCGGAGCGTTAGGCGGATGGAATAGGAGCAGAACTTAGGTGGTTCATCTAGCCGGTTATTCTTCTCACCTTGTCTGCTTCTCGGTTCGTGTCTCAGTCGTTTACCCCACCTTTCCCACCTCGTTCGTCACCGCCGGGCGTAGCCCGTCTCGCTTCGCGTAACGAACGAGGGGTGAAAGGTGAGGAGACGAGACTGAGCCATGAGTGAGTGACGAGAAGCGGGGAGAATAAGATACAGATAAGAAGATAATAATAATGTAATGTCAAGATACGACCATAAGATAGAAAGTTGTCTACAGGAAATTGACCACCTATCCAAATAAAAGAAAAAAGAAGAAGAAACCAAAAGCACAGATAAAAACCATTAAATCTATTGGTGAAAAATATTATAAAATAGAATGAGATTGAAAGACTTCTCATAAAGTAAAATAAGATGAAGATAGAAGTAAATAATATAATGAATCCTGCATTTTTATTTGGCACAGCTTTTAACATAGCATATTGGCATAAGAAATACCATTCAGGTACTATATGTAAAGGAGTAAGTAATCCACATGCTTCTAATGCATTATCTGGATGTGAGAAAGAAGAGAAACCGAAATGAATTTGAAGAAGATATAGATAGAGAATTAATATCTTTCCATATAAATCTTTACTAATAATGAAAGGGAAAAATGCTATTTTATTATTAGTGGAATTCCTTAAAGGATTATTAGAAGATAGAAAATGTAGATTAAAAATATGATAAAGAAGAAAACCACAAAGAAGAAATGGAAATAGAAAATGAAAGACAAAGAACCTCTTAAATGTAGGATTGTAAATGTAATGTCCTCCACAAAGCCATTCTATTAAAGATGGAAATGCAGATAATAAATTTGTAATTACTGTAACCCCCCATAAACTCATTTGTCCTAAAGGTAACACATAACCCATAAATGCTGTTCCCATTAAGAAGAAGATAATAATAATTCCAGAAAACCAAGTATTTGGATTATAAAAATATGAACCATAAGATATAGCTCTTCCAAGATGTAGAAATATCAAAAGAAAGACAAATGATGAACCATTAGAATGAAGATAACGTAAACACCATCCATAATATATTTCTCTAATAATAAAGAAAATACTAAAATATGCTGAATTAATATCTGATGTATAATGTAAACCTAAGAAGATTCCAGATATAATTTGTAATAAAATAGTAATCCCTAATAAAAAACCAAGATTCCAAAAATAATTTATGATCAGAGGACAAGGATATGATTGTAAATGAGATTTCATTAGTAATAAAAAATATAAGAAAATAATTACAGGAAATCTATAAAGTCAAGAGTTTTACAGGTTATGAATGGTTATTTGGCTTAACAGAATACCAAAAGATAGATAGGTGAAAGGCATAAGAAATACCATAAAAATATCACATAAAACTTCTTATTTTTGTACACTTCTTTTATCAATGGAATTTGTATGCTTAACCACTTCAAAGATGAAAGAAATACGAGGTATGAACCGACAGGAAAGAAGTGGAAATAATAATATCTTCTTTTTATTTGGTGATTTATTTATATTATTCCCGCTCATTACGTGAAGAGAACTAAAAGATAGATGAACGAAGAGCTTAGGAAATGAGCGGGAATAATGTGAGAAAGAGCGAAGAGATGAACCAAAGAAACGAGCGATTTTTCATTAATTTCTTAATTCTCTTTCATGGTCGGTTTCTTTGGTTCATTCCGGTCCCTTTGTCGTCGCTTCGGTTATCGGTTCTTTCTCTCGGTTCGTTCCTCACCTCGTTCTCTCACCTCTACCCTTACGCCGAACGCAGTGACCGGATCGAGTGAGAGAAGGGAACGAAGTGAGAAGCGGAAGGCATGAGGTGAGGACGGAAGGAATGAGCTGGGCAAGGGCTTCGTCTGTTCCGCCATGTCGCTACGCTTCCGTCTCACATTCTCATCCCTTGCCCGTCGCTACGCTCTCCGCTCGTTCTCTCCTCGGTCGGTTCTTCGCCCCTTCCCTTGTCGCTCCTGCCTGCGGCGCGACGGTAAGGAGGTAATGAGTGATCCGAAGGAAGCATGAGTGAGTGACACGAAGAACCGACGAACCGTCCCGTCCATTTCGCCTCCTTACCGCTTCCCGTTCGTCTCTCCCTACGCTCTTTCCTCGTCATGTCACTCCACATTCTGTTCCGTTCCATTCCGTCGGGACGAGCGTAGCGAGGGAGGGAGTGAGGTAACGAGTGACCGAGTGAGCGGAGAGAGGAACCGACATGGTGAGAGAGACGAACGGTGGACGGGAGTAACAGACGGAGATTGAATGACGTGAAGCGAAGCGGCATGAACAGAGCGTAGCGAGGATGCTCGTCATTCAATCTCCACATCATGGACGCGTCTTGTCTCTTCTCATTACGTCCGCCACGCGGGGCGGGGTGTAGGTGGAGGGGAGCGGACGTAATGAGCCAAGACGCTATCAACATTTCTTTAATCCACCCGTTCCGTCGGTTCACGCCCGGCTCATGCTCGTGGCCTCACACTTCCCCTACCCTTCACCTCCGGAACGGAGCCGGCGGAGTGGAAGGAGGTGGGTAGGGACACGACATGAGCCAACCGACGGACCGTGTGAGTCACCCGTCTGTCGCTCTTTCCGCTCATCCCACTCGTCTTTCATCCCGTCGGTCACTCACTCGCTACGATCGTTCTTTCCCTCCGTTCCTTAGCCGAGTGGATATGAGGCGTGTGAGGAAGGGAAAGAGCGACATGTGAGTGACCGACAAGATGACGAAAGACGGTGGAGACAAGTGACTGGCACGGTCCATCTTCTGTCAGTCATTCCGCTTCCTCTCATGTCGGTTCTTACCTTACCCACCTCATTCCTCTGCTCTCTCTCGCTACTGTCTCGCTCTCTACGGCTCGAGGTTCGGTCTTCCTTATGGTCCCTCGTGTCTTCCGTCTACCGTCTCGTCTCGCTACTTCTCCTCACCTCCTCCGTCGGTTCGGACGCGTAGCGGACGAGACGTAAGGAGGATAGGATGAGGAGAAGTGTGAAGAGACGGAGATAGACCAGTGGAAGCAGAATTTCTATCTTACAAATAGCCGTCTTTCACCAATAATTATAATAAAATCCTGTAAGAAGAAAAAATCATAATAAAAACCATAAAGAAGAAGAATTCAGATAATAAATTAATGATATTTTATATGTAGAAAGATAATATACTAATTCTTAAGAGAAATAAGATGTAGAGAACAAAGAAACCAAAATAAAGAAGAAACTAAATGTAAATGAGATTAAAGAAAATAATAAAATATGATGAGATTAAAAATGTAGATTAAATATTAGACCATAAAGATAATAAAAATGAGATTAAAAAATATAAGAATAAATAACCATGAAAATAACCATTAAATCTATATCTTCTTCATAATAAATCCTGTAAAATAATATATTTGGAAGATTTTACAAAAGAATGACCAAAAAATAGAGAAAAATAATGAAGAATTAATAAAAAACCAATAAATGTAGAAAGATAATAAAGAAAATATCATATAAGACAAAGAAATACAGATAATTTAATCTCAATAATAACCATAAATAATAAATTCTTTGCAGATTATAAAACCAAATAAAAGAAGAAAAGAACAGAACAAAATAAAGAATTATTAATTGATATTTTATTTGGTTTTATATGATATGTTTAAAAAATGAATGAAGAATTCCTATTTTCTTTGCTCGCATTTCTTTCTTCTTTCTTTTGGTCTGTTTGTCTGGAGGGTTATGTTCTGTCACTCCTTTGCACCTCATTATCAGTTGGCTTGTCGGTTCATCTTCCATTCATTCATCTATTGGAATTACTTATAGCAAAATGAAGGTTGTGAGATGTAGAAATAAGATGAACCGACTCAGAGATAGAGGATTACATTTATAATATTCTTTTTTCTTTGGACATTTCTTAGATTATTTTCTTCTTTTTGGTTTTTGGACATTACTCACGGCGGTAGAACCCTGTCAATCTAGCGATCTTTCATGGCCGATTATTTGTCTCACGTTATCACCTCTCTATAGCCCTTCGCCGTCGGCACGACATGTCCGAGTGAGCGAGGCGAAGCACGAGTGAATGACGGACGGGAGTGACAGACGGCGGAGGGAGGTGGCGAGGGGCGAGCCACGGGGTGGGCGGTGGGATGGGCGGGTCCGTAGGTCGGCGGCTCATATCACTTACGGCCGCCTTCCCTACTCCACTCATTCCGGCCGGAGGCCTCCGGAGTGGAACGACGGAGGGAGCGAGTGAAGCATGAGCGAGAGACCGACCGTGTGACACGAACGGAGGACGAACGGCCGGTCTCTTCCCTTCCGTTTCCCTTTCTCTCGTCTCACATACCGCCGTGTCATCGTCCCTTCGTCCTCCGTCCTCAGCTCCTCGCCTACGGCGGTATGGAGAGTGAAGAGACGAGAGAGAGAGAGACACGCCACTCGTCACTCTTCCTCACGGTCTCGCTTCGTGTGGCGGGTCTCTCTCTTCACCACATCACCCATCTCTTACCTCGTTCATCGCTCCGTTTCACTGCTCTCTTCACTCGTTCATGATGGGTGATGTTAACGTAGCGTGATGGAGAAGAAGCGTAAGTGAGCGTCCTTCACTCATAACCTCCTTTCGTCGGATCTTCCTTACGGTCGTCGCTTCCGCTTCTTCTCACTCCGTTCATCGCCTCGCCACTCGCCTCTTCACCCCTCATCCCGACCCACTCGCCTCGGGCTCGGTTCGCTACGCTTCCCTTGCCACTCGGCTTCGCCCCCACCTCTATCTCTTCCCTCGCGCCTTGTCTCCGGACCACCTGCTTCCGGCTCGCGTCTTCCGTTCTCTACGTTCACTCCACCCACTCGCCAGCCGCAGGCGGCCCGAAGGGCTTCGCCCGGAGGGCTCCGCCCGGCCTGCGGCGCGAGTGGAGTGAGTGACGTGGAACGGAGCGGTGATTCGGCTCACTTCTGTCGGCTTCCGCCTCTGTCGTTCATCCTTCTCACCGCTCCTTACACCTCCGTCTATCCCGCCTTAACCTCCCTCGCCTACGGCTCACTTCGGTACGACGGGAGACGGAGGTGAATGAGGTGAGAAGGCGAAGGGCGAACACAGTGAGACAAGAGCCGATCACCGAGGGAAACAGCCAACCGGTTAGTTCCCTCCTGTCTATCGGCTCATTATCCTTACCATGTCGTCCGCTTCCATGCTCCTATCACCTCTGCTCGTCGGATGCTCGTTCCAGGCTCACTCGTTACCTCTCTCACCTTACACTCACATCCTAGATCTAGAGGTGAAAGAAGCGGGAGTGACGAAGGAATGGAGGAGGGTACCGACCGGACAGACGACCGACGAGACCGGAGGGTGAGACATGGAAGCGAGGTACACCGGGAATCCTTATGACCCGCCCCCACACCTTCTCCCCGCCTCACGTCACTCACTCACTTACGTTCTCTACCCTCGCTTGCCGCTCTCCTCTCTATCCTTACGCGAGGAACGAGCGGAGCGCTACGCGAGGGTGACGAACGTAGAGAGGAGTGACCGAAGCGTGGCGGGCCGTGAGTGACACGTGTCGCTCCCTCCATCCGTCACTCGTTACGCTCGTGTGTTCCGCTCGTGATTCGTGTCCCTTCGCACCTTACGGCTTGTCGGTCCACATCTCACTCACTTCACTTGTCACTACATCAGGTTCTCCAGTTACAACCGTGTAACACCTTAAATATATTATCCTTGTAGTCCTTGTATATATGGTTATTAATAAGGGATATATAAAGGACTATAATAATAATATATATCCCTTATTAACATACAAGGACTTATTATTATCTAGCCTGTGTATACTGTTAATAAATCTAAGGCTATATAAAGACCACTCTCATTCCATTCCGTCCCCGTGTCCCTCCGCTACGCGGACCCTACGGGCGAAGGGGACACGGATGGACGGAATGAGGTGAATGAGATGAGGCGAGGGAACAGAGCCGGAAGTGGGATGGAACGGTGCCGCTCGTCTCTCCCCATTCCGCCTCCGTTCCTCTACCCGTCCGACCGGCGTGAGCCGGGCCCTGCGGGCGTCTCGGACGGGGTCGTTGCACTCGGCGGAATGGAATGGAGAGAGTGTGACGGCACCGTGAGAGACAAACCGCAGGGATAGAAATGTCCATGAAAGATAGAATGCTTCTTGGATGATTTGTTCCTTGGCAGTTAATGGTCAATAATTCTTTGTAATAGACGGTTATCTGTAAAATCCTCCAAATATAAAATCATTAAAAGATAAATGGCTGTTACCGGTGGTCTCTGGTAAGGATTGGAGAAGAATTAAGAAGTTGAAAGATTGACGATGATAGGCCTGTTGTAGCTGTAAGACTCTTTCAATTTCATTTATAATTCCTCCAATAATAATTCTTATATGATATTATCTTAACTCCTAGGATATGAGGTCTTATAAATTAATAGTTTTCATGTTCTGGTTGGTCGTCTCTCTAGTCGCCTCCTTCCCTTCTCACGTTACGCCTTACATCCCTCATTCCATTCGCGCCGCAGGCTCACGACCGAAGGGAGGCGAGAGGAGAAAGGAACGAGCGTAGCGTGGTCGGTTCCTTGTCCTTCCGTCTCTGCTCGCACCCTACGCTCTTTCCTCACTCATTCCATTCGTCACGAACGAGCGTAGCGAGGGAGGTCCGAGCAGCGACGAAAGGAGCGTGAGGAACCGACTGAGCGGAGTGAGACGTGGGAGGTGGGAACGAGGTGTGAACGGCATCGCTCTTTTCATCCGCTCAGCTCGTTCACATCTCGTTCCCATCTCTTTCCACGTCTCTCATCCGGTCCCTTCCTTCTTCCGTTCTCTTCGCCCGCAGGGCTCGGCCTACGGCACGAACGGGAAGGAAGGAGGGACCGGAGTGAGCGTAGAGAACGGAGGACCCGAGAGACAGACCGTGAGTGACGGAGGCCGGCGGGATGGCAAGAACACCGAGAATCCATCCCGCCTATCGATCTTACTTCCTTGGTTCTATCCTCATATCCTTTCCCTTTCCGTTACGCCTTGTCTGGCTCCGTCCTACGTCCTACACCGGGCCTTCGGCTCACGGAAAGGATGGGAAAGGGATATGAGGATGTGAGACTGAGTGACAGGCCGGTGTTATCCAGACGACTCACATCACTTCCATCTAGTTCCTGCTTCCGTTCCTTACAGTCACTTCCGTAAGGTCTGAGAAATAACCGGTTAGACGACCATTCCAGGCTTAGAACCGACCTTAGGCAGTGGAAAAGGATTGAGAGAACCTGGATGTGAATGAAATTACACCTATAAGATTCTTCAGGAATTAATAATCTTTGCTACCTTCCGGTTCTTCTCCTTGTCACTCCCTTCCGTCCACCTCACCTCCGGTTCGGTTCCCGACGGGAATGTAACGAGAGGCGGAAGAACCGGAAGACACAAGTAAATTTCATTATTATTTACGGCTATTTCCTTATGAATTTATTATTTTCATAGTTTTCATGGTTATCTTCTTTCATCTCGTGAGGTGGGTGGACAGGAGAAGAACCGACCCGAGGAAGCTTAGACAGGTGGTTAGAATCCTAGGCTTGGAGGTGAGACTGAATGGCCATGAAATCTAGTCCCAGCTGCAGCGGTAAGACTATTGAAAATACGAGTGTTATCCAGACCAGGCGTTAACAGTCCTTAGGTGGTCCGTTCCCTCTCACGTCCTTTCCTCACTCCACTCGCTTCTCTCGTCTCGGTCGTTCCTTCCTCACCTCGCTACGCTCGTTCCGTACGGAGGACGTGAGACGGAGGAACACGGCCAACGGGAGGAACAGAGCGTGGTGAGGAAGAGACGAGACAACCGGTAAGATCATAAAGTCATAAAATCAGAGGTTACCGGTGAGCCTCGTGTCTTCCTCATTCACTCCTCTTCACTCCTATGTCGTCTCGTCGGTTTCTCACTGCGTTCGGTCACCTCCTCATCTCGTACGGAGTGAATCGGAAGTGGAATGAGCCGTGAGTGACAGAGGAACGGAGGCGAAGGGAACGGACGATGAACGACGGGAGAGATAGGTGGTGAGCGGTAAGAGAAGTGAGAAGCCGACATGGAGACGCCACTTCACTCGTATCTTCTTCCGGCGTCTATCTGTCGGTCTTTCAGTCCTCCGTGTGCCGGAAGTGAAGTGGCGTCTCACCGTTCCTTACCCTCTCCTCTCCTCGTGACGGCGGCGGAGCCGGCCCGGAGGGCGTCCCGTCACGAGAGGAGAGGGTAAGGGATATCTATAGTTAATATACTGTCAATATATGGTTATTATATGGTTATTAAGGGACATATAGAGATATAACCATATAATAACCATATATACACCATAAAGACCATAATAAACATATAAGGACTATAATATATATCTAGGGTTATAAGTCTTTACAGTATCATACAGGTTATAAAGGATATATATGTAGCCAGTATATTATAACCCTAGATATATATTATAATCCTAGGATATTTATTAGGCCTTACAGAGAATAAATCTAGGAATCTAAAGGCCTGTTATAGACCATTATGATCCCGTTCCTCTCGCTCTCTTCTTCCGTGCTCACTCACTTCACTTCTCTCCACTCCACTGCGTTACGTTCCGTTCCGTTCGTGAGTGGCCCGTAAGGAGAGCGAACAGAACGGGAAAGGAACGTACGGAGTGTGGGAACGAGCGAAGAGAGAGCGAGCCGACTGTTTCCGCCGTACCGTCGTCATTCTGTCGTCTCGCTATCTCTCCGTACGCTCGTTCCACCGGCTCGCTACGTCTCGCCTCTCGCCTTCGGCTCACACCCCGCCCTGTCACTCGTCGCCCCTCCTCGTGACCCACCCCGCTCGTGAGTCGTTCACTCGCTCCCCACGGCCTTCGGCCCGCTCTCTCGCTCGGCGGCTTCTCGCTACGCTTTCTCGCCTCGCTCACCCGTCCTTCGGCCGAAGGGAACGGCCGGAACCGGACGGGGTCCGAAGGGTATGAACGGTGGAGGCCCTTCGCCCGAAGGTACCGGCCGGAACCGGGCCACTCCGTTCACTCGCCGCTTCTTCTCACTCTGTTCGCTTCGCGTCTCACTCACTCCGTATCACTCGTAAGGAACAGAGCCCGAGCATTCCGTGAGCCAAGGGAGGCGGACAATAAGACTATGAATCCTGGAACTTGGAACCCGAGATCATATTGTCGTTACGGTCCTTCCACCCACCCGACCCCACCCCTCTTCCCTTCCCTTCCGCTCCCTTCGGTCACGAACGGTACGGGAAGAGAACGTAGAGAACGGACCGTAACGTGAGGTGACAGAAGGGAGGGGTGGAGATGTCGTAAGTTGAGAGGTGAAAGAACATTATCATAAAGACAACTTACGACATCTCCCTCGATTTCCAGGATTCTTTGTTACCTTTAGGATTCTTGTCACATCACTCTACCCCTTCACCTCACTCGTTCATCCCGCGTAGCGGCGTCCTCCGGACGGAACGAGTGATGTGAAGGAAGAGTGATGTGGGAAAGAGACGAGACGGGACACGGCTCACTCGCTCTCTTCTTTCACTTCTCACGCCGTGTCTCGTCTCTCTTCGTCTCTTTCCCGGCTCACTACGTTCACCCCTTACCCCTTCCCTCACGTCACACTCCATCTTCGATCCGCTCCGCGGGTGTGACGTAACGGGAAGCGAACGTAAGGAGAAGATTCCTAGGGAAGGAGAGTTCACCCTTAGAACCGATCCGTGAGCTGGGTTAATAGCGTCCACCGGCAGTTTCTACCTCATGGTCTATCTCCTTGTCCCTACCTTTCGCCACTGTCACGTCCCGCCTCACTTCACTCGGCGGAAGAGACCCGACGTACACGAGGCGAAAGGGTAAGGAGATAGAACATGAGGCTCACTTCACTTCTCCATCTCTCTTCCTCTCGTCTCCCGTCGGGATCCCGCGTAGCGGGAGGCCTTCGGCCGTGTCCCGACGGTATGAGACGAGAGGGATGGAGAAGGGAAGTGAGATGACCGGTGGAGACATGGAAACAGAGGTTGGGCCCGTTCCGTTCCTTCGTCACTCCCGCTTCCCTTCACATCTCTCTTCATGAACGGGCCCTCTGTTTCCATGTCTCTCGTACCGCCCGCCCACCCGACCCGCGGGGCCTTCGCCGGTTCGCCACTCACCGTCGGAACCGGCCCCACTCGTCACTCTGTTCGTCCCCTCGTTACCTCGGCTCCTCACTTCGTTCCTCGTCCCGACGGTATGGAGGGTAGAGAATGAGTGAGGTTATGAGGGTCCTTGGTTCACTGCTCGTCATCTCGGTCTGTGGCTCACCTCTCTACATTCGCCTCGCGTCCACATCCCTTCGCATTCCTCATTCCCTTCACATCACCTTCATCGTCCATCTTCGCCCCGAAGGGGCCCGTCTCCGACGGGATGGACGGAGTGAAGGTGATGAGAAGGGGTGAGGAAGGATGACGGGGCGAACGACTCACGACCAGACCAACCGAGCCAGATGAACCGACATGAAGGTGCCATCAGAATCCTTTTGTAGGAGCTCTTAGGATTCAAGAACCTGTTATCCTTGGCGAGCCACAAATCAAGGGTTAACCGATGCCATTATGATCTCGTCCCTGTGTCTCCTTCCATTCTTCTCCCACTCCGTTCCCTCGTCCCTCGGGTCACTCCGTTCCGCCGAATGGAATGAGACGGGACGAGAGTGAAGAGGGAAGGGTAAGGGAGAAGATGTAAGGAGGTAACAACTGGAAATCCTTTGTAACCTCTGAGTTCCCGTTCCTTTCACTCGTCCCCTCCTTCGTCGGATCCTCGTTACGGAACGGAGTGACGGTAGGAACGACGAGAGTAACGAGGAGACGACAGAATAGGAGGGGAACACACGAGCAGAGCGAGACAACAGAGGGATGCCATTGTGACCGCCTCACGGCTTCCTACATTCCTCACATCCACCCTCCATTCCCTTCCCCTCGTCCGAGTCACGGAGTGAGCCCGGTGGCCCGAAGCTCGGACGGGGAAGGGTATGAAAGGAGGGTGGATATAGAGGAATACCATAAAGGATATATATAGTGTATTCTATATCCCTTATTTACACTATATATATCCTTAT
>ERZ1740055.282-NODE-282-length-12339-cov-6.847118_pt1 | contig 12339 bp, 5 predicted proteins | sample MGYA00581747_ERZ1740055 | MGnify/ENA primary metagenome ERZ1740055 (study PRJEB43018, sample SAMN04849739) | marine metagenome | isolation source: floating plastic debris | place: Pacific Ocean | collected 2008-08-28 | study: EMG produced TPA metagenomics assembly...
TCATAACACTGTCAGAATAATATGCTTATAATTTTTGCTTTTTATTTGATTTTGCTTGGCAGTAAAGATTTCATATAATAAACATATTTACTAGCTTAAAATGTTTATTTAACCGTGGTTCACACATTCATTTTGGGAAAGCTCCGAGCACTTTTCAAGGATAACTTACAATTTTACAAAGTGGCGATACCATTTTTATCAACACAAAAAATAATGTCTACTTTATCGGAGATTAATGCCAAAAAAATGTCAACGTATTCTCGAATTGACAATGTAAGTTCAACTTTGTTTCCTTACTTGTTATTTCTAGACAGAGCTATTTCAAAAACCTGCCTTCCTTTTTTGTTAGAAAAGGTAACAAGCTTGTCGTAAAATAACGTGCTCTGGCTTTATTCTTGATTTACGGTTTGAAAAAATACCGAGAATTAGGCCGAAAAACTAACAGCAGGTTGAATATGTCGATACGAAACAAACCACGAGCATATGGAGTAGATTGCTTAAAAAGTTTAAAACCAAAAGTCAAAAACAAATTTTGATATTAGTAGATTTTATAGTAAAAAAATTTTAAAGTATTTCAATGTGCAAAACATTATGGAGTTTTCTCTACGGGCACCTTATAGACGGCACTGACCTTTCACCAGATATTAAAATAAGAGCACCGAAAAGATTTTATCAACATTAGTGATAATTTTACATAATAAAATAAATAATAAAATACCAACAAACAATCAAGTCACAGTGTGCCGTAAAAAATTAAACAGCGTTAAAGGTATCTACGAATTTTAGGCGACTTTGCATACGTACTTGAAAAGGAAAGACAAACATGAAGCCTTAGTAAAGATGGATTACGATGGAAATCAAAGAAACCTACCTGGCTAAACGGGCGTTCCTCGCCGCCTGTTTTGCGGTTTTAATATCTTCCAGTCGTGCATAACCAGACTCATCATCTTCTACTTCCTCTTTTTCTTTCCCAGGTCCCTCTGCTTTCTCTTCCGTCGTTCCTTCCAGTAGGCTGCTGATACTTGACCGGGAACTGGATTCACCCAACTGCGGTTCTATCTCAAGTTCAGGCTCTTGAGAAGTTTGTGTCAACCTGTAGGGTGAGTATCTGGTCACTGGTGAAGACAGAGCGGATGAAAGACGACTGAACGAGGCCCAGTCTCCAAAGGCCGAATCTGCGTGACTGCTGGTGCTGCTATGATGGGAATGGATTGGGGCGAGTGACGTGTCAATGAACGAGTATAACATAACATCAAGTTGAATGACACACGTGATTATGATTACGTAAATCATGTAATACTGAACGCTTTATAACAGTGATACGAGGTTGACAGGAACTTTTTACAGACCTATTTCGTAATTGGCAGACATTTAACATTTTATAGTCTGCATTCAAATTAGCCTTATTGATCTCGTTACTGTTGAAAAAACTCAGAAGACTATGTTACCCCAGACGAGGCCAGTGAGGCTAAACGAAGCTAGTGAATCTAATGAAGACGAAAGAAAATTAACATTATGAAACTGTGAAAATGAATAATTTACATGCAAAAAAGACAACACTTGTACAGCTCTTCTCAATGGCTGAATAAAAAAGGGATTTTTTTTTCTACGGTTGAATCGAAAGCTAAAAAAAGCTTTAATTACTAAAACTTTGAACAAGGTTAACAAGTTTACATAAGCGCCAGAAATAAATGTTTTCTGGTTGCAAAGCAAATCTATCTTCTAAGTTTGGACGCGAAAACAACCTGTCAAAAACACTAGATAAGAAAGACAAATAATGAAGATTGAGCAAAACGAAATACCGCAGTTCAAAAAAAAAAAAAAAAAAACCCGCAAGGTTACACAGTTGGGGACGTTTGTGCTTCCTCACTAGTTACGAGCAAACGGCTAATTACTCAACTAATACTCGCTGCACATTTTTGGGGGATCCAGGGGAAACGCTGGGTAAAATAAAACCTTGACGAGTATGTTAAACATTACAAGCAAAACAAAAAAAACTAGAGAACTAAGCAATAGTTCAATCTACGTACTCAGTTGGGGATGGACCAAGTGTTAAGCCAATTTCGTCTGTGTCAGCTTTCGACTCGACTCCCTCATCGACGCTCACTTGATCAAAGCTTCCCGTAGGGGAGTGGTAAAACAAACCTGTCAATCAAAGTTATGGGTATTAAAATATTACAAAAAAAAAAAAAGAAAATAATTATTTAAGATCAGGTAATTTTTGTTAAAACGTTAACTTAACGTTTTCGAACTATTTAGTTCATCATCAACACCACCGTCACGATCATCATAATCACGACGATCACCACCCCACTACCAATATCTTCGAAATGATTTTCGACGCCGTCACCATCATCGCCATTACCATTACCATAACGTTCATCTAAATGACTATCAGCACCATATTTGCCTTTGTTACATCACTGTCATTATTATGATCATCAATATCAACACTTCGCCTGTAACAATAAACAATTAGCCAACATTAAAAATACCATAACACTTTTTGTTTGTCTATCCAAAATTTTGCATATGCATTGTTTTTATTTTCTCTTTGGACTTACGATGATCCCAAGAGAAACTGGAAAAAATGCTTAGGCAAAATTTTGGATAGACAAACAAAGAGTGTTATGGTATTTTTGATATTGGCTAATTCTTGGCACGAAACAATATTAAAGCTTGTGTTGACACGAGATATACATACAATGATGAAGAACCCTAATCTAAAAGTAAAAAAAAAACAAAAAAAATCAAATACCATGCTCGTTTTCGCGTGGTTCAGGTCGAGTAGTCTCCACTGTGATTCCTCGTGGTAAGATCTCCAGTTTCACTTCAATTTGCTCGTGTTCTCCCCGCTCTAATACACGTTTGGGTGGCAGACCAGTAAAATACAACATACCAGAAGAGTGACTTATTTCACCTGGAGCCAAAGCTTTGGCATTATAATCAGAAATCTCCCTCGACACTTCCTCGGCTGTTTTGGTGGTCAGTCCCGGCATTGGTACAGTGCCTTTCAGAGGAGGACGTCGAATGTATTGCACTTTTGTAGGTGAAAACATATCACTGAGAAGAGCAACATTTGCTGCCACAATACCCTTCTCAGGCAGTTTTTCCTCAGTTTCACCATTATTATCCCTGCTTTCCTGAATGAAACCATTTACGTCATTACTAGAAACTTCAGGTAACTTTTCGCTGTCACTGCGGGTGACTTTATCATTATTGTTTAGATCAGAGGGTAGGGACTCTAACGGATATTTCTGAATGTTTTCCTTTTCAATAGTTTCTAACTTGATAGTTACTGGTTTATTAACCAGGCCATTACAAACTCCCTGTGTTCTGACACCATTTTCCTCGCGCGGACTCCTGAAGCCGTTTAATGAATCGCTATGTTGTGTAGTAATGTTAACAACTTCAGCTGGTGCCCGCTGAACAGTAGGAATGATCTGTGTCGCAAAGTATTTCGGTTTAACAGGTGAATCTGGGGGTGAAGTTTGAATTTCCGACGCAGTGAAAATCTGTCCACCATAATTAGCTTTATTAGTTAAGGGTGCAGGGGTAGAAGTCAAAAGAGGAGAGGGAAGATAACTGCCTTGCGCCTCGGCGACCCTCCCTAACGTGGCACGTTGCTCCAAGGGCGGAGTCTGCGTGCGCATCACAGTTGGGAGAGAATGTCCACCGCCTTGATATCGACTTGCTGCATCAAAACTCGCAGCTCGTCGAGTTGGAGCTACTGGAACGACGGTTCTTTTACTGCCATATCCTTTGATGCGGTCATCAACAGACACTTGTGGCTGCAAAGGACCATTTGAATAAAGGTCGTTTTTGTCAGAGTTTTGATTCCGTCTTTGCAAAGCAGCTCTATGCTGATTAACAGCGGTATCGAGAAAGTCTGTGCAGGCATTCAGTTGGGAAAGAAGCCCATCCATATCAGGTATTCTTTTTCTATTTTCCGTTTGCATTGTCTGAGATGAAACTGACATCTCTAATGCTGAATAGTTAAATCCTTGAATTCTATTTTTCTTCAAAGGGTAGCTGTTTTTTTGCTCCTTGTTTTGGTTCGGCCGTCCTAACGTGGCCGCCTTTCCTCTCTCATACTTGTTACGCTGGACATAAGGAGGACTGCTATCCAAACTGTGAGAACGAGCTCTTTCCTTCCAGGACTTATCTACTTGAGCATACAAATTACCATTCACTGGACCAGGAATATATGAACAAATGGCTGGAAGAAAAGACATTTTCATTTTAACAAATATCAATATAAAAAGTAAAAGCATTCTTCATTACGGAACATTCTTTATTCATTAAGAACTTCAATGTTTAGTAACAAAGACTGATAGTACATTTCAGTTTTAAAATATCAAAATACAAAAAAATGCATCACACAAATGTTATATACCAAACTGGCTCATTTTTATGAAAGGAAGGCGTACAAACCATCTCATTTTGAGCGGAAAAGCGCTGAAATGACATGTGGTCTTTTTATTGGCTTCAACTATAACAATAAAACTAATTGATCTAAAACCTTCTCATGTCGAATTTTGAGATGTTGTTAACTGGATATACCCTAACGAGCTAACGAAATGATCAAGTGACAGGGTTTTATCACTGAAGTTGTACAACGGACGTTGGAATGACAAACCTGGTAGCACTTATTTCTACTCTTCCAAGAAGCAAAATGGTCACTTTATATGGTTTCATCATAAGATCAAAAGAATGAATATAACACTAATTTTTCTATTGTTCAATAAATCAATAAAACAATATTAAACAATATATTGTTTAATATATCAAATGCAATGAATGGTTCAACTGGTTCAAAAGTTAGAATGACATAAATTTTTTATTTTTTAGACACTCTTAGTTAAATACTCAAAAAGCGCTTTTTAGCAACTAGTTCAAAACGTATCACTGCTTATGCTGAACGAAATTGAAATAAAACGTCCATGAATGAATGGAGAAGCAAAACAGTGTTTAACTGACTTAAAACTTCATATTCCTGGATTACGGAACGGGCCATGTTTCAACTACAAAACCTGACTGCTAAAAACAAACTACAAACCTGTGGTGTTGAAGATTCTCTCAAAATGTTTGCTTGTACAGACGATACTGGCGAGAATAGCAAGATTTTTACATTTTAAGTTCTACGTTCCCAGTTTCATGACGCTCGCGAGTCTGTTCCTTAACTTGTTCGACAATGAAATAAACATTTATAATAGTAGAAAATATATGTTACAGAGCAGAGAAAGGATATTCAGTTTTACACAATTTTTTTTTTGCTGCTCCGCCTGTCAGCGACACAATGAAGAATTCTCGTAGTCGACAAACGCTCCTTCGGTAGCTAGTTCAGTCTGTTATGTTTTAGTTTTCTCTTTACGGTTCACTTGAAAACTAGTCTCTGTTCAATATCATTGCGTAGTTTGGTTAATGGATTACGTTTATGTTGTCTTACTTAATGTTCAAACTATTTTAGGAATACATTCTTTGTAATGGGCACATAAAGACACACTTGAAATACGTCAATGATATGTAACGGTGTGCGGAACTTGAATGAATGACGAATGCAAATGTTTTCCGAAATGAAATGTTTGGTATGACAAGTACTTGAAAATATTGCTATATCATACCAAATTATGCCGAAACCATATTAATAAACCTAAGACAAGACTAAGCTTGATCCAATCAGAACACCCTGTCAAATGCTTTGCTTTGAAAGATAAAGACTAATAATAATAAATGACAATATAATCCTAAAAAATCATTTTGATCTGTTGATCTTAGTTTTAAATTATTATTTTAACTAAGAAGTTCTTGTTCACTACTAGTTTATTAGGCTTTGCAACAAGAACTGTGTCGAAAGGAACTTTAGTTCAGGGTCAATTTCGGGTAGTAAAGTTGTTGTCAACAAAAACTTACACCATCGGCATTGCTTTGCAGGTAAAGAATACAAAATTTAAAATTTTTATTGTATCTAATAAAAAATAAAATTATAATATGTTTCTAATGCGTGCAACTGTTGCAAATAAAGCTTGTTTATCTTAAATGATGTCTCGCTTGCAGTTCAACGGCTTTTAAAAGTCATTTAAAGGTAACTGGAAGTACCCCGAATTTCGAAGACAACATCTGAGACTCTATCAAAGCAAAACCGTTTATCTGACCTTTATTTTACTTTCATTTTAATTATTATTATTTTGGTTTTCTTTTGTTTGTTTGTTTTTTCTTTCTTAATTTCTAATTATATATACAGACTACAGTAGTCGTTTTAATTTGGTTTTCTTTTGTTTGTTTGTTTTTTCTTTCTAAATTCCTAATTATATATACAGATCACAGTAGTCGTTTATATTTCTCTACGCGGTTTAACTGATACAAGTCTGCAATAATGACAACTTGATATTGTCCAAACGTCAAATTTTAGAGTCAGTTTATATTTATTTTGAAATCATTTCCTATATCTTTGTTAATCAACATTTGAGTTAAACAAGCTATATATATGTCGTTTGTACAAAACAGAAATAAATTAATATTAAAAGCGTTATTTATCCCATAGTTCGTACAAAAAAAATTGTTGTATGGCAATTCAAGGATAAATTAACAACCTGCATGGGCTGCCTGTGGCAGCCACAGTTAGGAAGAGCTGACACAACGTTCCCTGGAAACTAAAAATGATAATACTAAACAAAGGTGCGTCAAAGTTTGGTCTACTGACCTTAGGGGGATGGCTAGAAAATAGAGAAGGTAAAGGTTTGCACTACTGCTTTTCGCTCCTCCCAGACGCTATCGCCTTTTAGGATTAACTTTGGCTATCGGCAGATCGACTAAGTGAGTTTCAAGTTGGAAATCCAGCTTCGGATTTCTCATTTTTACTGGAGGCTCAATTGTAGCCTATACTCGTGCCGGAGCTCTTAACACAACCAACAATATTAGTTATAAAATTAGATGTAACACAACTCAAGGCTTGGGTCAAAAATGACTCTTTAGTCACCACGTAAAAGTGCAAACTGAGGGGAAATTAACCTTAGTTCCAATGGTGTCAAAGTAGGAAACTTAATGAAACGCTGCAGGCTGCAGGCTGCAGGCTGAAGGCTGCAGGATTACGGGTCATTCTTTAAAATGAAATTGTCGAAATTGAATATGCAGAGCAAGACTGGAAGCAAATACATTTTCACAATTATAAATTCGACATGAGAGTTATAGTTATATTTTCTGTGCTAGTTTAAAAAATAAATGTGAACAGTGTTAATGTAAGAATATTTACAAAGAATTTATTAACGAAGATTGAACACTTTAGACTGTATACATACAAAAACACAAATCCAAGCTGCATTTTAAATGGCTCAAAATCTAAATTTTTATCAGAAAATGATTATAGATCATATTTTATCTCTTAACAAATAATTATTATTGCTATCACTAAGTAAATGTACATCTCTACAAAAATATAAATGAAAGAAGATTTTAAAAAATGAAAAAGAATTCCGCATATCGGTAATAAAATCATTAGTACAATATTATTATAATAAGATTTACTCCTTACGATCCAGAAACTATAATTTTTCAAACTGTAATTTTTTAGTTAGTAAGTCTAATAAAAATTGTGAAATTTTGCTGAACATTTTAGTAACTATCCTCAACGGTTGATAAGAATCCTGAGAGAGAAGCCATAACCTAAAACTTGGAAATTCTAATTTTATGCAAATGACTTTCAAATGCATTGTTTGGAAACGAATTACCAAAACAGAACCAACTGCTAAAAGTGCATATGAAGTTAAAACTTCGAAAGCAATTTTATGCATGTGTTAGCTTAAAAGACCTTTCCAAAACTTAAATACTGGTATTGAAATTTTCTCAATATCACATTTAGGTTTTGAGATTTTTTATGTTTGATTATTTAATTAGATGACGTCATAAGTTGTGTAACCTGACTTTGTTAATGGCAAAAGTATTGTTTTTGTGAAAAATTTGAAGACCTTGGCTGAGAAACTTTGCAGATGGATTATTGAGACAACCTGCTATTCGAAACTTGCATTTATCAGGTAATATTAATCGTAAACAAGTTGCCAAGTTTCCCATGCAAAGTCTTCAAATTCTTTACAAAAAACGAAAATGTCACTGAACACAACTTATGACATCATCCATTTAAATATTCAAACATAAATATCTCAAGACTTACATGGGATAATGAAAAAATTTTAACAACATCTTTCTAGTTTTATAAAGGTCTTTTCAAAAAAAACATAAAAATACTTTCGAATTTTTCACTTCATATGCACTTAAACTTAAACTATGTTTTCTGAGTTGAAAATCACATTATAACGTTATTCTTAAAATGACTTATAATAGATTTATTTTGCAAATCTAAAATCTAATCTCAAAATAAACACTGTAGTGTAGATTCTAATCCCGTGGGAGAATTAATTTGCAAAAGCTCGACCCCAAAAGAGACACGGCTCGTTGCCTACAGCACAAGTAAAAAACTGTTGACATTTTATGGTACCAAAGTAGACATTCCCAGCGGTTCAGCAGTAGAGATGTGACAACAAGGTGTTGCTTTTGGTGTTGTATTACTTACGGTTAGAGGTGCAAATTAGTAGAAAAGTGAATGTGGTAACACGAGGTGTAGGGGGTGCAAATCAGAAGACAATATTACAGTACTTTGTAAAAATGTTACATTTTTTACTTATAAATGTAAATATTATTAAATAATGACAGCATATTTTAGAAAACAAATAAAACACGGAGTACTTTTACACAAAAAACCATGGCATGGAAATTGTCAATACTTTAAACTGTTGAAACGGCGAATAGACTAATGAAGTAAACCAAAAATTACTTTGCTTCAAAACACAAAAAAAATAAATGGTAATTTTATTAGGTTTTATCAAGTAGTTGAAAAGTTTTAAAATGAATAATACTAATCATTTCTACTCTTTAAGACAATTAAAATGAATGGTCACTTTTATAGGATTTCATCAATTGGTTCAAAGGTTAAAATGAACAATATCAATCATTTCTACTCTTCAAGACAAACAAAATAAATTGTCACTTTAATCAAGTTTCATCAAGTACTTCAAAAGTTTTAAAACGAATAATAACAAGCATTTCTACTCTAAGACAATTTTTAAAATGAATGGTCACTTTATAGGGTTTCATCGACTGGTTTAAAAATTAGAATAAATTACATCAATCATTTCTACTCTTCAAGACAAATAAACTGGTTTTAAAGGTTTCATCAATTGGTTTGAAAGATGAGACGAATCATTTTAAGTTTTTGTGAAACTGTTTAAAACGGACTCTTTCTAAAGTCATTTTTAGTGCATGGGGCAACAATAACACAAAATGTTTCTTATTCGAGTTTTTAAATTGTAAACCATTAGAAAGCAACCAAGCGCCAGTGGCAAAAGATGTTCTTCGAGGTGACGTCCTAAATATCTGTCCAGAAGCCAACGTAAGAAAAAAAGGAAAACTCAGTAATAACAACTGCAATACCTAAAACAATTAAAAATAAACCACATTTTTACCAAAACTTTAATAAGAAACTGTTAAGAAAACAATTCAACCAATAAGTATTATTTTTGCTTCATCACGTCGGTGCTGGAGCTTGATAAGATCGATAAATAACTGTCGACTTCCCCTCAAGGGATTTAACAAGTTGATTGGTGTCACAAGCTCCAAGTTGGAACGTATCGTAATAGTCGAAGGTTCGAGCAGATTCCATTTGTGGTAGCTTTGTTAAGACAGTTCAAAAAGATTCAGTCTTGCAAATATGTCGGGGCTCTTTGCTCAACGTTAGTCTATGCGCAACAGCGTGACTAAAATGAAACTGTAAAATATTTTGAAAAGGAATTACGCTGGTAATCTCGGCTGAAAAAAACAATTTCAGAATATTTTGCGTCTGGGTCAAGGAAAGGTCGCTGTAATTAACAATAAAGCGAAGAATGTTCATATCCAATAACACAGTTGTTGAAATTTTTCGCTCAACGTAGTTTCTAAACTATTTGCGGTCTAAAAATCGAAGCTACTAATAGCATTGGAGGTTCCATTAAACGACATTAGGTATAATGGTGGACACAATGAAACAGAGCTACTTTCATTTCTCAAGCAGATTCACAGTAACTTATTGGTTGTTTTCCCTATAGGTCAAACTAAACGAATTGTTGTCAGACTTGTTGTCGGCCGTTGTTGTCAAAACATGTTGCCTTCAAGTCACATGCAAAGAAAACAACTTGTTAAAATGACAGATTAATGAAAATAAAATGTATCTAAAAACTTACTGGTATCTGGTTCAGAGTAGTTTTTGTCACTTTCCTGTCTCTTTGCAAGGTCAACTGATACGATATTCTCTTTGTCCCTCTCGCGACGGCAGTTTTCAAACTCTGTCAGAAAAGATAAGAATAAAATTCAAGATAAGAATGTCTGAGTGGCCCGAACGACTGACCTGTGAACCAAAAGCAAGATTTTACTTAATGTTAGTAGTTTCAAAACAGTTCAATGAACTACCTTACCACGCTTAGTGAACCCTTGTTGAAAAGTTCTCTCTCTACCATTACTAAACGATTCAAAACGGAATGCCATATTTTCAAAACAGCTATTGTACGCGTCTTAACATAAAATATGTTTAGTCACCTAAACTTGCAGAGAGTGCAAACATTTGTGGCGATACCAAGAAAAAGAATGATAAAAAAATCTTTATATAGCACTAGTTCAATTCCTTTAAATATGCTAAAAATAAGGAATGCCGAGCATTCAAATTCTCGAAATGCGAACGAGAGACGCCATGAAACAGTATCCCATTTTCTGATATGTCCAAGTGAGAGATAAATAAAAGCAGAAACTACTTCGTCACGTTCTCATATGCATATAGGATACAAACAATGAAACTGAAGATGCATCTGTTTCCTTGATTACTCCAAGCTGCGAACTGAAACAAAGAACCAGTAATATTTCTCCACTGATAAGCCTTGGTCATTTAATAACTGGTGCCATCAAATTGCTCGTGCTGTCAGCTTGCCATATATGTTCTTTGCCTTTGGTATTAACTTTATACCAACCACAACAGAACTATACTGTATATTTTGCACAACAAATCAACCTACCTCCCTCTCCTCGTTTTGAAACAGAATGAGTTTAGTGATTCGATGTCAGGAAACTTCGACCTTTCCATCAAAACTGAGGTAGTTAAGCTAAAAGTATTTGCGTGTCGACCTTTAGAAATGTTAGTGACTTACGTGGCTCATGTTCGCCGAATGTGGGAGTTCATTGGCACTTCCTGGATCCGCTTACACGAGAGCTTTGAAACGCTTTTGCAGACTGAAACTGGTTTGGCCAAAATACGGTTAAATCATGTGCTCTAAACAGAAGGTACAATTCAAATACTATTTTGAAATGTTTAAATGAAACTTCTCTTGGTTTTGCTTTTTAATATGTACAGCGTCGAAGAGAAATAAAATGCCTTGAAGAAGGCTGGCAGGATTTTCATAGCAGAGAAACAAACGCCGTTCTGATAAAAACAGCAACTATTGTGACTTTAATGCTTGAAACAAAAGCCAAGTATTCTTGTTGCCCGAAGAAAATCTATACGCTATAGTAATTACACAAGCACAAAGAAATATATTTTACATGCCTTCGCAATTTCCTTCTGGTTGCTCGATTCAATTGATATACTTGTTAAAGCCGGATTTCACAGACAACTTACACAAATAATAAAGACAGTAACAAGACAGAAATCAACGTTATCTCTAAGTTTTTATTAAGCCATTATCAATTATGACAAATGCTTTGCATAACCCTTACTCTTGATGTCATCCTGGAGTGCATCCGGAGAGAAAATAAAAATATTTTATTCAAAAGAAATTTATATATATATATATATAATATATAATGGGCTAAAAGAACAATTCATAAAGTAGTAATTCTGCGTGATGCGGAAAACTATTACTTTATGAAATATTGAAGATCATTTAAGCAATCTAAGTTGTCATAAAGTATTTAAGAACAAACAATCCTTGAAGAGCAAAACGCCTAATGTAACCACAATCTTCACTAAAATCGATAACCGGACGCTGTGGCACTTTAGATTTAGTTGAGTTTAAAGAATTGCCGATAGGAAACGTAAATTCTTAGAAGCCTCGAACAAGAGTATAATAAGTTGCATGATATTTATTTTGAAATTCTTCCACACAAACGAAACGAATAGCAACACAAAAGAAAAAAATAGCAACACAAACGAAACGAATAGCAACACAAACGAAACAAATAGCAACAAAAACGCAACAAAAATCAACAAAAACAAAACAAAAAAAAAAAAAAAAAAAACAAAAAACAAAAAAAAAAAAAAAAAAAAAA
>ERZ1740055.283-NODE-283-length-12331-cov-10.075350_pt1 | contig 12331 bp, 9 predicted proteins | sample MGYA00581747_ERZ1740055 | MGnify/ENA primary metagenome ERZ1740055 (study PRJEB43018, sample SAMN04849739) | marine metagenome | isolation source: floating plastic debris | place: Pacific Ocean | collected 2008-08-28 | study: EMG produced TPA metagenomics assembly...
AGCCGCTCATCAGGCTTCTCATCATTATGCAAGCAGTGCTTGCGCGGCCCAGAGTCAGGGGTTGCACCTTTCTGTTTGTGGTAAGCAAGTGCGGCACACCCCAGCCTTTGGGCTGGTTGGTGCCCATGTTTTTGTGATGCCGTCATGAGGATTTTGTTGGAGCATGATTTTTATGGCCGCATGCCCTTGCTAAAGCCTCCACAGTTATCGGCTGCGGATCTAGCCTTTGTCTGACCAAAGACAGAACCTGCAAGGCAACAGGTGGCACTTTTTACCCATAGATGGGACCCTAACAGGTGCTACCACTCTGGGTAAGAGTGGACCTGGGAGCAATGGTAATTTAGGGGTAGCTCCACATTCCCCACAACTCTAGATCTCCTGATCTGGAGCCTTACCACCGGTTGCAGTTTAAAGTCATACCATATAAGTAATTTATGTTCTATAATAACTTAATTAGTATGGATTGAAAGCTTAATAATCGTACGTTCGAACTGTGAAGAAAACCGCAATAAAGGACACTTATCCACCGAGATATACTAGTTTTTCCAATCGTGTAGAAAAGCTCAAATTTGAACACACTGCAAAGGGAGCCTCCGCGCTAGAGGTTCAAAAATGGACAACTTTTTAAGCAATCTTTGGATGGCTAAAAATATAAATAATTTATGTTATATAATAACTTAATTAGTATGGATTGGAAGCTTAAATATCGTAGATTTGAACTGTGCAGAAAACCGCGATAAACGACACTTATCCACCGAGATATAGCAGTTGCTGCAAAGGGAGCCTCTGCGCTAGAGAAAGCCTCCGTGCTAGATGGGTGTAACAATTCAGATCTTCTCTAAAATGATAAAATACAAATAAATATAGTTCGTATTTTTTTTTACTAAAATGCATATTTTATCCCTTGAAAAGGGGAATATAGAATACTGAAACTGAAAGATTGGATGAAAGGGGGAATATGTATGTGACCAGTAGTATTGCACTGCTTCAAAACTTGGACAATGTCTGTAAAATATTAACAGTCAGGCATGGAAGTGTGGAATGATTAGTTAGGGTAATTTATGGGTTTCAGCAGAGTTCTTGAGCAAGTTGGAAATGTGGTTTATTGGTATCACTCATTTTTTATTAGGAGGGGAAGGTGCAATTAAGGTGAGTTTACCTAAAGAGATTTAAAGGAGGGGGTATTGAAAAAAGTAATTGGAAAATATATGACTTGGGAAAATGGCTCGGGATTATTTTTGCAATGAAAACTGTAACTTTAAAAACCTTTCCAAAGTCCAAGGATATGATGCTCAAACCACAGAGCTGACTCTACTTCATATTATCTTTTGGGAGTAGGTGTGACAATGTCAAGCGATTGTTTTGTGCTATCCACACGTCATAGTGACTATAATATAATTAGTTCTGCTCACTGATCATAAACCATAATAGCCACTAGAAGATGGACAGTCAGACAATTGGTTCAACTATGAAAATGGCTAACATAACTATACACCATGCTACTTGGTGCCCAAGGCTCTTTAAAGGCAATTCTTGGATTAATACTTGGATTCTAATTGGTATTTTTTAGTTCTATTTTATCCAAACATTTTGTTTACGTCCAGGGTTATTACACTTTGTGTTTCAGAGTGGTGGATTGTTGAATACATTTCCTTACCATTCATTCAGTGAAGTTATTACGCTTTCCATGATGTCACTTCTTAGGGATGTGTGTCAAAATAATCCAGGTAAAGTGGTGTATGAAGTTAACAGCCATGAACTTTATATTTGAAGTGATTTTTATTTTAATAATCAAAATTATTTAAATATTATTATGGTCTCGTGTAGGTCACATTGGTTTTTTATTCATGTTTATCTATAAATAGTATATCTTAAACTTGCATATCATTGGAGAGCTTTCCTTTTTTAAGGACCTCATGAAGAAGTCTTTCAACTGACTCACAGCTAATTAGAATGAGCTTTTAAAGGACTCCCTTAACTGGGAATATTTTTTAACGGTTTTTTGAGGTACGATGGTGCGTGTTTTTATTTGATTACAAAAAATTATTTGGATTGGTTATTTTGATATGTTATATGTATAATTATCTGGTAACATTTATTTTTATTTAACAGTATGTTGGACAACGTTTTTTCTGATCATTACTATTATATCTTAAACAGAATTATCAAAAACTATTCTCGATAAGGCGCAGGAACTTGGTAAGAAGGTGTTCACACTAATTGAGGCGGAAATCCTAAAGAGAACTGACCTCAGTATGTGCAGTGTTAAATGGAAGCTGCAGTCAGTGTCAGCAAGTGTTGACCTCACAGTCTGGACAGCTGATGATGAGCAAGGTAGGTTAAACTAGGGATTTATTAAGATAAAACAACATTTTGTTGTAATAAATACTTCAAATTTAAAGTAACTCTTTATTAATTTTGTGAAATGCTCCATGATTAGCCTTGACTTGTTGGTATCAAGAGCAAAAAAGTATCAAGCAAATTTAATTTTTGTTTTGGTGCCTGATGGGATGTTTATATCTGAAGTGCAAAGCTGTGAATGATCCACTTGTCACGTTGGCGTGGTACCTCTAAAGCTAGCAGAAAACTCCCCATAATTTACTTTCTCATAGGCCTGTGCACAGGGCCTGCTGTCACTAAGAACTTGAGTCGTATGAGGAGATTAGATGTGGCAAGGGAAAAAGTGTCTAATGGCAGGTCAAATGAACCAGACTTCAATTTTTGCAGCTTGTCCAATGATTTTGGTGTTTAGCATTAAAGAACCAGCAAGTAGCAGGGGATAAGGAAAACGAGGTTGAGATGGTTTGGTCATGTAAATTGTAGGGATGAGAATAGTTTATACTTAGGAAAGCAATGGACCTGGAGGCGGAAGACGGCCAGTAGGATAGACAACAGTGGAGGCAACTCTTATCATTTCCGACCACATGAGTAGGAAAGTATAAATGTTAAACGAAGGAAAGGGTATAAATATGGGTTTGCAGCATTCATTTGACATGAGCTGACCAGTATGGGTATAAAGCTGGAGGGTAGTTGCCAGCCAAAATAAGGGTACAAAGAACCTAGCGGAAGGTATCTGTGGTAGTATCACCATCATCTTGTCAGGCCATCTGAGAGACAAGAATAATGGGTTGGCCCAGGAAGCACTTACAATGCTGGAGGTAGCAGTAGTGTCAACAGTCAGTTGAATGGGTTGAGTATTGTTTCTCAAGGAAAATGGCATTGCACGAGGTAATAAGAAGTGGGTGGTTGCACAGCTGATTTGCAGAGTATGCATTGCTTGGATGAGCTATGCCAGTATTGCAGAAGGATGTATGGCTGCAGTGACTGGCACTATTGATTCACATAGCCTTGGTGTATTCAATAGTGCAATGCTCATCCTTAAAGGAAGCTAGGGCTTGGGAAGTTTTGGCTTTCAGGCTAGCTAAAGAATTTTTTTTAACTTTCTAAGTGGCTGTCAGGGATTTTACATAGGGAATAGACGACCTGTTGTTGCTAACACTTCTTGTTTGAATTTATGGCGGTTTTTATTTTTTCTAAAAATGGGCGAAATAAGGGTTGGGTGAATGTTATTGTTTTTCCATATACTTTTTCAAGTAATCGATTATAGCCCTTTTTTGTTATTGTTTCTCTTTAGTTAAAAGTTTGCTTTCTTGCTTTTTATTCAGATGGAGATGAGTTTTGCCAACGAATTCAGGAGTTTTTGCTGGCTAATTTACCTCTGCCATTGGCTATGGTCTCTACTAGTTTGTTTGTGTGCTGCTTGGAAGATCTGGGAATTTTAGCCGAGAAGTTTCCAACACTGGCAAGGTTTATATTTTACAATGTTGAAAGATTCCATAAATTTTTGCTTGCTGTTAAATACAATTTTGATAATATTTAAAATATTTGCCGTAATTATTACAGGTAAGGAAATGGTTCGGGACCCAGTGTGAATCAAGAAACATGGCTAAATTTTCTAAGCTTACCTTACTGGTCAAGCAAAGCTTACAAACAGTGCAAATCACGTAGAATTACACTGCTTCATAAGGTTTTGTCATATTACAGTTCTTTCCCTAAGCATCTTTGAGCCACGTAACGTACTTCAAATAGCGAGCTTATTTTGTCGTTTTTTATTATTCTAATATTTGTCCACAGCTGCGTCATCAAGTCACTTCAAAACTTCCTACTTAAGCCTGCCCCAATTCTTGCACAAATGTGTGATTCAGAGAAAAAGTCCAAAGGAAAGGTGTTGATGACACTCTCAACTGATGGAAACGGGCCCTCTGTAACAGTGGGTGTGGCAGATGTCATGTCAGAGGACAAGGTTTCTGGCTGCCAGCTACTTAGGAAAACAGCACTAGAGAGTATATGCAGAGCATTAATAGTTGGACTTAATAGTGATCCACAGTGTGTCCAAGCATTTTTAGCATCAGTATCTAACAGATTGTATGTAACAGAGAGCAGCGACGATGAAACACCGACAGTGATATCAACCAATGCCATCTTAACCTTGGGTCATGTTGCTTTTACACTGCACTCTGTTCCACAGACTGTAGAATCTGTTCTTATGATCTTACAACAAAGGTTCTGTCATCCCCCGTCATCACTCGACCCTCTGATTGTGGAGCAGCTAGGCCGCCTTATTCTTACAGAATCAGTAAGTTGGGTACCTTTTTTAAACGGATTAAGAAGTTGAAGTACAGTCTACCTTTTACAGAAATAAATATTTAGAATAGGATACTGTTAACTGGATAAGAAGATTAAGGTATCTTATTTTCATAGTACCAATAACATTTATTTTAACTTGATACTTCAAAATTAAGGTGTTTTTAAAAATACCTTACTTTTTAAGTATCAATAAGTTGAAATTACTTACTTTCACACAATTAGTTAATTTGAATATCGTACTCTAAAAGGATCAAACATTTAGGGTGCATTACTCTAACGGGAAAAGTAAATTATGATACAATTCTATAACAGGATCAATAAATTAGGATACATTTTTCTAATAGTAGTAAATTAGGAGATCTTTCTCTAAAAACAACACTAAATTAGTATGCCTTACACAGGATTGGTTTCCTAAAAAAACTTATTACTGCTGGGTAATTTTCTTAAAATGTGTTCTCTATTTAGTTGTGTTAGAGCACATTTAAAGTTTTCCGAGCTATTCTACATGCGTGTGCATTGTATGTCTTTAAAACTTTGCACTATCCTTGGATCCCTAGTTAAACATATGGAAAAGAAAGTGAGTAAACAGTTTAAATTTTGAAAGCAATTAGAATAAAATACATGACATTCTGGACATTCTAAACTTTGCACTATACTTGGATCTTTTGTTTAACTTATGGAAAAGAAAGTGAGTAAACAATTTAGATTTTGGAAACAATTAGAATAGAATACAAAACATTCTAGACATTCAAGATTCTGTTTATGAACTGTTATCAAACATAGGTTGCTAGACTAATTGTGGTATTGTGTGTGTCAGTGAAATCAACGTGTAGCAACTGATAAAGATGTTTGATTGCAGGAGCAATGCTACCAGCAGATCATGGGAATGTTTATGAAAATCACAGTTGATGCAGGTTCCATTGAGTACTCAAGAGAGCCTTCGGTGAATGATAAGACAAGTGGATACAGGTACTGTTTTGCATTTGTTTTGTTTTTAAATGATTTGCATTTATGGCAAACGATTTATAACTTAACACCGCTGACAATCAAATTAATAAACATTTTTGTAATGTAAGTTAAAAATAGTTATCTACATTCGTGTCTTAAAGTGTTACCTAGTCCTTATTCTTTCATGCTCTTTTACATAATTAATTTCTATGTCAAAGTTTCTTTGTTAAACTTGGCACCTCCTATAAGGTCTAGATAAACAAAGAATGATATGAATCCTGTTTCGCCAGAAAATGATTGCAAATCTTTTTTCATCAATTTATTTTTTAAGGCACTGTGCTCTAGCCGTGATTAATGCATATTCCAATGTTGCTGCTCAGTTAAATGGTGAAACTCGGCTGCAGGATTATCTTGTAAGGTTGCTGGAGTTATTTGTTCAGCTAGGACTTGAGAGCAAGCGGTTCAGTGAGAAGGCTGGCACAGCTTTTAAGGTTGGTTGTTTTCATTACTATAAATGCTTGAGTTTTTCTTTATTCGAGGTGTCGTTCTTATTAAATTTCTACATTCTGAGATCTGTTATGGATATCTTTAAGTTTATGGAAGTTACATGTGGATTAATTACCAAACAGAATTAAAGGTTAATTCTGTGGTTTAACAATTTATTCTAAACCATTGGACTAACATGACAACATCTTCACGGACAAAGTGTGTAATTCTCACCACCACACTTAAGTGGGGCTCACACAAAAATTTGCATCATGTTAGTAAGGCAACCAGGGGCATGCATTGGAGCACAGCCACAAAAAGATACTTTAAATGATTCATTGATCTTTTTTTATATAATATCTGGTGCCTAAACACCAAGCTCGTCAAGTACTTCTGCTCTTCTACCAACACTGTACACCATTACAGTACTACAGTAATTTACAACGTCTTCATTACTAAAAGGTTGGCAAGCTTTTATTTTAATAGCTCGCTGATCACGCGCTAAGCTGATGCTTGATTACACTATGATACGAAAGCGGCCTAGCTCCTACAGTGCAAGCTCTTCAGATCATTCGATTAAAACTTGAATTTAATTGAATTTTAATAAGTTACACACTTTCTCAGTCGTGAATTCGTAATGGACATTTATGGCGGAGTGTGCTATATAATGAAAAAGGGTAAATAGTTTTGGCTCAGACTTATAGAAACATAGAAAGTTATGTGATTTTGAATTTGATTTTTCATTCCTGGAAAATTGTGAAACTGTGACAATGAATGTAATACTGTGCCTTGAAAACTTTTCCTTTTTATCTGTTCTTCCAAGTATTATAGGACCTCTTATTGCAGAATAAACCAAACATTGGCCACAAATAACTAGAACCGTAACAATGTTATTGGACATCGTGAATCTGTGAATCTTTTCTTCCCTTAGCAGACTGTAATGATACACTTTCCGTATTGTTTATCAGGCCTCCTCCACTGCTGGGAATCTTGGTGTATTAATACCTGTGATAGCTACTGTGATGGAACGCCTTCCAACCATCGCAGACTCCAAGTCATCCAAGCTCAGACTAAACAAGTTGTTCCGCGATTTCTGGCTTTATTGCGTTGTAATGGGTTTTGGGGTGCAAGGGTCGTCGTTATGGCCACATGAGTGGTACGAGGGGGTTTGTACTGTTGCTTCCAAGTCTCCGCTTCTTCTTGCTGTGGAGCACCTGCGGTCAGAACTCAAGTACAACTCCGCCCTCAGGAATGACGCTATTCAACCAGTAAGTACTCAAGTTGCAAGAGGTTAATCGGTTTTGAAAAAAGGCCTGTGATTGGTCTTATTTTTTGTACTATTTTGATAGTAACAGTACTCTAAACCACTGGTTTAACTTTAATAGCATAGTGCGATGACATTAGCCCTTTTCAGTGATTGTATCGAGGTAATGGTTACATTAGGTAGCTTAAGGAATCGAGCGAGGAGGAAACCGATGACAACGGCAGAACTTTGTGAAATATATTATTTATCGTTCAGAATTTCCGTTACATTATTATTTTTCCATTTCGACTTTGCATAAGACGTAATTGGTGTGATGTCACGTACAACTAAAGGTGAATAGTAAGCAGGTGGTCAACTCGGTACATTCCAACATGTAGCTTTTGTACATTTTATAATTTAGATTATTGTTCTTAGTTGTTCCCGTCCTCGTATCTTAAGCTCAGGGTTCGTCCAGGTCCTCAAAAACCATGAAAGTCCATAAATTTCAGTTTCCAATATTTGAGGCCTCAAAAGTCCTTAAATTTTACAAAAAATAGTCGAGGTCCTTGAAAATAAAGAATGAAAGTCCTTAAATTTTGAAAAGTCCTTAAATTTTCTCTCCCCGCTGTAGGTTGCATTTTGTTTGCTTTTGAATTGCAATCGTTTACTGAAAGATAAACTTCGCAGCTTGATCGATCCTGTTTTCGTCCACTGTTGCTGGTTATTTCCAAAACTCTCCCCAATCTTCCATCCGATACCCCAATACATCCGGGAATGTTTCTTGGCTTGGTCACGTGGAAGAAGCTAGAGTGAACGTGTCGAGTTTCACGCATTTTTTGGAGGGATTGGTTTTCATTATTGAAGTAATTGAAAAGGTCATCATTCGACCAATCTATGCTAAACTTTGAGAAAATCACATGATCTGAAACAATATGCCAAGGGAATGCAGTTTTCAAACGTGTTGGCTACAAAACCCGGAATACAGTGGCTGGCTTCTTGCCGTCCCTGGGGACCCATACAGTGCTGCGTGCAGTTTGTGCCACGGCAAAACATTTTCCATCAAAAGTCTTGGAATTAGCGCCGTTATCAGCCATTCAGCAGGCAAAAAGCATAAAAATGGTGAGTATATACATTTTTCTGTGATGTTATTTGGATTCAGGGTGCAATAATACACATAACCAAGTGCCATTTTGTAAACGTTTTCGCTCGATTGAACTGACTACGGACTCTTGTTGAGGTCAACAGGAGTCCTTTTCTGTATATTTATAGTAAAAATATGCTAGCGAAATAATATTATTGACACAAATAGCAAAGTCTAAAGACTAAGTCAAGTTCGGATCTGTAAAAATTGTTGCTCGTAAGGGACGAATGGCTTAATTTCAACAATGATTTATTGGATTACAAATTTGCTTGCTAACTGCCCTTGGCCGCGTAGGTACTTTAATCTGTTTCAATCAGTTTCTCAAGTTAGTCATCCGCGCTTTATTTGAAGAAAAAATGTAAGGGTTGACCTTGAAATATGTTTTAATGTTAATATTTTTGTCAGTAATATAATTCAACAGATTACCAAAGCTCAGAGAAAATTGATTTCTGATTTCTTATTTATTTCTTATTTTTTCTTATTTATAGATCTATTGATAGCAGTCACAGAAAAATTTCATTTCGATTAGTTGTCATGGCTATTGGACATGAAAAAATCATTTTTTAAAAAAAAAATGGTGATTGAAAAATGGCAAAAAGAATTATTGTTTAGACTAAACTGATGAGAAAACGTTAAGTTTTCATTTGTGACCCTTCTAGTCAAGGGAAGTTAAGTTTGAGGGTCAGCCATTTTACTTCAACAATTAGTGATGAAGTTGCATATATTGTTTAATTTTAGCACTGCAGAGAAGGACTTCTCATCCGTCAGTTTCTGGATTTTTTGAGGTCCCTTCCAGTGTAGCTTTATCAGCCTCGTCAACTTCCTCTTCAAAGAGTGTGCAAGGTAAATCATCTGCTGTGACTATTGATCATTTTATGCCAAAGAAGAATGTTCTAAGTGCAGAGGTACTTTGGGTCCTGAAGGCAGTCGCATTTCATTACTCTTATAAATCATCCAATGGAATAGGGGAACTGTTCTCCAAAATATTTCCAGGCTGCCCAGTTGCTGAAGGTTTCTCATATAGTGAATCAAAGTGTGCGCGTTTAGCAAGATTTGGACTTGCACCATACTTTAAATGTCTTCTGGTAGAATCAGTTAATGGACAGGAAAACTTTGTGCTTTTGTTTGATGAAAGTCCTAACTTTGAAAACCAAAAGAAGCAGCTTGATATCCATGTGCGAGCATGGGAGATGGATATAGTGTCAACACACTACTTTGGATCAGAGTTCATTGGACATGGCAATGCAGAAAACCTAGTTAATCATGTCTGTAAGGCTTTGTCACGGCTACATTTTGCAAAACTTGTACAAATTTCAGTGGACGGACCTAATGTTAACTGGAAATTTAACAAGGAAATTTCACAGCAGATTGAAGTTGATTTTAACAACCTATTGGTTGATATTGGTTCATGTGGATTGCATATTTTGCATGGGGCTTTTAAGACCGCGATGGAGAAAAGCAAACTTTTTGGGGCCTTTGAAAGCTTGTACAACAGCGCTTTCTGGTTATTCAAAGATTCTCCAGCCAGAAGAGAGGACTTTGAGAAAGTGTGTGGAAGTAGTTTATATCCAATCCAATTTTGTAAACACCGATGGCTCGAGAACCTCCCTGTTGCTCAGCGTTTCTTGAAAGTGTGGGAAAACATCAAGAAGTATGTTAAAACTGTCATCAAGAAAGAAGTGGCAGAGCGAAAATGCAAGAGCTTCAGTGTTGTTAAAGATCGTGTAGCAGATGAAATGGTGATTCCCATGACACATTTCTATATTACAGTTATTCAAGATATCCACCCTTTCCTAGAGAGATATCAATGTGATAAGCCCATGTTACCCTTTCTCGTACAGGACTTGTTTGCTGTACTGAGAGCATTAATGCAAAGGTTCATAAAGAGTGATGCTGTGAGAGGTTTGACAACACAGTACAAGTTGATGAAATTTAATGTTAAGGACAAGGATAACTATTGTGGTGTTAAGAAGGTTGGTATGAGCTGTGGTGGCTGTATTGTTTTTTGTTTGTGTTTATTACCACAGCATGTGTTAAAATCAGTTGGTACTACAAAAACTGTTAAAGGATTTTACAAAATAGCTGTGACAAGTAGAGCAATGGATTGTTAGTGAGTCAATTATTTATTCCTTAGCAGAAACATTGTCTCAAGACTTAACAAATATGATTGTTATTGTAATTTTCAGCAATATTCATATCATACGTTATCTTTTTTAACTGAAGGTGAAGATTGGTACTGCTGCCAAAGAGTCTACAAGAGATCTGTTGTCCCGTAAGAAGGTTTCTGAACGTGCTATCCTTGAGTTCAAGGATGAAAGCCGTAATGTGCTGTGTCGTGGTGTGCAAGCTCATGGAGAAACTGTCACTTAAGCACAGTTTGGTGCGCATTGCTTCTTGTCTGGACCCCAGGCAAATGGGACCTGCTGCTAACCGAGACGAATGCACTGAGTGTATGGGCCAGTTACTGAAGGCAAGTGCAGATCCTGGTAAATCAGCTTTAGTGGCATATAAAAGAACTGCTAATGAATGATGCATAGGGCATGATAGTTACACTGTGACGAATGCTCACATAAATAAAATGATCTTCAAAGATGTCAGTGTTTATGAAGATATTTGGCAATGTTATGTTTTTTTTAAAGCAAGACGTTGCAGTCTGGCAAAGAAAGAAAAACAAAAATGTCAATTTTGTACGAAATGGCTTCCCTTGTATGACTTTCGTGAGAAAACTTTTTTTTTTATCAGCAGATGTTTGCCCAGAAGAAGAAATTGACTGTCGAGGAATGTGACATTGTAGAAACACAGTATGGCAACTTTCTTGACATCAAGGTTGCATCGGAACGCTCAACCTTTAAAGAGTATCAACCATATGAAGAGGAGGAAGGAGTAGACCGATTCTTTCACCAGAGACTGGCCCGAGAGAAAGAGTACAAAGACTTCTGGTGTGTGGTAAAGATGGTGCTGCTGTTATCTCATGGACAAGCATCAGTAGAAAGAGGGTTTTCTGTTAACAAACAGGTTCAGGCCTTCGCTTGTCTTCAATTATGTATGGCTTCAGACAGCAAATCTTAACCATTAAGGAACAATTTGGCTTTCCAAATAATGAATAGCTTCAAAATACTGCTAGAAGGATAACAATTTAAAGGTGCAGAAATAAAACCTATAAGGCGTTAACGAGCTCCTGCACCTTAACTTTATTTTTTAAAAAGCAAGGATTATGAAGTCAAAGTGATAGAGGTATTTTGAGTGTAAGTGGCAACAAACTGAAGTGTTTAAATCTAAAGTGTTTACAAATAAAATTAATACAATGCAATGATTTCTTTTTTCAGGTTGCCGCTGACAACCTTCAGGAGGGTTCCTTTGAAGCACGAAGACTGATCTGCGACCATGTAAACCATGCTGGTGGTGTGTGCGATATTGAATTAACCCCACAATTGCTTTCTGCTGCAGGTAGTGCAAGGCAGCAGAACTACCAGCAGTACCTTAATGAGCAGCAGCGTTTAAAGGAAAGAGAGCAAAAAACAAGCAGAAGCCATTGTATAAATCTGCCTCGGAATATAACAGAACTAGCAAATTCTCTACCAAGATACCCAAAGGATTTATCTGTTATAGTTGTCAAAATGAAAGGTAAAGACAACAGCTTTAAAGATGTGACAGTTCGCAGGCAAAATGTTTCTAATGCACTTCAGTGGCTTATAAATAATAATCCACATTACAAAGACATTAATGTAAATCAACATTTGAATTGTTTGCCTGAAAATGGGGTAACTCGTGATCTTCTGTCAGTTGAAACAGAAACTACTGAAGACACTGATGCTTCTAATCCTGACTTGGGTCCCCAAAATGAAAATGACATTGTCTATAATGAG
>ERZ1740055.284-NODE-284-length-12322-cov-8.064890_pt1 | contig 12322 bp, 11 predicted proteins | sample MGYA00581747_ERZ1740055 | MGnify/ENA primary metagenome ERZ1740055 (study PRJEB43018, sample SAMN04849739) | marine metagenome | isolation source: floating plastic debris | place: Pacific Ocean | collected 2008-08-28 | study: EMG produced TPA metagenomics assembly...
ATATATATATATATATATATATATATATATATATATATATATATATATATAATGTGTGTGTCTGTATGTCTCTGTAATGATTATTTACCAGGGATCCACAGGGATCCAGGGGTCACTAGTGGAATGTCGACAATTCTAAGCTGCATCGTTATGCATTATTATAAAGTCTCTTTTCTACGTGATGCAGTTTTCTTCCCTTGACAAATACTTGAGAGATAAGTTGCGAAAACGATGCTTATCTGAATGTGAGGTATATCAAGTATAATTTGATTTGAATTTTGATGGAAGCACTTTGACGTTCGTGGTTCAACCATTGTGTCAATTTCTGATGAGCCACGTTTATCTTAGTTTGTCAAGTACAGCTGAAATCATGGCCAACTTTTTTTTTTGGTCTTGTTATCTCACCTGTATCCAATCCAAGTTGCACATCATGTTAATTTCATATCATTCACGTAAAACCTCCTTTCTACCCAACATCAGCTGTATGTTTGCCTTTTCATACTCAACAGATGATTTGTCAAATTCAAATCAATTATGATCGAACAATCTTGATCCTGAACCAGATGGCAAAGTTACCTCGGATTAATTTCTCTTAAGGTGATCTCCTTTCAGAAAGGTTAACGTTTTAAGAACGCTTTTGCTATATTCGTTGGAATTCGTTTCATTTATGATCAGTTCCTCTTGGATTCTTAACCAGAAAGTAAAGTTTAGTTCTCGTTAACTTTTGCTATGATCATATTTGTGATGTTTCAAAATGGCAAACGAGATACAATCTTCTTTATGCCCAGAATTAATAAGATACCAAGCTGAGTTTTATGACGTCTGCTTCTTCAGTTAATTTGAACTTCAAGGGATATTCAAAACGCTAGCAAGTCGATTCCAGTCTTATCCGTGGCTGCGATTCCACCAAAATTTGGCTCCGATGCAGTTCTTGTGAGTCATTTTTGGACTCTGTTGCAGAGTCTTCCATGTCGATGCTCGGGGTTTCTACTTCCGAATCATCTGTTACCGGGGTTTCCATCTGACCGGCAATATCCCCAATTGACTGGGCCAAGAGCTCCAGATATTCCTGTAAACAATGACGAAGACCTGATGTGATCAGAAGAACCAACAACAAATATTTTTAAAGATGGCAAAGGCGAATGGGGTGAGATGGTACGGGCATGTGTTGAGGAAGGATGATGGGCATGTTCTGAAATACCAGATCCCTGATATTGCCCCCTTAAAGATGCAACAATCATCCCTGCCCGTTGCCAACTGGAGTTTTCCCCCAGAAAATAAGTTAATGTTTATGTCAAGAAAGCGTTGGAGTTTTGAGAAAAGCGTCGGAGTTTGAAGTGAAGGGCAAGAGGAAGCGAGGTAGTCTAAAGAAGACGTGGAAGACGCAAGTGGAGAAGGAGAGCAAGTGTTGGTTTGGAGGAGGATGCCATAAATCGAGCAAGATGGAGAGTGGGAGTTGGAGAGATTGCTGTTATAGTAGGGTTAATCCTGCCACCTCCGTTTACGGGGATTAACCCGGATCAAAATTGGATGATGAATGAATGATGAGAAACCATCTTTTAAACACACAAATCCTTTCAAACACATAAAATCCTTTCTTTATTACTGTTTCTCTACAATTAGAAAACATCTGGAAATCCTGTACTCTAATAACCAAAAGTTAAAACTGCATAGCCGAATAACATATGCCTCATAAAAAACGTTTATTATGAGTCTGTTCTTGTATAACATAAAAAACAAAAGTGCTTATCTTCGAAGAGATACGTACAGTTTGAGGTTTTTCAGGTAAGGTCCCAGCTCTAAACAAAGAAGAAAGCCCTTTAACCATATTTATTGCAACAAACTCATTCTTCAAAGAATCCAATTTAATGGTCAGGATGAGAGCATTTCAGTGTGAGGTGTAAATACGCAAAAAGTTTTTTTCATATTGATTTACACCAACTCGTGACTTTCTTATCGCGCTGTTACAACATTTACTGATTCCAGCTTCTTAAAACTGAAATGTTGAGCTTTTCTTCAGTAATGCATGGTTCTAGCGGATTTCGTAAGTGATGCAAAAATCGATACTAGAGAACAATACACAATAGTGGGTCGGTTGATTTGATCAACTGATTCACTGGTGTCAGCATGGGAAGAGAGTGGACGATTGTGTCAAAATAAGCTAAAGATAGCTTAGAAGAGCCAGAGCCTTTCTGTTAGAAAAGAAAGAGGACCCTCAATAAAAAAGAAATAAATTACAAAACAAATAATGAAAAACCCTCACAAGAATAACATCACACTAGAAATAATTTTCATCAAATATTTGACTAGTTTCCGAAAAGGTAGTTCCACTTGTCTGGATTCTCTCTGTCCTGCATTCTTACCTTATTCGTCATTGATGACAACATTTCGTCAAGCTCATTTTTGATCTGAGTAAAAGATTTTCTTTGGCCAGGATTTTCATGCCAACAGTTCAACATCATATCGTATCTGAAACGAACAACAAATCAAAAACGTCAGTGAAGACGACTCACAGATACTGCGCAGAAGTAGAACTACAATTCAGACCAAAACTAAAATTTTCTACATACAAGTTGTTTAGGATTTCTGTCAAAAAGTGAGAGTGTTATCTTAGATTTTTCTCTGTTTTTTTTTTCAGTTTGGCTTTACATTTTCGAACGAATATGCATAGCAAACAATTAAAACAATTCCCTAAACCAATCAAAGAAATTAACTCAAGATTGCTTAAACGGCAAAACTAAAGGAGAGCAAGTTTCCGTAAACTATAAAACATTGCGGATCAAGACAATTTATATATAAACCAACCGCGCGAAGCAGGATGGAGAATTCTATTGTTTCACAAAATTTTATGAGAAAGTCTAAGGTATAACTCACTGCTAATCCTAGGGCGTATCCGTGAGTCAAAAACGAATTCAGAATGCTTTGGTAACAAAATGTTCAATCCAAAAATTTATGCTAGTTGAGTTAAAATGAAATAGAGTGTCAATTCTCATAGTATGATTTAAACGGGGGTTATTCATTTCACACTTAAACTCGGCTTTTCGACAACTACTTAGTTCTATCGTGTTTCTCTGTGCACAGGATATCGTGTTACGAGCCCTACGAGTTTGCTTGTTAAAAAACGTAGATAAATCAAGGAATATGAGGCAACCATTTTAAAAGTAATTACTTACAATTCCTCCGGACAGTTTGCTGGGTGTTGCATTCTGTAACCCGACTTTAATAACTCAAAAAGTTTTTCCACTGGAATTCCTGGATATGGAGAGCCTCCTGTTTGAAAGCGAGTGAAAAGCGATTAACATGGGTTTATAAATTCTGGCAGGGCACCGAGTGTGAGAAGGCTAAAAAATATCAGATACTTTAAAGTATTTTTAGAGAAACTTTTCCATGATAGCAGCTTCTTGAATGGGTTTTGTTAAAGGATGAAGTTCGTACTGCATTGATAGAATTAATCGGTGCAGTAGTCGGCAAACTTCAAGATTAGCTTTTGCTGAAACTTCAAAAAATGAAGTTTCATTCGTTTGAATTGAGAATAACAATGACATCATTCAGGAATAACACAGCAAATTATCGTCTGCTTTTTTTAAAGAGAAATATGTGCGGAAGAGGGTCGTATCCATTAAACCCGGGTGTCGTATCCAATAAACCCGAGGGTCGTATCCAATAAACCCGGGGGAAGGGGAAGAGGGTACTCTTTAAATTTTGGATGGGGGTGTGTTGCTGGACCTTCACAAACCTGACGCTGTTCTAGACTAGTAATGGCTTGATTTTGATACACTGTTCTAAACTAGAAATGGCTTGATTTTGATACCCTGTTCTAGACTAGTAATGGCTTGATTTTGATACACTGTTCTAAAACTAGCATCAAAAAGCAATTAAATGGGACAATGAATAGTCTTGCAGTCTGCGTGTTCCAGGAAAAAAAAATAGTGCAAGTAGGAAGGCTTCCAGGTAATAATATAGCAGAAGGATATCTGGAGCAAAACGTCTATACCATGTTGTGAAATTGTTTAGCAATGACCCTTATTTTATCGCAATAGTGAAACTCCAGAAAACAAGGAAATGCAAACTGCGCTTACCAAGTGTGAATATCTCCCACAGAAGAATTCCAAACGCCCATACGTCGCTCTGCGTTGTGTACACTCTGTCAAACAAAGCCTCTATCGCAAGCCATTTAATTGGTAGACGGCCCTGTAGAAAAAAATGGATATTCCAATGTAATCCGCATTTCTATTTCTAATGATGGGAAAGGTCATGGCAAGTGGTTTCTCAACTTAGTTTAGGCCCAAAAAGCCAAAAGCTGAATTTTTATGATGGAGGAGAACCGAAGAACTCAACTGAGAAAATCGAGTTTGAAAAAATGTTGGCCTCGTGTAGATTCGATTAGGGGTAATAGTGACAAGAGGCGCGGATGATTGATTACCTTATCCAGTACTTTTGTGTGAAAACGTTTTCAGACAGCCTTGGTATATCTATTTCTGGGGAGAGTAGTTTCACAGAAAATAGTGGTACGACAAACAAGATTGAACTAAAGCTAAATGTATTACATAAACGCTTTCCATAAAGTTCAATCATTTCTTGAGCCTCATATTTGATGGAGCCGGACTTTATCTCTCATATCTGTAGTGTTGAATCCGCTACGAACCACCCCCCTCCCCCCTCTTCCCCCTCAAACCCTCTTCCTGGACAGTACAGTAATTCATCGCAGGTTAGTTCCCAGCAGACTCTGCTACATTGTTCAAGGGTCTCGTAAGGAAAAGAGTATCATACAAATGTTAAGATTTCGGCAGAGTGAGTCGAGATTTCAACCTAAAACGTTGTGGATGGAAGACAGAGATTGCACCATGTGCGCTTATTATGTTACGATCCACTTTTATTTCTTGCTGAAAACAACGTCGATTTACCGGCTTTTTATTCAGCGGCTACTTTGACTGTGGGCCAGTACAAGTGTCTCGAGAGCACATTTAACCGGAACAATAGCGCTTTTTAAAATCTCACAAAAACTACGATTCGGAAATTATCATATTCCGATTGAGCGTCTGAAAATTTTCTTAATTTCGCACCCTGCCATCGCAAGTTGGTGTAATTGAAATTTTGGTTCTTATTTATACAGCTGAGGCGTCGGCCATTAGAGAAAGTCAAATTGCGCGCTTTGTTTAACACTTTCTGCCCAAAACATAACAATCGATGTGTTGCTAAACTCTTCTAAACTTGATCCACGTGTTCTTTTTAAACTGCTGGGGAGTGTTTGGTCTTTCTAACAAAAGAGAACATCAAGTGTGATCAACTCTTTGTTTCTCTTTATCAATTGTATGTTGTTCCTGATATAAATGGAATGCTGCGTCGGTGTTTCTATAGAAAGAGTTTTACAAGTAGTTAAATTTTACACCGTAGTGAATTGAGAAAGAATTTTAAAAAACTGACGTTTCGGACTGTAGTCCTTCGTCGGAGTGAATGCATAATAAATTCGTCACTCACTCCGACGAAGGACTACAGTTTAGTGTAATATTAGAAAACCTTCAGTTTTTTAAAATTCTTTCTCCATTCACTACGGTATAAAATTTAACTACTTGTAAAACTGTTAGGTCCTGACAGCCGGACTGCCTGGGGCTCAAAGGGTAAGGTTTCAAAACAGTAACGGCCAGCCACTCTGATAAAAACCAAAGTACACTTTACACTATCCTTTGTTGAAGCAAAACAACACTTACATCAGTTGTCTTACGATAATAATCCAGATCTCTCACATTGCGAGCAAGACCAAAGTCTGCAATTTTCATGACGTAATCCTCGCCAACCAACACGTTCCTAGCGGCCAAGTCTCTGTGGATACACTGCAAAAATTACAAGAAATGTTAAGAATTTATTGCTATTTGTTTTATTCAACTATTTATGCCATCTTTCTCAATATTTGTGTAACATTTAAATCCTAGAGTAAGGGTTGAAACAAATTACAAAAAGTTATAAGGAGCTTGACTGAATGTTCTTCAGCCAATAATAGTTGCACATGCTTTTGCATATTTAGTAGAAATCTAGTCACTATCTATCCCAAATACTACAATCTGATTTTTAAAATTTTTCGCTCGGGTCAAAAACAACAAATGACTCAAAGCACCGTGCGCGCGGACCATTGAAAACCGCGCGAAAATGCTAAAAGCTGATTGGTTCAAGAATGATATCACACATGTGTTGGTAAAAATGGTATCGCCACTGGGGAGAGTGGGGATATAATTTCTCTCATCTTGCTGCCATTCGGTATACAACTGTATTTCATATAATAAATATATTATTTTTCATATTTGAATATAAGAAGGATGTGAGATGAATGTGATGTTCAGACTGACAAATGAAGGTGACGATTGCCTGGCACATGCCCTTTTATAAGGCGGTTTCGTGTTTAGGTCTCTCGATAGGGTTTTGAGAGACTGCGACCACGGTTTAACGTCCCTATCTGAGAAGACGCGAAGTTCTAACCATTTGCAGATGTTAGAGCAAAGACAGCACCTTCTTCTCAATTATTTTAAGACTTGGTGTTGGTCCGGCCGAGAATTGAAGCCAAGACTCCCGCATGACAAACTGGCAACTTAAAAACTAGGCTAACCAGGCAAGAACAACCTCAGTGAATCACTGGCCACTCTATTCCATCTTACCTTTTTAGTTGTCAGGTACTCCATTCCTCTTGCAATTTGAAATGCGAAAGAAATAAAGTCTCGTATTGTCAGTGGTATTAGGGTTTGGAGTCGATTTTGATTGCAATACTCCGTAGGTGGTCTTCTTTCTCTTAAGAACTGCCTCAGGTTACCGTATGGCGCAAACTCAACAACAACATAGAGTGGGCCTTTAAAGCAAAAACAAAACAAAAATTAATGGTACTTTTGCAAATAGCTTAGTTGTCCAGTTTGTTTTTACTTTTTATATTCTATCTTTCCCTTTAACATGGGTTATAGATATATCGAAAATAAAAAAAAACATGCAAGCGAAAAATTAGATAGTTTGCAGCTTTCACAAATAAAGAGAAGAGAGACAGGAGAAAAATCTAATGGCACTTTACCGAATGGGGCTTTTCAATGTCAAGTTAAAATTCCCCTCTCTCTCAGTTACGAATCCTAACTGGTAGGAGGCAAGCCAGCTGCCTATTTACAAAGCGTAGTAAATTTGCCCCTGGGATCATCGAGGATAAATCCGTTCGGTAGTGAGTCGGGGATTCGAACCCGGGTATTCCGTATTCAAATCCCCAGCTCTGACTACTGAGCCACGCTGCGTCCCAAGAAATGTGTTACAACCCTATCTCTTTTTCTACTTACGGTGCGCTAGCACGTTTCAATATTTGATCGTAAATTCTAATCAATAGGCTAAACTCTTTTACAAACCAAAGGCCCGTTAAGAAGGCAAATATCTCCGATTTCTGCAATGTTATAAACGGGTGAGAGATTTCGACTTCCCCTGAACAGAACAATAATCCATTACACAATATCTCCCAGAAAATCTGGTAATCATTTTATCGACCTCTTCTCTTCACGAGGGAAAGCTGAGTTAATTTTGTAGCGTTGCCAAAGTCGGAACATGGGAACTGGTGCCTAAAATACAGTGAACGTACCAAATACACCAACCAGGCCACCTTTCGGCACGATGAGTAAAAAATTATTGAGAATACAGGGTATTACTCATAAACTATGAAATATACTAAGTCAATGGAACCCAGAATCTTTTACTTGAGTTCGTGGACTTAACTCGTTTAGAAAAGGAAATCCTAGTGTGAGTCGAATGTTGTTCTAATAATTTCTATACACTAGAAGTGCTTTTTCCACTCTTGTTTATATTTAACAACTTTATAAATAATTTGGATAGGACGTGCGTTTTGATTGGTATACAAGTGTGTTTTCATAGGGCTATGAAGCACGAAAACGACGTGAGCAATTGGTTGCCTCTGTATCCCAGTTGTGAGAAGTTACAGTTTCATGAAAGAAATTTAAGTATACATATATATCTCTTTGTAAAAACAAAAAATAATAATTCTATAAAAGAAATAAACATGTTATCCGTGCCTTCATAGCCTGGTGAAAACCTCGGCAAAATTTGTGAGAATTCTCGAGCAGGTGAAAACCCTCGACTGCGTCTCGAGTTTTCACTGACTTGCTCTTGAATCCCTTAATTATAAAACTTATAAGGAGCCCATCACCACGGAGCGTTCCAATCAATGACATTGTTGATCTCGCGTACGCGTTCTGATAGACTGCGTCTCGGGTTTTCACTGATCTGCTCTCGAATTCTCCCACACGTTCGCCTCAGTTTTCGGCTATGAAGGCACGGAAAACATGTTTTATTTCTTAAGTCTTTTGCAGTTTTGTTTATATTACCTTTTTCAGTGCAGGCGCCCAAAAGATTAATTATATTTTTATGCTTTCCTATTTCTTTCATTGTTTCCATTTCTGATAACAGGTCAGCTAATTCGTTTTCTGTTGCATCAGCTGAAAATTGGAAGAATGGATTTAAAGTTAATCGGTTTGCAAAATTATGAGGCAAGAAGAAGAAATATAAAACAAGAAAAAAACAAGCAACAACAAGAGCAAGAGTTCAAAGGAAGTGTATAATTAAGAAATTAAAAGCAAGAACAGAAACAAGAAAAAATGCAATTGCAAGAAAAAAATGTAAGAGAAAGTGAAAGAGCAAAAATAAGAACAGAAACAAGAGAGAAGGAAATGTAAGAGTAAAAATAAGAAAGAAAAACAAGATGCAATTGCAAGACGAAAAGTAAGAATATAAACAAGATGACAAATTGCAATTGCAAGAGAAAAAGTAAGAATAGAAGAAAATAAGATAAAGGGCGTCTGCAAGAGTAAAAGCAAGAAGAAGATTAGAAAGTGATATTGCAAAAGAAAAATCAAGAGCAGGATGAAGAGAAAGTAAATTTGCAAGTATAATTGCAAGAGCAATCAAGAGAAAGTGCAATAGCAAGAGCAAAAGCAAGAGCATGATAAAAAGCATAAAGAATGCCAAAGTGATAAAAGCAAGAAAAAAAAGAACCAAAAACTGCATGGAGAAACTACATTAGCAAAACAAAAGCAAACGTAAGAACAGCAGTTAAAAAAAGATTGTAAAACAGACATAACAAAAAAAGTGCAATAAAATATAGCAAACAAGCGATTGGACTGGAGATACTTAAAATGTAATCTGTATACCTTTAAGCATTTTAACTGCAACGGTAGACGTAACACCCATTTCGAGCAAGCCATAAGCCTCACCCTTCATGACCAGACCAAATGCACCCTCGCCAAGTTGTTCTTTTATTGTTATTAAATCTCTGTCAATTTCCCATTCTAAGTCCAGTGGCAGGTATAAATCTAGAAGTAAAAATAGGGGTTTTGCAGTCTGAAGCACTTTCTATAGCCAGGAGATTAGATGAAAGATAAAGAGGTTACAAGGAGATTAAAGTTTTACGAATTTTAATGGCTGAGTTGGAAGAAAGGTGGAAGAAAATTGGTTTGGTAGAAAGGGGATGTAAGAGGGTTTCGAATAGGGGAATAGTTTGGATTAAAGGAATGGGGAAAATGGAAGAAAGAAGATGTGAGGATGTGTTGTATAAGGAAGAAGGATTTAAAAAAGGAAAGTAAAAATTAACTGGTTAGAAGGATTAAAAGAAACAAGAAAAAGTTCAAACATAACGGTGGAAAGACATAAAAAACAGAGCATGGAAGAGAGAACTATGCATGGCTAATACGACAGGGCCAGATGAATGAAAGAGAGACGAAAGAAAATCGATTGAGAGGTTATCGAGAAGAACCACGGGCGATGACACAGTTCCCATGTCAACTTCTACTCATTTTTCTTGTAAATTTAATTGATCGTAAAGTTTTAGCGATTCAATAATAAAAGAAATTATTATATGCATAGCAAAACTACTTTGTTGTAATTCCCAGATTTATAGTTTGAGAATTTTAAATAAAAGGGCAAAACCTCACCTTCACTTATATTGGAATCAAGTCTTGATGAAACGGTTGATGAAAGTCGTGATCGGTAACTTCCATTACGGTTGTATCTAAAGAACGGTGCGGACGAGTTCATAGATCCTGAAGAACTGATTCGTCTCCTGGACGAAGAGGCATAGGATATTGTTCGTGTAGGAGGTCCTTTGCCGGTGGGCGTGTCCGGCTCAGGGATTAGTGTTGCCGTAGCAGGAAGTTCCTCATCTAGAGGTGTAAGTTGCAAAGAAACCTTTTTCCTATTTTTGACCTTTGTTTTCAAGCGTTTTCTGTAGCAGAACATTGCAACCCCGGTTGTGCATGCCGTTACAAAAACAGCAAATGTGACTAGCAATATGACAAGTATCTTCCTTTCATTTTTTAGTTTATCTTGAGACTGTGCCGAGACTCCCGCGTCTGTTTGAATTATAGGAGCAGTGGGAGGAAGTCTGACGCCTCCAGACACTAAAATCAAAATTAAAGTAGCTTAAAAATGAGAATTGGTTCAACACAATATTATAACGTGGATCATCATCACCATCACCATCATCATTATCACCATCAACATCATCATTATCATCATTATCAACATCATCATCATCATCATCATCATCATCGTCATCATTATCATCATCACCACCACCATCATCATCAACATCACCATCATTATATCGACATCATCACCATCATCATCAACACCACCATCATCATCGTCATCGTCATCATCATTATCAAAATCATCATCATCATCATTATCATCGTCATCGTCATCGTCATTATCATCATCATCATCATCATCATCCTCGTCATCATCATCATCATCATCATTGCCATTATTATCATCACTGTCATCATCATCATCATCATCATCAGTCTTCACCATCATCGTCATCATCGTCTGTTTAATTGATATCTAACTGCATTGTTCCTTCTTTAAAAATATCTTTAATTCAAAATTTTCTGTCAACTATTATTTCGATTTCAACAATTTTTTACATGAAAAATCAAGCCGCTGAAAACGCTACTTTTATTAAGCTGTTCTATGAATACAACATTTTTACTGTTAATAAACTTAAAGTAAAGGAGCTTATCTTTTCTAAATAGCTGTTCACAATAATGAGTATTCAACTATTATCCTCAGAAGTCAAGGTGAATAGTAACAGAATATTCACTGAAAGAACGTGATAATAGCATGCAAGTGTATAATTAGTTTAACAAAAATGAAGACACATTTAGTGTGAAAACTGACATGATATGTCTAAACAGTTACAACTGCCATCATCAGAGTAATAAAAGACCGAGTAGATACAAATTTGTAGTGAACAGTAATGAACATAAATACTAATAAGAAAGCTACATAAATATTAGTAACAACGCTTCAGGTTGGTATGTTTAGATGAACAGGTCAAACATACCAACCTGCAGCTTTGTTACTAATAATTATGTAGCTCTCTTATTAGTATTTATGTTAATTACTGTTTACTACAAATTTGCTGGTCCCTAATGACAGCAAAAAGTGTAATATTAGGAAATATCGCCGGGTAAAAGTGTATTATTAGAGAATCTTACCTGGAACAGTTGGCCACACTTTTTTCAAAAGGAACGCGCTCCTGTGATCGACACCTATGTGATTTCCAACGTGACATGTGTAAAGACCGAAATCGTCTTCTGTTACGTTAACAATTACTAACTCCGAACCGTAACTTAGTCCAACATCAATAGTTAAATAGTAAATTGAGTCCAGTCTCACATAAGAGCCGTTCTCGATTACTATGTTGTCCGGATATCCTTTTGGTATCGTCTTCCACTTCAACCATCGAAAATCCGGAAGAGTTCCACTTGCAACAACAATGCATCTCATTGACGCATTCTGCCCGATCACCGCTGTTGTGTTCTTTGGCAGATCAACTCGTAAAATAGGTTTAGTCCTTGCCTTTGCTAAGGATAGAAACATTAATATTAATATGGCTATTAATATGGCTTCTTATTTATCATTAACAAATATGGATTGCACGTCTTCTATTTCAAATCCTTACTGTTAGTGTTATAATAACGACTTTATTTAAGTGTCAAGTCTTCTAGCTGGCCAAAGGCCTACTAACTGGGGACACCTTCTTTACCACTCTAAGGTGGACGGAGTCCTTTCACATAACAGACAGACACACACATAAACACGGCTATGTCTCCAAGGGCCTACGGTTTAACGTCCTTATCCGAGAGCCCGCGAAAATCTAACTATTTGCAGATGTTAGAGCAAAGGCAGCACCTTCTCCTCAATTATTTTAAGACTCTGAGTGTTTTGGTCCGGCCAGGAATCGAACCCGAGCCTCCCGCACGATAGACTGGCACCTTACCAACTAGGCAAA
>ERZ1740055.285-NODE-285-length-12294-cov-6.761664_pt1 | contig 12294 bp, 1 predicted proteins | sample MGYA00581747_ERZ1740055 | MGnify/ENA primary metagenome ERZ1740055 (study PRJEB43018, sample SAMN04849739) | marine metagenome | isolation source: floating plastic debris | place: Pacific Ocean | collected 2008-08-28 | study: EMG produced TPA metagenomics assembly...
TTTTATTAGACTAATCATTATAACAGATTTTTTCCTTTGTTTTTATTTTCATTACCCCCCCCCCCCCCCTCTTCTCCTCCAACATGCAGCAGTGAAAATGCCTCAGGGAAACAGAAATCCCTAGATTGCTTGTGCCTTCGGCGCTCGAAGACTCCTTGCCCTTTAGTCGACCCCCTCTCAAAAATCCTGTAGATGATTATTTGCCAGCTGCAGGCAAACTTTCACTGTGTTTTTACTACTTGTAGATAAAGTATAAAAACTTAATCACATCACCGAAATCCACTTCGGACATGATAAATTTCTCGGGCTATTAGTAAGTTATGTAACTTTAGTTTTGTAACTGCTTGAATCGTCTTTTTAAATGAATACTCAAATGAAAAGGAATAGATAATGAAGATAAATCGCCTACCTTGCTCCCCGTAACAACTCCACATTGCAGAACAAAATAGAATAAGTGTGCTAAAGTACATTTCTACGAGTCTGTTACAAATTAAATCTGTTGATGAGTCTTTTGATCTCCTAATCTGAAGGAACAAATGAAAATATCAGTTGATCTTCAAACTACTCAAGCATTTGTCAAGTCTTAATAACTCTGTAATCTGCTATGCTTTATTATATCATACTCACTGCATGGGTGAAATGCCCGCTATGATGTATAGCAAAATGGCTTTTGCTCTTTTCATTCTTTAGTAACTATTGGTTCTTATATACAGTGCGGTCGGGTGACTTTGCTTTGATTATCATTATGCAATGCAAAATATCAACGGATATTGATCGTAGGACACACGTTTTACGACAAAACTACGGAAAGCTTTTTTCTCGAACGCAAATCCTGGTTGTTGTGACTCTTTGCTGGGACCAATATTATTTAATTCTTGCTATAGTCCGTGTAAGTATAGAAACTTGAATGAATTTTGTCCGCATACCCGCTCACGGCAGCAAATTAAGCAATTTTTAAGTCAGTACACATCTTATTCCTTTCTTTAGTTTGACTCTAATTGCACTATTAATTTAAGTAAAATATCTAATGCTATAAATATTAAATGTTTCTTGTCATTTTTGTTCATGGGTCATAACCCGCGTCAGTTCTTTTCATCAAATGTGAGAAGCCCGACTGAACTTAATCAGGAATGGTTACAAGCCTAATATTTTTCTTTTCTCAACTGCTTCTTGTTCGGAAATTAAACTTGTCACGGTAAAGGTTTGCTTCTATTGAATTCTTTTTGTTTTGTTTGATTTTTTTTCCAAGAAAAAAAGGAATTTTCTAGGGTAAAATTTGGTTTGTTTATCAATTGAAATATTTTAATTACCGTGCCTTTGCTTATAGTCACTTTCTTGTAAGAATTTACATGCAAAAATAATCAACCGTTCTGTCGGGCAAATCGAACAATTAATCAAAATAAGATTGTTTTCCTGCTCAGTGCGCTTCCTCTCTCTCTCTCTCTCATCCGCGTGCAGTATATCACGTGACATTTCTTCCAAACAAACACTTAAAAAAATCACAATTTTACTTATAAATCAACATAGCATATATACTTTACTGTATTTAAAGTTTAATAAAACAGTTTGAAATTATATTATATAAAGTTATTGTGATGTTATTGCTTTTAGCTCTATACGTGTTTGTATTATCTTAACATTGTTGGTTCATTAACTTTAGGAGTTGGACTTGCTAGCCTATATCATATCGGCGAAGACTTCATTTATATACCTGACTAAGCTTAGTGCCTAAATTACGCAAAATGGACAAATAAGATTAAAGTACTGCTAAAGTATTTTTATAAACTAAAGCTAAACTTTTTATATCTTTCAGAAAAGTGAAGCAAAGTTCAAAATGTAGTTATATTCTAAGCATTTTACTTACCTTCTTAGCATTGAAGTTACCTTGAATGAATGATGATCTCAAACCAGTGGCCTAATAAATACTTTTGAAAAAGCATACATATTTAGAACGTGACAAGGTTTCGAGCCCTTACTTCCTTTCTTCAAAAATATTGTTGTGGCGTTGTTCCTTTTGTCATTATAGCTGTTTAATTATCGACCAGGAAAACACGATGATCACATTTGTTTCTAAAAGCCAAATAAGGATTCGTGTAAATATAGTTTCCTTTTGCGACTGTTTTTAATCAATTGTTGTATTGTTCTAGAAAATGTGGAAGGCGCAACAGAAACCCCGGGCTCTGTGGTATCGTTGTATTTCTGGCGGGAAAAAAGACGCGAATACTGACGTAAAAAAATTTTTGGAATTTAGACTCTAGATACGTTTTCAATTGACGTATTTGAAAAACATGTGAAAAAAGACGCGAAAAAGAGACTAGACTTTACCGTTCCCTCGACATTTGTCCGATTACCAAAATATATACACCCCAAAATTTAACTTAGTCCGGGTTAATTTTTACCACTGCATAGTTTTCCGTAGATACCAGTCCACCTAGATATTGTAAAATACTTTCCTAGTTTGCTTCATTAAAACTTCAGGGTGGGGGCGGCGCAGTTTATGCTTATTCTAACTACTAGAAAGAAATGCTGTGTGAGGTCAAAACTATGTGGAGGGTAAAACAATTTGATCCCCCAAATCAATGACGTCTGTCATTCAAAGTTACTTCAAACAAGTTTTTTCTTTCTAATTCTAAGCTAACGAACAAATCAATACTTTTAGGAAATTATGACTTTGTTTAATCAACTGCATATTTAGCTAGATTGTTTCTTTCATTTCTATAAAAAATAATGTCAGGTTTTGACACCCATTGAAGCTTCAAGCCAGAAATACACCACTAAAGTAGTAATAAATAACATTCTCGTGGTCAAAAAACTTATCAAAATAGAGAGACACTTATAAAACGATGCAAGCAGAGCTGGCACAGGTGTATCATTCGCGCGCCTCGGATGAAATAACCATTGTCTATCTCGTGAATGTTGAAAAAAAAACTAATTGACAATTTTATGTTCGTTTTAAAATTTTATAAATACATTCAACTACAACAGGGAAAGTTTAACTGAAAAAAAGTTCTAAATTCGTCAGTAGTGGCGATTTTCTGGTTGTTCTCTAGCACCACTTGAGAGCACCAATCGTCACTGAGTGGGCTAATTGTTGAATGAGGAACACAAATACTTGCGATATATTCATTTAAAACACTTCTGGTCAACCAAAACAATTATGAAGATCTTGTGTTAAACTCCTACAGCTTGCTCCAATGACGTCATTAGTTAGGAATTTACCACGCCTCATAACGAAAAAGCTAAGAAACAAGTTTTCGTATAAGAAGTTGAGGTTGATTGTCCGGTAAGTAAGAATTGTGTTACTAATAAATTCATGTTGCAGCTCACGTGTTAATTTTAATGCGCTACCTAAACATCTTCTAAATTTATTTTAAAAAGCCTCGAAAAAGTTTTAAGTAACTAACATTTTTTTTTGAGATCACTAGTATAAACTTGTGACGTCATAAACAGGTTTCAATCAAAATTCTAGCTATAGCCCATGATTTTAGCTATATTGCCCAGCCACAAAGGCAATCCGGAGATAATTCAATAGCTGCAAATTTAACCTGTGAGAACAACCACTCATGCAATTACAAGACAGTAGTAGTACCTGGAATGATGGTAGTAATATAACAATAAAGTTCTTTGCGTCTCAATTCTTCCAGTTAGAGTGATTAAATTCCATATTACTTTTTGGAGAGACTACACGCTAATCAGACACTAGCGTTGAAAACTGAAACTTAACGCAAAATAAGTAGCATGTTATTTGCTTATATGTTGGCTATCAGTAACCTGTACGGCGCACGAATACAAACCCGCAACTAGAAATCTTCTCTCTAAGTAGGCCGAGTGTGTGTGCATTCTCATGATCATTGAGTTTGCGTTCGTCTTCTAGCACTGAATATCGTTTGGACAGCGATAGAAAGAGTCAAAACAAAATAAGCTGAGTCAAGTGGAACGAAAAAAGAACCGAAAACAACTCAGTGCAGTTAGTAAAAAAATTGATGAAGACAAAAATAAAATTTCGGCGAATTTGAAAAAGATAAAACTGAGAGTAAAATGTGTTTTGTGTTTTGTATAGGAATTTAACTTGCAGTGGTTAACAAAAGAATTTTTATAAAATATGACTATATATGTGTTCTTGTGAATAAAATCCTTGAATAACGACATGCCTGTCTGCTTTATTTTTTAATACTCTATTTTATACTAAAATTCTACATTGTATTTTATTTCACATTCATTCAAATTTAAAAATATAAAAATTTTGATAAGAAAGGGTTAACATGTAATTATTTATATTATAAAATTAAACTATTATAAATTAAGTTATATTCAATACTCTATTTGATATGTATTAATTAAATCCAATGGCGGCTTCGAAGAGTGTTCATAATTTGAGGCTCTTTTCAAATTAAACAATTTAAACTAATAGGTTAATTGCATCCCATTACAAAACAAAATCAGCTTCTATTTAAATCAACGTTTTTATCGGCGCAAAAGAAACAATAAACGCTTCTTTGCCTTCGTAGGATCAAAAGCTTGGCCATGGAATGGCCTTCCAGTGCCCCTGAAAAAATTAAATTCAAAGTCTCTAACTTAGTATTTTGGAAGACTTTATCGGCTTCCACCAAATTTACCGTTATAACAAGTAGTTTCATTGTAGAACTTAATAAAATATATCACGCCTATATCACTGAAGCTACGTTGTAACAGACTTACAATAGTAGAAAGTAATACATGATAGTAACAATATACATTCTTAATCGAGTTCTGTTTTCTTATCTTCATGTTTTTGTAATATTTCCCTCCTCCAACAGTACTATTTTTTGGTATTAAACTTCCCGGCGGTAAAAAAGCAAAAGCAATTCGTACTAAAATAATAATGAAATGCTGTCTTTGTTATATTATGCAACTGAACAAACTGCAAATGTTTTCATTGAGATTGCGCTCATTGAACAAAGTTGAATATCATTCAGATACTGCCTGGATCTAGAGTTAAAGATAATTAAAGACAAACAAAGTATAAGAATATGATATATTTATTTATTATCTCTGTTTTGCATGCTCAGAATTTAAACATCATAAAGCTGTGTCGGTGTTTCTACAGAAACAGTTTTATTAATTGATAACTTGTATTCTGTAGTGAAAAGAATATAAGAACTAATGTTTCGGACTGTAGTTCTTCTTTAAACACTCCGACGAAGGACTACAGCTGTCCGAAACGTCAGTTATAAAATTCTTTTTACCAAGGATGTACAAGTTATCATTTTATAGAATTGAAATAGATATACTCGCTAATACAATAATTTAAAACCAAATTCTCTAAGGAAAAATAATACTTATAGATAGATAAGTAACGCCCTATAGCTCAGTTGGTAGAGTACAATGGAAGTGTGAATTAACGTTTCTTGGCGTTTGATGGCTATTTCCTCAAACTCAGGGGATGGAACAACGCACAACTTTCTAACCTCGAGCGTCAATCACTGAGAAATCATATATACTGGTGAACAAATATTGGACCACGTACAATTGCTCCATTAGAACATTTTTTAGTAAATACGAAGGGTCAATGTTTAAGTTTAGTTTCAAACTGAAATGCCGCGATAAAAATGATGCATCTGTATGACCGCTGAAAGTTCTCCGCTGCCCGCCGAAAACATAATCGCTTTAACTCGGAACGTTCCTTCCAAGGCAAAAAAGAAAAATATTGATCTAAAAACAAAATTGTATTTTAAAAATACAGTGAAACCCTGTATAATGTTTTAATCTTAGTTTACTTGATAGACACTTTTACAAATTACTCTTTGCATTTGTTTTGAGGAGGCATGTTTAACAAGTACTTGAGCTTGAAAGTTGTTTATAGATTAAAATTGCCGCGAGCAGGAGCCGCGAGTCATTAATATATTCTGCGCTAACATATATTTATTTCACCAATATTTCAATAGTTTTCACACCAATGCATTATGTTATCAGCAATGGTAGAATATCACTGGGTATTGCTTAAATCATCCATAGTTTTATTGTGTAAAGTCATTTGTCGTCGGCAGCAGAAAACATAAGCGGCTGCAAAAGTAAAATGAACACTTTTTTTTCTTCAAGCAAATAGAATTGCCACTAATTACATGCCGAATATATAGGCCTGTCAATCATTTAAATACAAATACTTTGTTTATTTAACGTCATTGCGAAGAAAGTGGTTGCTCATTCTTCTTAGCCAGAGGCTAATGTTTAATCGCTCGACGCTCGGGGCTCATATTGGCGTGAAAGCCGAATTTGCAGAGGGAGGAAAACCAGAGTGCTCAGATTTGAGACCGACAAATCTCAGCCCACATGCAGAGTGTGAGAATTGATCCTGGGTCGATGAGGTGAAGCCGCGGCTGATCACCACTGCTCCAACCTGTCTCTTTTCCGCGCTTCAAGACAAACAAAATTAGTGGCCACTTTATAGGGTTTCATCAACTGGTTCAAATGTTAGAATCGCGACACCAAATCCACTAATCATTTCTATTCTTCAAGACAAATCAAATCAATTATCACTTTATAGGGCTTCATTAACTAGTTCAAAAGTTAGAATGAATAACACCAATCATTTCAGTCTTCAAGACAAACAAAATGAATGGTCACATTATAGGGCTTCATCAACTAGCTAAAAAGTTAGAATGAACAACACAAAAATTTTTTCTACTCTTCAAATTAACATGAACAATTTCCTTTACGCCTATATTTTAAGACAGAGCCAATTTGTTGTAAAAGTGAGTCAAGGTCTAAGTAAATCTAAGGTCGATCAAGGCCATTACAAAATCTTACCTCCGATTTTTGTCAGCTTACATTTATTTGTCTCTTACATTTATTTTTCAAACTTAAGGTTATGTTTTTTTTGAGTTTCATAGAATGAGCAACCTTAATAACGACAACAAGTTTATTTCTGTCCTCCAAATGTACAAAATTGATTTTAACAATATTTTTTATAGTTATAAAGCTATTAAGGAAGGGCACTGGCTCCCTGAAATAACTACAAATCTAAACGCGTCAGGGAGCCCAGGCCAAAATTTCACGTTTACTTGAGGGCGGAATAAAAAGAATAAATGTTAAGAGATGTAGAGTAGAAGAAAAAATCAAATACACATGCAAAAATTTAAGTAAAAAAAAAGAAATGTAAGAAAAACAAAACAACAAATAAATCTTATGATTTTAAATTGACGAATTTAAACTCAGGAAAAGAATAAAATTATCAATATCATTTACATATTTTTCTTTAAGTTTAGTTTTGAATTGCCTAAGGCTAGTAGTTTTGATTGTATTCCACACCATTGGTCTTTGATAACGGATGTTATATTTGCCATAATTAGTCCTTGCGCTTGAGAGAAAATAAGATTGTTTAATTGAAGATCTGATATCTAATTAATATTCAAGATACAACACAAAATGAATGGTCATTCTATAAGGTTTCATCAACTGCTTCAAAATGTGAGAATGGATACTGACACCAATCAATACTGCTGTTCAATCACAAACAAAATGTCTCTTTGAGTGACTTCAACCGGTTCAAATTGGTATGAATAACATCAGTTATTCCTATTTTTCAAGACAACCGCAATCTACTATAGCTTTACAAATCATTTCTAATCTTCAGGGCAAAGAAAAAAACTAATGATTGGTTATGTTGTAGGTTTTTATCAACTGGTTCAAAAGTTAAAATGTGAAAAACACCAATATTTTTTGTCGACTGGTTCAAACTTAGATTAGAAAACTCATCACTTATTTTTATTCAACATTTCAAAACGAAGCAGCAAAATAGATAGTCATGCTAGGGGGTTTCTATCATTAGTTGTTTCCTTCGCGATTCCCTTTTCTCTTCTTTTCGATTCTAATTTGAATAAACTTTCTATTGTCACACGATTTTGCCTTTTTGTAAATTTTGATAAGTTGTTCATTGTTCTTTTTTTTTACTATCATATTTCGTAAAGATATTATCGTTTTATCATTTTAAAGTAAAATTTTATAGTTTTCTTGAACTATCTAAAACCCTATAACCGTAATATTACCATTAAATAATCCTTAATCTTTTATTGAGTTTCATTATGTATCATTTTCGGAATCGAATAAATTATAGTATTAGTTATTAGCAAGGGTGTTCCCCTGAATTATGCGCGCGGTTTTCCTCTCAGCTATAATCAGATTTCTAACTTATTTTAGGTAATAACTTTGAGAGAACAGTAGACAACTTGACCCTGGGTAAGTGTGTGGTTGGTATTTGGAAGGATATTCAAAAATAAACAGCCAAAACTGGAAACAGATCACCCAATTTGCACAACCAGAGCTTGCTAGACATCAAAACAGCAAATTGAACAAGAATAAAACCATGCACGAATGTTTAGTTACGTGTAATGCCAGTATGTTATAAATTATTTTGAAAATTCGTTGTTTTTATAAATTATAGCAATTAAATCGTTGGAATAAACAATGCCGTCATAACTGAATAATTACTCTATACGTCTCGCCACAATGTAACCAAAATTGGTTACGAAACAGGATGACGTTATTTGCAAACTAACAGGGGACTGTATACAATATTGAGAGCATTGAAAAAAAAAAGTGTTGGCTGGTGCAACATTTAAAATTGTAAATAACAAAGAAAATTACTGAGAAAATTTCATTGTGGCTTTATAATGATATTTTGTACTAGGAACGTTGAATTAATTTCGAAGCAATCAAAAATGAATTAAGAATTGTATTTCGAATGACAGTTTCGTTGCGGAAATGTGACTGATGTATCAGTATTAACATATTTCAGTTTTTTAGTTATTTTCGTTTATGTTATTTTGTACATTAAGGAAAAAATAAAACTCTTTTCGAAAATAGCTTTCTGCAATATAATTTGTATAAAGTTCTACTTTCGAGTGCATGAATGTACGTCGTATATTCCGTAGTATCAAAGAAAATAATTAATTTGAAATATGAAAAACCAGAAATTATTTTTCTACATATCTTGTTCATTTTTCATTGTTTACTTGAAAACAGCTTTATTTCGCTATAAAATTGCGATTATACTCATTTACAACTCATCTATGTTTGTCCAGCATTGTTAACTCAAATCACTGTAAAATTGCTTATCTTTGGCATGGAATTTAAATCTGTTAACTAAGGAATGCAAAGGTATAATAATGATATATTCGTTTACATCTTTCTTATATCTACGATTATTTTGATTAAGACTGAGCTGCGGTAGGTTACGCTACGAAACAATGTTTGAGGTTGTGTAAGCAACAGCACAATTAGAAATGCTATATAAAAAATGGCCGAGTCTGTATCAACCGTTTCATTAAATACAAACCACTAAATGTATGAGTCAAAATTATTTTTTTGAGTTTTTACTCAAGCGAAAGTTGTTATTTCTCAAAATACATACCGGGATTTTTTATCCATCGCACCTAGACAAGTCAAAACTTTCTCGCCCTTTCAAATGCTACAGCATTTTCCGACGTTTTTGTTCAGCTTTTGTGTTTGATTTTTCAAAATGGAATTCAACTCTTTGCTAGATCTACTGAATACCGGATTTACAATTTTATTTAAACTTTTTTTTTTTCATTTTTTTTTCTTTTTTAATATTTTTTTTTTTTTTTTTTTTTTTTTTTAATATGGAAAACACAGACAGCGAAAAATTGCACGATCGATTTCGGCTTTCATTTACAAAATGGCGATATTTGGTATTTGGCGATCAGCCTTACGGCTGCACGTCTCATTAACATATAAAAAATTTCATTTACTTGTTGAGTTCTTCTAATAATTCTTTATTGAATTATCAGAAATTAATTATCGAGGGACTGGTTGAAACAGTCGTAATAATTACACTTTTCACCTATTCTATCAAATCTAATACTGTATTTCTTGCTCTTTTTGCAATATTGTTCTGCCTTTGTGGTAATCAATACATCGGTGAAACTAAACGCCGTATTAAAGACCGTTTCAACTAGCATAGTCTCTGTTTACATGTAGATAGGGTAACCATCCTAATTGGTTTATCCCACTAGTAAGGCTAGAAAATAGCATCCTTTTACATGCGATTTCGTGTGGTGGGGCGATTTCTTGCGCCGTTTCCTGATGAGTATCGCGCGGTAGTTTTGCTCAATGCTTTCATTGTCACAAAATGGCGCCGAAAAGAACTATTTTGGCGGCAGTTTTGATTTTTGTGTCAGTTGCACCATTATTTGCAGCTTTATAGTTTGGCTTCTTGGTTTGCCAAGGTCGACAACGACAGCAGATAACGGCACAAGTTGCCCTGCAATTCAACCAAGCGTAGGCTCGTTTGCAAAAACATCCGATGAAGGGTTGCAAATCGATGAGGAAGATCAGTTTTGTCTTCCGGGAAAACTGAACAGCGGTGGCAACATTTCATGGCGTTTTGCCCGCTTCTGAATGGAATGAAAACTTAATGACACATATATCGAAGTATTAAGTTAGAATATAAAAAAAAAATAATAAATAAAAGCTTTTTCTCCTTGTGATCAGGAATTTAGTGTAGCAAAAAATATTTTCGATAATGGCCAGTCAAAATATTATATACTGATACGGCCCAACATTTACTATTCATGTTCTAAAGTTGGTCAATGCAAGCCTTTTGACAGAAATACAGTATTTTTAAAAAACGTCTTTACATATTTTGGCTCAAATAAGATGAAGTTATATTCTTCTCGCTTGCCGAGTAAAAAAATTCAAGCACTAATCACAACATTGAAGGATGAACAAACGACGAAAATCTTTGTTTAACGTTTCGATCCGCTAATAGATCAATGTGAACCAGAATTGAAATCACACTTGCTAACTAGTTGCCATTTATTAGAAAATATCTAAAATGAATTATCTTGTCCTTATTCAAAAATTCTTCTGGGTTCAACTGGTTTTATATCTGAGGTCATCATATCTTCTTATTTTAAAATAGTTTTGGAAACACATCACATTCGCCTCCCCCGCAGGAAATATGAATATAAAGTATCATGGGCTTTGCCATTTATTCAAGTTTTAATTAAGAATAAAATTGAAAGAATCCAATTTATTTCCGTTATTTAAATAACATTTTTCCTGTCTGTGTGCGTCGATTACTTTATCCTTACTTTGACGATCAGTGCTATAAAAAAAACAATTATTGTTCGATGTCTATTGACGCATTTTTGACTGAGTGTTTGTTATATGAAGAATATGCTATTTACAGTATCTATATTGTTTAAACGGTACTTTAATTATCTCATTTCTACAGAAACATTTTTACAAATTGATAAGTTTTACACTGTAGTGAGAAGAATTTTCGAACCGACGTTTCGGACTAGTACTGTGACTTACTCAGACTAAGGACTACAGTCCGAAACGTCAGTTCGAAAATTCTTCTCACTACGATGTACAACTTATCAATTTGTAAAACTGTTTCTAATTATCTCAGTTTTCTTTCAAAATTTTTTTCTTGTGCCTGACACAATGTTCCTTAAACACTGACTCCCTATTTATTCTCTTTAAGGAACGACTCCATCACAAAGGCAATCCGTGCAGATAACTTCGATAGGAGCATTTCAGTTTTAAGTTCTTGGAATTTACAACGAAATAAGTAACCTCAAAATCAAAGAATCACTGCACATCCTTTGGAAAAATCCCACACTCAATACTCAAGTCAAATACTTCAACATTAAGTTTTCATTCTATAAATAATAGGCCTCTCTTCTTTTCTAGTTTATTATTCTAATTACATTGTTTAGCCAGTGTTGTATTTGCAGTTTTTTCGCATTTACGTTAGCACTGAGGAAGGCAGAGATTTCTGCCGAGACGTGTCTGTTAAATCAAAATGTGAATTAAAATGTGTCGTCTCTTTTTTGAAAATAAGAAACAAAACTCAAAAGCGTCGCGTTCCTTGACGGTTATCATCCATGACAAAAGTTTACTTTCTAATGAATGCATCGCTCACAAACAAAAACACATACACCGCAAACAGAAATTCTCTCATTGTCATTCTTTATTATTATCTAACAAAAAGTACGAAAAACTTTGACTGAAATATCGGCCACTTCAGTTCCATTGTTTCAACATTTCGTTATGTACTATATAATATCATATTTAGGATTTTAGCTTTTGAACATTACTCAACACTGTTAATCGTCAACGTGTAATATCTTCTATCTATCCCACATTGATACTAAATGAAGTATAAAGTGCCCTTTACTTTAATAATGCTTTGTCGCAAAGCATATAAACTAGTCCCTATACGTTCATAAACAACTTTTCAGAATAAAGTTCGAATAAACTTTATGTTATTACTGTAGCAAAACACTT
>ERZ1740055.286-NODE-286-length-12292-cov-13.123805_pt1 | contig 12292 bp, 8 predicted proteins | sample MGYA00581747_ERZ1740055 | MGnify/ENA primary metagenome ERZ1740055 (study PRJEB43018, sample SAMN04849739) | marine metagenome | isolation source: floating plastic debris | place: Pacific Ocean | collected 2008-08-28 | study: EMG produced TPA metagenomics assembly...
GAATGGACTACGAGTCAATAGCCCATGAGGCCGTAGGCCGAATGGGCTATTCAACCTCGAAGTCCATGAGGCCAAAAGGTCTAATTGTTTTAGTAAAAGGTCAAAACAAGGATTTACAAATTAAATTATTGATGAAATCCTTTGATATTATAGCAAAACGGGGCTCATTACTATTTTTATCCGCCATCCTTTCTCTACTAGTAGGCTATCACAAATAGACCTCTAGTAGAGTAGCCAATGAGAATGCAGGATGCGTGTTAGACCGTTAGTAGGTTTTTACTAATTATATATATACTTGGTGTATATTGAAAATATTATTAAGCTTAATTAACCTTGTCAGGGGTCTTTTAATCTTAAAAATGCGGATGAAGGAGAGTGTTTTTCACAATCTTCTTTTCAGGAAACCAAGGTTATGACTGTAATTTTGAGAATGACTTTTGTAAGTGGAAGCAGGATTCCGCAGACAATTTCAACTGGACCCGTCATCAAGGTTCGACTGCATCTAGCGGCACAGGTCCAATGATTGACCATACTCTTGGAACAGGTTAGTGTCTAATGAACAAATACAATCTCGACCTACATGTTGTATAGGTTCCTCAAGATTCCATAAATCTTATCTAGTATCACGATTCAATAAATGCTTTCTTATATTTTGAGACGCCAATCTTTTGTATTATTTTCTCAAAATTATGTTTATGACACGCGCAATCATCTTACAGTTATTGTTTTCTCTACCAATAGCTGTAACTCAACTTTCTTTTGTGGTAGTCATGGACACTGTCAGGAAAACTGAGCTTTATAACTTCTCCATGAAAAACTTTGGATTTTTTTTTAAAAATATATCGAAATGTAGTTGGAATCTCGATACAAAACGTGTTTTGATTTTTAGATGGCAATACCACAAAATATTGACGGGTTAGAAGAATATATAACGGAATATTTTTTTTATCTCAACTAGCCCTCAATAGTTTGTGGTATTACTGTTTCAAAATTTTAAGTGGTTTAGATTGTTACGCCTCTGGCGATCATTCATAATTGAGCTTCTATGATGCAAATAATCTTATCATCATCATCATCATCATCATTGTTTCTTTTTGCGCTTCCTACATTCTGCACCTTTCTTTGCTACTTGCGTAGCTTCTCTCCAAATCCTCCAACCAAAAATGGTTTCGCACCTTCTCCATCATCCTTTTCCACCTTCCTTCATCTTTCCGTCGTTCTTGCTATCTTATTTCCGGTAGTGGCCACGTAAGTGCTATCCAGGAGTCAGCAGTGCTTTCTTTCTTGAACATATCCAATCCACTGCCATCTTCGGTATCTAATAATATCCGTTGCTGTTGGCATTTCAGTTATAGTTTGTAGATCAACAGTTGATATAACCTTTGGCCAAATAATCTTCATTTTGAAATATGCTCGACACACCCAAAAAATAAGAACGGAGGCCTGCTAATACGAATAATTACATAATTTTAGTACTCCCTTCTTTGATTAATCGCTTGGTCTTATGTCGAAACTATTTCAACAGCCAAATATTTATAAAAAGTTTATTTTGTTGCTTGTATAGGTAATGGCCATTACGTTTACATTGAGACATCGTGGCCACGCAAAGCCAATGATACTGCCAGGATTTTCACAGACCCACCGATTCCAGTGGCGTCCCCTGTCTGCGTCAGTTTCTGGTATCACATGTTTGGGCCTCATGTCAACGCCCTTAATGTCTACCTCAAGGTACAGTAAATAGGATAATCCTCTTGAGTTACTGCATGTTTCTCATGCATTACCTTTATCAAGTTGGTTTCGCGTTCAATTATGAACTTAAACTTAAAATATTACTAAGCCTAAGCCATGTATTAGACTGTGATAAAACACGATGGGGATTTCAGAACACGAGGGCAATGTAGAAAACACGAGCCGCGGGCGATTGTTTTTTACATTTCTTGAGTGTTCTCAAATGCCCGAAGTGTTTTATCACAGTTTTATACACGGTTTAGGTTTCTTCATTTGCTTTATAATATAGATTCTACACGCCGTGAATATTGAAAAACAATAATGCACCCCTTTTCTATGTTTTATACTTTGATAAAACATGGTTTTTTGACGAATCAGCGCGCGGGTACGGTGCTATCTATATTATTTTCTATAATCAAAATCCAAGGAGGTTTTTTGTTTCCCAGACACTTTGATTAACCAAGGATCTCTATATTTGTAGGACGGAAGTAGTCAGAAGACCTTAGTGTGGCAGAGAGTGGGTACCCAAGCAGATGAATGGAAACAAGGCCTGCTACAACTGAACCCAAACAACAATTACCAGGTATGCACATTAAATAAAGTTTTTAGTTCTTGCGAGTGATCTTATTGGCTAATACAAGTATGACAGTTGTTTTATTCTCTGCTAAATAACATTGAACAACCATATAAACCTAAGCAAGGATGACTATCAATCCTAATACTCCTTAAAGACACACTTGGTTCATCACCTAACTGCAGTATGTCAAAAACGAAACCTATAAAATCTAACAGCGTAAGTAACACAGTTAGAAACTAAAGCAAATAAAAGGCGCTTTTTAAGCGGTTGTGGCTACTGGAAGTAGACTTGGAATGCGAAGAAATTTATAGTGCATAGATAATTAGAAAACCTTTTGAATCTAGTTAAAATGTTTTATTTGTGCGTTCTATCGATTACAAGCTAATTTTGTAAGTAATTTTAAATAAAATTAAAAGATTGGAAGAAAATGTAAGCGGCAAAATGAAATAAATGTATTATTTAATCAAAACTGCTATAGAGTTTTTCACGGTTTAAATATTCTTTTGTCTGCATTCAAATTTGCCCGTCCAACTCGTATTGGGTAACATGTTCTTTTGAATTTAAGCTCGTGAACGAGGCTTGACGGGAAATTTGAATGGAGACAAAAGAATATTTAAACCGCGAAAAAAGTCTACACCGCATTTAAAAAAATTTGCGGCCTTCCTGTGGTATTTGGTGACTTACCTAGGCTTCCTGTTGTGGTGTAACATACTCACTTACCCAGTCTATAGCCACAAAAAGCAAACTAACATCACTGGAAAATCAAGGAAATGCCAACCTGGTACTCAAATACAAGCAAGAGTTGTGTATAGTGCACGTTTGAGAAGTATTTCATGATTTACCATAGAATCATGGCCAGCTTGAACAAAATATTGTAACTTTGAACCTATTGTAGGCGCATGAAAAAAATGTTGTTAATCCTTTGAGTCCTAGATGTATTACTCATATCTCGCAATTAGAGCCCATACTTTCATGGAACAAGTTTAGGAGAATTTCACTTTTCATCTTCAGTAGTTTCTTTTGTTTTTTGGTCAATTTTCAAGTTCTCATGGCCAGATGTATATTTTGTATGTATTATGTTATTAAGAAGTTATTTCCTGATTACTGACTAGGACGGAAAAGCTTAGAGAGCTTTAAGTAACTCCTAGAATGATTAAAAGTATGGCCTCAATGATGGGTGAAGGGTGGGAGTGAACAATTGCGCCAACGAAACATGCTTGTACTGTAGACGGAATACAATAGGCGGACATAGTTTAACTCGCCTTCGTTGATCAAGGTTGCAAGCTAACCAAAATATTATTATTACTAATTTTTTTACCCCGATATAACGAAGTTCACAAAACAAGTGGAAGTATTTATTCATGACAACATAAAACGGAACCCTTAGTAAGGTTATGAGTTACGTTATGTTTTAAAATTGTTCTGTTGCAGTCTCGATACCGTCTTGATTTTACTGTTTCAAGTTAATGTATGTTTTATCATGTAAATAAATTAAATAAGGATTGCCCAACAAATACGCTTCAATGCTAATTTGTCTCCTCTGTTTATCTAAACCCCGGTATAATGACGTTTTTCGTATTTTCGTTACGAACCCCGTTACAATGAAGTAAATTGTCTGGTCCCTTGGCACCTCGTTGTATCGGTGTTGCACTGTAACGTCGTTATTCATTTTTTACTACGGTGTCCAACTTAAAACTTTTTTACAACTGCTTCTTTAGAAACACCGACGCGGCTTTTAATCATCACAGCTGGTAAGACTACTGCACCGGTATCGCGGGCTCCATTTCCGTGAACCCTGAATATTTTTTCACGATTTTATTCACCATTTGCTTAATTTGCGTACGTAAAAGCGAAAATCGAGCAGAGAACGTAGTTATTTTTTCCTCTGTGTTGTTTGTCTTAATTAAGAACTTATTAGTTATTGTATATATGTTTTTTAACCCCGTACGTTGTATTTTAATCAGGTGTTTTTCGAAGGAATCGCTGGTACCAGCTTTCAAGGAGACATTGCCCTGGATGATATATCGTTTAAAAATAGCAGATGTCCTGCTCATAGTAAGTAATCTATTTCTCATTTATGCCGTTAATTCCAAGACTATTAACTGGACATAGGCATGGTTGGCGCAGTTGGTAAAATCTCTGCTTTCGTTCTACAAGCCCCCAGTTCGATCCCGGCTCTGCTGAAATATGAATATTTGTGCGACCTCTTTTCCACCTCAGCTAACTCAGCTTTCCATTCTTCCGGGTTACTTAAAATTAATGACTACCAGCGTTTGCTGGGAGCTAACTTGCGATGGATTAGTGTCCCGTCCTGGGTAAATTAAAGACTCTCAATCGTTTAACACTACAGATAAGCGCCGGCTCCATGGGTCACCTGACTCTTAAAGGATTTCGCTAGCTAGCTATAAACATGAAGCCAATTGACCCTACAAATGAGTACTTGAATACGGGAAGAGTGAGCCATTGATGCATTTGAAGAATTTACTAAAGCGTAGAACATTTTTTCGTTTTTAAACTAAAAGTCCCTTTTGATTTTCTCATTTGATGTTCTAATTACGATACCTTTCACAGCATACTGTGGATTTGAGAACTTCTTGGGTCAGGCAGACGCTCGTTGTGGCTGGATTGATGATTCATCAGATGATTTTGACTGGACTCGGGCCACTGGTAGCACATCTAGTTCCAGTACAGGACCAGCAAATGATCACACTTATGGAACCAGTAAAGGTTTGATAATGTATTCTAATACTGTTGAAGTGTTTTGTATCCAGAAACTGTGTTTTGCATTGAAAATTAGAAGTTGCTATTACTACTACTCCCTGCTTTGCACCTCTTTCAGACACTCCATCTGTGCGATATCTGGGCTCATTTTGCTGTTTGGCATTTAAAATTGGCAAAAAGCATAGTAGTTTTTAGCCGAGACCTAGGATAAAAAAGTACCACGAGTTTATCTTATTTATTTTGATAAGCGCCCTTGGCGATGGTTTGATTTTTCTGTTCTTATGTGTGGCGCTTATTATTATAATACAATATCGCAACAAAGGCAGTTGAACTTGACAATTAAGCCTAGAAATGACAAAAACAGAGCTCGTACGGTTGTTGGAATAGGAAAGGAAAATTTCAAGAACATTGAAAAGTTTTGGAAAATTAAATCTTGGTTTTTGATTGGTTTGCTCTGCAAACAATCCGATGTTTAGTTTGAAGGCAGTTAGCAAGTTACAGTTGTATGCAATTTGCGGCAGATGAGCGGCCCCGACTGGAGGTTATTGTAGGTGCCTGTTAAGAAATAAATAAAGCAAAATATTGTCAATTTTCAGAGTTGACGATTTTACTGCGTAAAACACAAGGAAAATGCATTATTTACGATATAATACGGCTTTTCCTGAATTAACTTTAAAAAAAATTGCTGTGTATTGAAAGCTTTGGAAACTTGAAATTAATCGCTTTGGAAAGTTTTAAAAGAGTTATTTAAAATAATAGATACTGAACGAACGAATATTTGATATCTCTTTTCCAACTTGTTTAGAAATAAAAGCTACCTTGATTCTAATATATTTGTACTTGTATCAGTAATCGATTTCATTATGATTCAGAGAAACAAAACAAACAATCCCTAAGACAAACATTAAGAAACATTCTTTTTTTAATAATCACTCGGCTTTATTTTCGGAATTTTATGGGATTGGCACTTATTCAAAGGGGATGCTTGTTTGAATAAATAAGAATTCTGAGAAAGTTGCTAATTAATATTTTTTCCTGTCTATACTGAGAATTATGGTCCTTTAATTGCCAATACTCTTTACATTGACTAGTTTCTTTTATAAATTTTAGGTTATTATATGTACATTGAGACCTCCCTTCCTAGAAAGCAAGGTGATAAAGCTCGTCTGATAAGTCCAGCTTACAAGAGCTTAACAACTGGCAAATGCTTCCAATTCTGGTATCACATGTATGGCAAAGACATTGGGAGCCTGAATGTCTACACTAAAACAAAATCATCCAGTACGAAGAACTTGGTATGGAATAGATCTGGCGATCGTGGAAATTTGTGGAAGGTTGCACAGTTTACTGTTAAAGGCACAGCCGATTTTCAGGTTTGAAAAACTGATTGATTTATCGGAAAATTCGATGTTTGTATTTTGAACCCATAAGTAAAAATAATGCTTGGCCTTTTTGAAAAACACTGTGTCCGAGGTATTCTTGTTGAACCTGCTTAAATTGAGTGTCAACTTTATTTTGTACTAACTAGCGTAAGGTATTTCCATAAAAGCTACAAGTTTTGCATATTAAAGAGCATCTCAACTAAAGATTTTGAAACTGGCCTCTACGAAAGTTTCCTTAGTTCTCATTTTAGTTGCTGCAAGTACTCAGTTATCGGGCAAATGTTTTTTATAGTGGCAATTTTAATATTTCACAAGCCTTACTCTTTTGCTGTTACTTGACACTCAATTTTGCTTAAAACAATCTACCCACTGCAGCAGTCGGTGTAGGTGTAGAATAATTGTTGCGGAAAGGTGTTATTCGCTCCATAATCTTAAGTTTAGAATAGAATAAAATAGGTACCTTTAAATATATTTAAATATGGTAACGCTTTCGCGTCGGGAGGTAATCGTACTTTAAAATGCTTTTGCGTTTATTGGCTCCGAGGTTTACCAACTAAAGTCGATGTAGTCACGGGGTATATTCGAAGTATGTAACGCTCAAAGTACATTGCATAGAAGAGCTACTTTGATTGGTTGTAATGAATTGTTTGGCTTGTGTATGTGACTCACTCTTACAAACTTCTTACACTCTTAAAGACTCGTCGAGACAGGTGCCATAATAAAAACTATATTGTTATCATTAAGGCCATATACCTAATAACATTGTATAAACAGTAAAACTAATTAGGTAGCTAAAAATTCTAGCATTCAGAACACACAATTACGCTTTCATTTAAATTAGTATTAAAATATAAAAACAAAATTAAAGGGCATTAATGTATTTGTACTTCTTTTTCCTTACAATTTTAATGAGCCATTAAAAATCTTTTTCAAGTAAATATACGTGCAAACAATTGAAAACTGTCGTCATTTGTTTAGGTTATATTTGAAGGTATAGCTGGAAAGAGCTTCCGAGGAGATATTGCCATAGATGACGTCAAGCTGACCAATGGTCCCTGTCCTCTTCCTGGCGACTGCACCTTTGAAAAAGGTGTCTGTACTTACATGCAAGACCAGAGTGAAGATGATTTTGATTGGATTAGAGGACATGGTGGAACTACCAGCTGGAAAACAGGCCCCTCAGTCGACCACACCCTTGGAACCAAAAAAGGTATGCAGAGGGGATAACCGGTCTTCAAGTAACTAACAAAGGTTTCTGCTCTTCATTGGAGTCTTAATAGCTTGCTGGATACAGATATCTGAACAGACATAACTAGAATGCTGCTGAAAATAAATAGCAAAACAGTTACTGTTCATCAGCAGGATGCCTAAATTGTGTGCAATTCTACAATTGGTTTCGGCTCCATTAAATCCTGTACCAACTGAAGAACAATTCAGGTGGAGCCACCCACTAAGTGAGCACAGTAACCGAACAACGCTAGCAAAGAAAGGCAAACTAAAAGTTAAAACGCTAAAAACCAGTATAAGCGGCACACGCCACACAACAAAAGCAACAAGCTCGTGCGTGAAAAATAACTTCAAAATGAAAAAAAGGGCGCATAACTTAACAAAACCACACACAAATATATAATTAAAAAGAAAGGGATACAGTGATAAGATCTATGATCCCGTCCGTTACGAGAAAAAAATTCTTTATGATATACATATTTTTGTGCCTTCAGATATCAAAAGGGAAATAATTCACTTTTTAAGCGTTTATTATATAACTTATTCACATTTACGTTGATTTTCCTTTTAGACCTTGTTGCAGGTAATGGAGATACTGCAAAACTTGACTTATTTTGATTTTGTTTTGAAAAAAACAATTTTTTTAAGAGCACACCCTCGGTGAATATGCTAAAGAGGGTTTAGACCTTATGACTACAGAGGATTACGAACTTATAACAGTTTTTCTGAACTCTCTTTTTTCTGTTCTCTGGAACACAATTCTGTGATGTCGAAATTTTACTATAACATTTGAGTTGAAAAGCGGTTTACTCTTTTTAGGAGCGCAATTTCAGTAGCGTTTTTTTTTATAATTAAGAAATATAATGAATATTATATCTGTTTGAAGATTACTTTGGAAGCTAATTTGTTGCTGTTGTTTTTGATAAAGCCAGCAAAGTATTGTAGAACTCTACTTGTTAAACTTTAGTTTAAAACACTCTTTTTAAAACAGCAATATAGATTCCTTTGCACTGATTATGTTTTGCTTTAATGACGGAATGTTACAAACATTAATTTAAAAAACTCACTTGCTCCAACACATGCTGTTCTTTTAGTACCACCCAACCATTCTTCCTACTTTGTGACTTGCAGCACTCCTAAAAATTATGAAAATTAATCATTATTAAAACTAATTGAATTAAAACTAATCACTCGTGAAACTAATTGCTGCACTGTCTGTCTACAAAATGAATGCAACATTTTTTTACCCAACGATGTCTTGTGATACAAAAACACTCAGACCTCTCAGCCTCTTTTTTGAAATCGCTCACATTTTGTATATTTTAGGAATCTGTTTACAATATTTGAACTTATTGTTTATCTCACTGAAACTAAAATGTGTTCTTCACTAGGTTTCTACATGTACATAGAGACTTCTACACCTCGTCGCTGGGGAGACAAGGCTAGGTTTCTTAGTGAAGACTTTCCTCCTACATCTGGAAGTCGTTGCTTGAATTTCTGGTACCACATGTATGGTAGAACCATTGATACGCTCCGGGTTTACATTAAGACTGGCGCTGGCAACTCATCAACTGCCGAAAGAGTGATTTGGCAGCTTTCAGGAAACTTTGGTAACCAGTGGTTAAACGGACAGGTCCCATTACAGAGTAGTAAATGGTTCAATGTAAGTTCCGATTTCCTTTATATTAGCTTTTTAAATTTTTAAATTCTGTAATGCATAAACGTGTTTTTCAAGTAGGGGTATTTGCCGGTTTTAAAGTTTTCTAGATGTCATGAAGAAAACTTACAGCTTTTTCGGCTGCTCCGTGTCTGTTATGTATAAATTTGTTTTTCAAGTAGGTGTATTTGCCCGCTTTAAAGGTTTTTAGATGTCATAGAGAAAACTGACCAGTGTTCGGCTGCTCGTAACTCAGTGAGTTGAAAATTTTTTTAAAAACAAATTTGCTGCACTTGGTGGCATAGTAAACTATGTCTTGCGTACATTCGGGAGCACTGTAAACAATAGTGAAACAAAAAAAAGGTTTTCTAGGAGACGATAATTCTCTTTCCAACCTACTCATTTCTGTTTATGTTGACAACCATCGTTCGTATTTTAATACCAGATGGAAAGCGCCCTGGTCCTCGTTTCTTCTGTCCCCTGTTACGATCACTCATGTTTTATGTTCACTTAACGTTAACTTGCTCTACTTTTTTTAACTTCTCTAAGAATTTTAAAAATGGTTTTTATTTCTGCTAGTTGCATTTATGTTATAATAGAACATAAGTTAAAATAAACTGTGGCGAATGCGAGTGTGAACGTTGAAGTAATGAATGATTGTACAGTTGCCCAAAACTCGATAAGTTGTGTTTGCAAGACTCAGTTTAGGTATGATTTTATATATGCAACAGTAACAACCTTGAAAGTATACGAAGTCTTCCTCTAATATTTTCGTACAATGGTACGTTTATACCGGAGAATGGTCGAGAAATTTGAGCCGTTTTACTTGTTATACACATTTTCCCGGAAGAATTGCTTAACGAATTTCTTAATGTCGTTTAATATTTATTCTGTTCGATTGTTCTGTATTGAACATAGCCTATTTGTTTATGCTTTACTAGGTTGTATTTGAAGGTGTTCGTGGTACTAGCTACACGGGAGACATTGCCATAGATGACATTTCGTTCACAAATAGTCGCTGTTCTATTTTACCTTCCCTTGCTTTACCCCCTACGGTACCGCCCACTACCCCTGGGCCAATCGTCAACAATTGCACCTTTGAGAATGGCTTATGTTCTTGGACCAACATTAAAGGTGACCAATTTGACTGGGTTAGAAGGAAAGGTGGAACGTCTTCCTTTAAGACTGGTCCATCCGTTGATCATACACTTGGCACTAACCAAGGTTTGTAATATCAAACACTCTGTTTTTCTTCTCTCTTCTCCCAAAATGTAAAACTAGGATGTATGAACAGTCTGCATTTTTAGACTCAGGCTTTCCACAGAAAAAAAAATTGTTAATGAAAACGGTCCTCACGGTCATGATTTTAATATAAAATTAGTTAATTACGGATTCCCAACTATCATTAGACATCGATCATTAATGTATGTTGGATTCAAGAGAACTATTACAGTATTTAACTTAACTACGGCAGCACTCATTAATTATCAGTTACGCTATAGCTAGTTTTACAAGTGACAGCAAAATTCCTTCCATGCTTTTTTCCCCTTCTTATGCCTCTATACGTATTTCTATTTGTTGAACTGTTTTGACTTGACTTTGTCGTCAGGGTACTATGTGTATATTGAAACATCGTATCCTCGAAAAGCCAACGATAAAGCATGGCTTCAGAGTGGCTTGGTAAAAGCAACATCCGGGTCCTCTGGTCGTTGCCTGAAGTTTTGGTATCATATGTGGGGTGCACATGTAAACAAATTAAATGTGTATCGACAGATTGGAAACTCCAAGACGAGGTAAGTACGATATGATACTTTTTTTTAAAGCATCCGTTGGTTTTCTCTGGGTTCGAGTTGGGACCACAAAGCATCTATGATTGATTGGATGGACAGCCGGTTCGTAAACAATATGGCACTTTGTCAATATGGCGCTTCTATCCATCCAATCAATCTATAAATGCTTTGCGGTTCCAACCCGAACCCAGTCCTTTCCTCGTTTATAACATGGCGAATAGATCACGCAGTTTAGCTTAAAAGCAGTAAAGGTTCAAAATTTGTGTAGATAACAGGATTAAGAAAAAATACATAATTTTAAAAGGACATCACCGAAATTTTTTAAATTTGAACTAAATGCAAATGTTTTACAAATTTTTAAAATCATGAAAAATTGGCGCCATTTTGGCACACCAATCGTCAAGGATTAAGATGTACATTAAGGAACACTGCTTCTTTTAGTGCAGGAAAAAACGTCTGAAGAAGTGCTGCAGCGAGATCCAATAACATAAATATAGATAAAATTCCAATGTCTTGGTTCTTCCAATACGGTCTCCCTTAGAAAGAGCAAGAAATAGAATGACTTTTTCCTTAATCTACTTCAAGGTCACCAGGAGGGGTTGACCAAATAAATGTAGAGTTTTCTTGATTTTAAAAATTCGTTAAAAATTTGCGTTTTGTTCAGATGAGAAAATGTTTTCGGGGATTTCATAGTTTGGATAAAGAAATAGAAAGAGAAACGCTATCGGCACTTAAAAGTAAATTCAGAGGTAAGAGAATTGGGTAATGATAATATGTTCTTTTGTATATGCCTTGTGGAAGATTTTCGTAATAAGATTAATATATTCAATATTATCTACCTTTGTGAATCCTCTTATTACATGTAAAAGGTACCGATATAACTAACAAACTTATAAATAGAGTAAACTGTACCAAAAGTTATGTACTTCAATACTTGGAGAATTTTACGATCTTTAGAATAGGAAGCAAGAAATGACAAAACATAGAGAAAAAGATTGCTAAACACAAAGATGGAAAAAATGTAATTTAGTTTACTCTGATTCAGGTTTTATTGCTCATTCTAGAGTTGCATTTCACTTTGACATATTAGGGTCACATGTTTTAGCCAGAAAAAATGGGAATTCATAAAATATTAGACTGTTATAGAGAGGGAGGTCACTTATTTTTGGTTGCGGTTTCTCATTTTGCAGCGGGGTTTAGTAGGTTGTTG
>ERZ1740055.287-NODE-287-length-12291-cov-6.850278_pt1 | contig 12291 bp, 4 predicted proteins | sample MGYA00581747_ERZ1740055 | MGnify/ENA primary metagenome ERZ1740055 (study PRJEB43018, sample SAMN04849739) | marine metagenome | isolation source: floating plastic debris | place: Pacific Ocean | collected 2008-08-28 | study: EMG produced TPA metagenomics assembly...
TTCCCAATTTCTAGCAAAATTTCCCTAACCCTTCCATTTCTCTAACAAAAATATCTAACTAAACATCAAAAAAAAAAAAAAAAAAAAAAAAAATTCCTAAGCAAATCAAAGATGCGAACTCAAGATTACTTTTAAAAAAGGTAAAACTAAAGGAGAACCAGTTTCCGTAAACTAGTAAACAATACGGATCGAAAAACGTTACATACAAACCAACCGCGCAAAGCAGGCTGGAGGATTCTATTGTTTACCAAACTTTAAGCAAATGAGAAAGTCCCAGCTTTAACTCATCGATCACTGCTACTTCTTAGCAGTGTCCGTGAGTCAAAAATAGTTATAGCAACTAGAAAAACTATGTGACTGACCTTTTCAGCTTTCGGAACAGGTATCGGCTGACAGCATATAAGTCTCCATACAAACAGGGCAGTCATAATCAGCGACAGAACAACAAAGAAAACAAGAGCTGCCAGCAAACAGCCAATTGGACGATCGGCATACTTCCGTTTTGCTTTCCCTTTATAATGTGGAAGATTAAATTTAGTTGGACCCAACGGTTTATCATTAGAATAATCAAATTTGGGCTTGGACGTGTAAGCCTCGAATAAGAAAGGTGAACTAGGCTTTGGAATGTAAGGATGTTGATTGTTGTCTTGGGACATACTTTGTCTGTAAATTTCTTTGTCGTAACTGAAACTTCGATTCTGCATCTTTGTTGTAGATCAAAACAACTTGATTATAAGAAATTCTTCATGTTCTTGCTTGAGCACTGTTAGAAACGAACAAACATTTTATGAAATCAATGATGATTTATTTTCTTAAGTTGATCTCGGTTCGCTTCGCATCGCGCATTATTCAAATTTCTCGTTCATTATATCATCAGCGCGTGGGTGTATTTGTAACCAAACTACTCAAATCAAGTAACTAACCCTTAAATATATAAATAACTTAGATGGTCGTCCGAGTGTTATTTCTATAGCTTTATATTGAATTTGCTTGATCACTGCCGCAAGCAAAGCGATATGCTGACGTCAACCCTTTGTCAGAGCAACTGAAAATGTTAGTGAGAAAATTAAGAGTTCATTTAAAAACATGAATTGAAATACATGTGGGCCGAAAATATGGAGAGAGGGGGAGAACAAGGAACTTCAAAGATAATTTAAAGATAGTTAATGTAATAAGATAAAGAAAAACATTTCACTAAAACTATTAAAAATTTAAGTCGAGCATTACAGCTTAATTTCTGCTTAATTATTTTCTACCCTTAGTTAGAGCTTTTTTGTAACCATAAATTACATTCTTCGTTGTTTTCAAACAACTTAAACGTAATTTTCATATTTTTATAGTGAACAGCGGTAATTCGCAACGATCAAACGTGTTGAGCCGGCTCAGACCGCCTTCTTGTTTTCTCAGTGGAGTTACAATCTTCCAAATCCCTTTGGCCTTGGACTCGATGGCGTTGCAACACCCTTCAAGGGTGTTCAGGTGGCATGCATCCAGGCTGCGCTAGAGGAACTCATATCTCGCGTGCCCTTGGCCACTCTCTTCAGTTAGGTATAGCTGTCGAAATCGCAAACGATCTCTACTGCAGAGCCAATACTGAACAAGAAATTCTCCGAAACTGGAAAAAGGTCCCACATACTCTTCACCTCTGTGACCTTCAATTGTCAGCATTGAATACTGTCATCAACCCGGCTTCGACAACTATACTGGGCTGAATCTGGTCCCATGGTACGCTTACAGCCTCCGCCTATCTGATACACTGGCTTCCTGCCCCACGCCAACAACAGTCAGGCAGATGATGCCGTATCATTCATCGGCGCTTTCAAGGCTTTATCTCATGCATGTGCTAACTGGTTCATTTCGCCACTCGACGATTCTATAGCTGGACGCGATTTCCAAGTATTCCTAATGTGGTTCGACCAGCTGCGATCCTCGTGCCAAAGCGCATAAGTATCACTCTTATCCGTACGCACTATCAACCTACCAGGGCTCGACGACCAGTTGAGGATAATGATATACGGCACCTTTAGAAAACCAGGCATCGGAACAACACTGTACATCAGACGTGCTGACAAACTCCACGTGGCCGGTATTTTTTAAGTGCTAAGTTTCGCGGATCTCAACAGTTAAAGCCCTGTCCATTGCCGCTGATGTCAAGCTGTTCAGCCTTTACCTTATCGAATCAGTGCTCAGTGCCCGTATTATCATCAACACTTTTTCCTGTGCCCAGGCCCTTGGGAGCTATGTTACTTCAAGTTTTCTGGGTTTCGACTTTCTTGCCATTACCAAGCACTGTCCGTGATGTATCTGGGTTAGCTATCTTGCCCTTTGACTTTTCCAGCCGCAATGCACCCGATTGCGAGGAACTTGGATGCCAGGTATGTTCCGTTATGAAAAAATTAGAACATTTTTTCATCTGCCGTTCCTCAATATCTGATACCCTCAACGGAACTACCAATCTACCATTCACCAATCGTACCTCTTGGCTTAGGGTTCTGCCCTTCGCGGCAACCATGCTCATTTAGTACAGGAAACACGCCCACCACAAAATTTACTACTGTTAATGATGTCAAGCGCTACTTACTACTATTGCAAAGGATGGAATTTTGGTCCGCAAGCCTCTAAGTCCTTCGCATGAGTGTATCTTTGTTACGGTAAGTCCTCGGACAAGATGTAAACAGCACTTCACATAAAAAGAGCCATCTGTCCAGTCACCAACTGAAAATGATTACAAAACGTCACTTGTTCGCCATAGAAAACCAACAGCAGCCACTGCTTCACAATTCATTGTCAAAATCCCTGTATCCGTGCAGACCAAACATCCTGTCCTCTGTAAGGTACTAGGGAATTTAAGCAATGAGGACGGCGACCGCGACGTTACCGGAAAGAACAATAGTAAATACAATAACTACACGTTGCTGAGCACCTGCACGGAATTATCGCTGATATTATAATGCGGAAAGACCTTCTTTGGAGTTCTCGGGACTGTAAGAACGTAATAACGAAAATGTTCTCAATGTTCGTTTAGCTTTATGAAGAAACATTCCATCCTTTTCTGCTAACAAAATTCAAGGCGTAGAAAACAAAACTCTAATAACCCGCACATAGAAGAAGAGTGCTAATCAGAAATGTGATTTTTCTGAGCCATCGTTGTTGGCTTTCCCGTCCTTTTTGCTTACATTCTCTACTGTAGTCTCAACGGAGGTACAGATAGTAATGACAAAAGAAGTAATATACGCCCAAGATCTGTCTAAGTTAGGATCTGTATGTAGTAGCAAAACTCGTGTGCTTACCTCCAAGAGTGGGGACCAAATATCATACGATCTAGTTACAATATAGTATTCTTGATAGTTAACAGATATCGTTATATCCTCCACCGGCTGCCGCGAGCCGATATTCTCAAGCTGCTATTTATGGTGAGAGAATAGTGCGTCACAGCATTCACCACCATCATTTTCATCGACAACTACCAACACCAGACCCCATTTGCCTATACACCCCTCTCTGCTCCCTCGACGTCCCGATGTGCGGCACAGACCATACAACTGGATTTAAAGCGCTTGTCAATGACGCCTTCTGCTCCGTCCCCACATAACACTCAAACTGGGTGACGCCAAAAACCAAGAATCCTGTTGCTAACCAGGTGGTGCAGAAACTTGAGCACGACCCAGGTATCAGGTGTCCTAGCTTAATCTAGCAATCAGACCAGCCACCATATAAACTCTCATATTTGTTCTCAAGGAATGTTAGCAAGAGAAATATAAAAATAAAATCTATTTCGTCACAAGAGAAATGTGGTTCCAACGTGACCAGTTTAAACACAAATTATGTTAAGGTAGGCGATATGGTCTATCTGTATTCCGAGGGCAATAAGTACTGTTCACGCGTGCGCTTAACTTGTTGTTTTGTTATTTCTGTTTGTCGGTGCCCCGTTGCGCTTAGTCCCTGCCGTAAGTTTGACTGATTCAAAGTACCATCCGATTTGGCCCAGGCAATCTCTAATAGGTTCCACCAGATACCAATGGTTCATCCGAAGATGGGCTTCCGTGCATGTAGACTGTTTAAGCAACCTCCTCCATATACAATTCCATAAGCCATATCATCTCCAGGACCAAGTTTTTCCAGATCATCCTGCTTGAAGTTCTTATTCAGACCACACTAGCAAACTTTCACCATATCGAAGACCTGGTAGAGAGCAGCGTGATTCCTCATGCTCTGATGACTACAATACGATACTGTGAACTGGTCCATCCTTTAGTAGTAGTCTGATAACCAAGTTATTTTATCACGTAACATTTACACAGTTTAGACTTTACTTCCCCCTTTGTTCTGCTATCCAAAAAGAAGAAAGAGAAGTCACTCCAGTATGTGCCAGCGTTACTTTGTTATTGTTTATATTTACCAGCGGTAATACGATCAAGGACGTTCAAGCGTGTTGGGCCGACTCATAATTGTTGTTGAATCAGTAAAGTCTTCTTGAACCGAAATGTGTGTGTGTTTACTGGTGCGCAGAACTACGTACAGTCTTCGTAGAAAGAAACTGTTTTCATAACGTCGAAGTTGTTTTAAAATGATACACACTAGCTCTGTGTCGCTCAGGGAGATCCTACTTGATATGAAACGAGCTCTTCAAGCAACGATTTCTTCTAAACCCAACAGAAATGAAACGATGAGAATTCACCACTTTCAAGATTAAATACTAATTTCTGCTTTTTTCTTTTTATGTTTGAAGATACTTTGACTGTACCGTAAAGACTGTGCACTAAAAACGAAGTGCTATGTGGTACTAGACGTAGGATTTGTGAAGAGCTATCAGCCATTTTAGACCGTTTTAGGCCTTCTCATGTCTGATTTTCACGTTTCTCTGTTCTCATGGTTTAGCTATGTGCTTTTTCACAGGATTGTTCTTGTAAATTGGTAGTTTTACTTGTCAGTGAACAAATACATGGTGCGTTGGGATGGAATTGCAGTTTCTGAGCATGAATAGACCATTAGCATTCATAATGGCGGTTTATTATCTGCTACGACGTACTGACGACACCCAGCAGTAACGAAACAGCTGTCTAAGGTTACAGATTATTTCCTGTTTTGAGCTCCTAATTATGATCCGTTATTGGTTCACTGTCAAGTTTCTTGTCACTTAGTACATCAGCAATTCTTTAATTTTGTTAAATACATTTTTGCTGTTTTTAGTCGAACAAACCAAGAACTTAATTTATTTTTCATCTTTGTAGAACGACATTGTTTCACTGGCATAACCACAGAATTATTTTAGGTGATACACTCTCTGTGTAGGTCAAGGAAAACACTACATAGTTCGAAACGAACCCAACTAACGTTCAAGATTAAAGATTAATTTCTTGAGTTCTACTCTTTTATCTTTCAGCTTGGAGCTCTTTTTGTTTTATCAAATTATATTTTTGTTGTTTTCAAACAAAGCAAAAACTGAATTTATTTCAAAACAATATATTTTTCAAAATTTTCATTTGGAAGGTTTAGACCTAGCGCAGTCGCCGTATAACTGGAAGGAAACTGTTTTCATAACTAGTAATTAATAGTTTAGATGGTACACACTCTGTATCGGTCAAAGGGAAAACTGCTTATGAAACAACTTACTAGCACTTTCAGTTAGAATCATTTTGACTCCTATTGTGAACTAATGAGAATGTATAGGTATGCTAAGCGAATTTTTCTTAAACGTTTATTTTAGTAACACACAATATGTAGGGGAATTTGTTTGCCTAAAATAAAAACTGGACTTGCGAAGATAATCATAAATATTTCAACTTGTCTAAATTACGCATTGTGCCAACTTGCCGACGCATTATGATAAACATTTAAAAAGAATTTAAAGGTTACTATACGGAAATATATCAAGAGGATTCCAACATTCTGCAGAATACCTGGACAATATTAATAAGTGATATAACAGTACTGACGTAAATGTCATTGATACAAAGCTAAATTAAATCAACATTTTCTTCTTAAGGGTCCTTTTAGTCTTATGTCATAGCGTCTCACGATATTTATAAACTCGTAACAGAGGCAACAGTGTTTTCGAAAACAATTTTAAAAATCAATTCGAAACGTATTTAAATTGCTGTATGTAGCGTGACGTCACAGTATGATAGAAAAGACATCAGCAATATTCAGTAAACTAAAACACGCCCTCTTTAACATACTAGTACTGTCGTCGGTCACTTGAACCACAAATATTTCTTAAGTGCTTGTCTTTTTGTTTTGTTTTTTGTTTTTTGTTTTTAACGAAACGTATTCTATATTCCTAAATTGTCTAATTTTCCGTTTATTTTAAAAATGTTGGCGCAAATAGATACGATGTGATTATAATCTATAGATCTAGAATGGTTGGTGTTAACACTTGTAGACTAGATATGTACATAGGCTACTTATCGACAGGAATTTTAAAAGCTCCTTAGTCTGGTAATTAGACATTAAAATGTGGACAGCGTTCTAAAACTTCATTAAATACCACTTAAACTATCGGATCAGACATTGAATAATTAAATTGAAAGCGGTAATGTGCGAAAAGGTTGCCAATGGAGAAACTAACTAATGAGAAAATATAAAACAAGCTGCAACAAGGAGGATAAAAATCTAAAATAAATTGTAGTCTTCTTATCTCACTGTCACTGATTTCTGTTCTAAGACCTAATCCGGTCTTAAAGTCGCCACGATTAATTTAGAGCAATATTCTACAATCTAAGAAATGCTTTTAAGAAAAGGGAAATGATTTTAAAAAAAATACGGCAACACAAACTGATTTTAGGAGAATTAAAGCTGGTGGACCTTAGCCCAGGGTATATGCCTTAAGCTAGAATCTCAATTATTCTATTCTGTTGCATCAGATTCAGAATTTATTTTAATGTCTAAATTAAATTAGTATTGCTGTACACTTGAATGCACACAGACTTTGAAATGAAAAGCAAATAGATTCAATGCAGATCTAACTAACTAATGAATATTTGGACTTCGCTAGACTCAACAAAGTCCTCATATCTCCACTGAATAGATAAGTACAAAAACCCAAAACCTATGAATATTGAAAACTGATGTACATGAAAACTGCCAAATGTCGATAGCAGTTTTATTTTACCTAGTGCAATCTTGTAAGTTTTTGTTTGGTTGTGTTAAAGAATTGAAGCTGGGTATAGTTTGAGGTACTCTTTCGGTTGTGAGACTCGGCGTACGCATATTCCTCATGCTTATGAATCTTTGATACTCTATGCAATTCATAAAACAAATTATTTTTACTTTGTTACAAACATTTTACTTTATTTCAAACGTACCTGAGCTCAGTGTTTAAGCCAGGCGCCGCAAATTTCAAGTATTGATGAGTTAAACCAAGTGATGCAGGCTATAAGCGAGTTTACCCCGGTCTAAGGTAGAGTTTTCAATCCTGTTTACTAAACATTGTGTACTTAAGTTTGAAATGTCCAACACAATACCTGAAGATGTTTAGCTGCTGATAATTGTCAGCGATTATTGAATTTTTCTATTACATAAGCAACATCTACCTTTGACGTGTGATCTGTACAATTTCCTTTTGCTTCGAGTTGTTTTTGCTCTCCTGACAACAAATTACGTCATATAGAATTTTTCTATTGTATAGATGACTTCTAGAAAAACGAAGTCCTCGTTCTCCAAAAGTTTTGGTCTGGAGTTTTCAGAAAGTTGTACTCCTAGTTGATCCTTACGTAACAAAATAACGGAATAAGACCTTGAAACACAATCGGTTTTCAAACAGCTTTTGGGAATATCTAGTGCTATCACTTATTTCTTGTTTGATCTTTACCACAAAGCGGAAATAATTCAGATTTTGTTTGGAGCTTGCAATGGATTAGTGTCCCGTTCAGTGGGAGCCATCAACTCTCATCCGTTTAACACTACAGAAACCAGAGACAAGCACCTGGTCTCGCGGAAAACGATATAGCTTTACTAGCCTTTAGATATTGACTCAATAAGATTACGAAATTTGTCCGCTTTTTTATTCTTTTCCATCTTAAGCTGTTTATTTTGTTGGTTCTCCAAAATGGTTTTACCTTCTTCAGTTCTCAAGCTACGTTTACTTTATGGCTAATCATTGTGGAACGGTTGTTACTTGCAGATAATACCATTGTGGAATGGTTGCTACTTACAGATAATACCATTGTGGAATGGTTGCTACTTACAGATAATATACCATTGCGGAACGTACGGTTGCTACTTTCAGTAATACCATCGTGGAACGGTTGCTAGTTACAGATTATAGGGACCTTTAGCAGTGACAAATTTTACAACTGCAATAAGTGAGTAAATTCTGTTGTTTTTATGCAACAAATTTCTTAATTTTACTGTATTTTTTCTTTTCTAGTTGTTTTATAAGAACAAAGGATCATTAAATTGAAGTTTTTGGATGGATATTATAAAATGTTTGCTTCAATTTTTAAGGTTTTGTCAAGTTTGTCAACTATGGCGGCCGCAAAGGTACAACTGAAAACAAGTAAGTGCAACGAAATCAATTTACCAATTTAGATATACTGAAATTCTGACAAGGTTTGGGCTTTTAAAAAAGCAAATAAGTCATTTTTTACAAAACCTTGGAACGTGAGACATAAAATACTAGAACAAACACTAAAATCGTAAATTGATGTTTAAAATACCGACGTTTCAAACTCAGTCTTCATCACGGAAAAGATGAAATGTTCTTGTAAAACAAGACAAATATATAAGATAGTCTGCTAATTCTTAAAGAGTTAAATTCAAATGTTCATAATTAGGGCAAATGAAGTTCATCTATTTCTCTTTCCATCTTTTACAAGTGCCAAGGATTTCTCAATTTTAGTTATTTTTTATAGATCTGTCGATTTGCTGGAGACGGAAAAACAAGATGTCGAAATTACTCTGTTGTCGCGTAAAGTTTTGTTTTCTTTCACCGGATTTTGTTCTCCAATTTTGTTCTTTTTTTTTTCTTTTTCAAAAAATCCTCCCAATCTAAAAGTTAAAGGATGGCAAACTAAGACAAAGCTTATTTAGGGTAGTCAAAATGATTTGAAAAAATATTTTATGTTAATAGTTTAAAATCGTTATCTTTAGCGCAGAGTTAATTCCATTTGAATAGAAAAAGACGGTCGTTGCATTCGGGTACTCTAAGTTGCTTCTTTAGCTAAATATTTTATAGCGCAAGGTTCAATAGTCTATTTTCAAATCAGTTTACAACATTTCGAAAAGAATTAATGAACATGTTCACTTTTATGTTAGATATTTCAGTCACAATGAAGTCTTTTCGAGTGCTGTTGGTTGAATTTCTTGTACTCATCTGCGTAATGGACTGCAGGCCGGTGTCAGGAACAAGAGAGAGAGAGAGAGAGAGAGTTACCAGCAAATGTCACGAGATCTCTATTTTTTTTTGTCACCCCCTCCCCCTCCCTCCTTCCTTTTCCTTAGGAAATGAGGTCAAAAAGCAGTAATATAGTTTGGCAAAAGGATATAGGAAAATTCAAAGATCTCAGAATATGTTCGCTATTTTTGACCATTAATAAAAACCATAACGATTTCATTCATTGTAAAAATCATAAGCCCTGTTTTGAATCACGCCGTTAATACATTTTTTCAAAGGTAGTAACAAAAATTAAACAAAAAACAAAACAAAATAAAAACCTTAAAACTCTTTTTTTTCACTAGCTAACTCAACGTCAGCAGCGCAAGAGCAGAATTAATCTCAATTCCCTATTTTAAATACATAAATTATTACAATAAATTACAATACTCGGATGTTAATAGTTTTTTAGACAGTTTATCAATAGCTTTATTTTCAGGTTAGAGATAACAACACAATCAAAGATTGTTTTTTTGAAAATGATCGCATTTTCTGGTAGAAGTTCGGTTATACAGGAAAAATTATAAACAAAGATGCTTGAGATTTCATTTTCGTAACGGCAACGATCATACACCAAGCTAAGCGGCTCTGTTTTGGTCAGAATACTGCAGATTATCGGATTTGGCTTGCAGTCCACACACACTAATAGGGGCTTGGCCATGATTCGATTAGCTAGTTTGATAAATCTGATTTTGAAAGTGATGACAGATAAAGGCAACCATGCGGTCGGCTGAGAAACTTTCATATTCTCGAAAAAATGTTAACTTTCTAAATGCGAGAAAGTCGAATTTTGCGGTAGGAAATTAGCTGTTTTGATTCAACTGTTTATTTACCAAGAATCAGTTCTTTCATTTTTGTTTTGATGAAGGGAATCGATGATAAACATAAATGGATTTCGATCTGAAGCTGCCAAGCCTGACCCTAAAAAAGTCATCAGAGTTCATTATCAACGGCAATGCAATCCGTGACCCCTTCGTTACGATTGAGGCCTGTGCTTTCTAACATACCAAAAGATCTATGGAGCCACACAAGTCTGTGGATAAAGTTTGTTAACCTCCAGGATTTGTGCAAAGCATTTCGATCTATACGTTTCATAATATACAAACAAGAAAACTGTGATATATCAAGTCAGCCATTAATAAAACTTTATGTTTATGCAGGATTTTTTAAGCCTTTCCCTTAGCTATCGTCAAGTCATTAACTCTTATTTCTTAAATGAGAGCGTGAAAGATTTATTCTTCTTTATCTTTTCATTGCAAACATTACTTATAAGTAAAAGATAGATGTAACACTCAACACTCTCAACAATTACCTTGCAATTTATGATCTTTCAAATTTATAAAAGCCTGAATTGTAAGCTATTTTAAAAACTGTTTAAGTATATGATGACATTGAAATGTTGTTGATTGTAATGTTAGTGAGCTATATCGCACTCTTCTTTAAAAGAACACTATTTCAAATATTTTAAAACTATCAAACCATGCAACAGAGCAATATTATTCAAATAGTATCTTAGTTACTAGTATGTTTGTCTCACGGCATGTCGCTTTCAATTCATCCTTTAATACAACTACAAGTTGTTTTGAATCAGTGACTTAAAATGCCTAAGGCAATGTACAAAAAGAAATGATACTAAATGGATATAAAAAATCAGAGCATATCTTGGAAAAACCCTATTATAACATAATTATTTTACTCTTTGAAAAGGATAAATTAAGAATGTTAAATTTTCCGAACAGGCAAAAGATATAACGTGTGAATTGACCTAAAAGTTTCGCATGATGAGTTTGTAAATACCTTATGATATATTTAAAAAAGAGTCCCGAGCTGTGAAAATTAATTAATTTTGTAGTTTAGACCAAAATATGTCACCAGACGGTATACTTTAAGGCAGTTTCGATAAACTGATTTCCACTTATATGATTCAACGGAGTAATAAATTCGTAATTGTTTTATACTTTTTTTAATTCTAAGCGGCGTGTTTTATACTTATAGGTAAATGAGTTAGATTAGAATAACAACAATTATCAACGACCTGTGGCAAAAAATATGAGCACAAATATTCCCTTCGTAATTTAAACTTGTTAAGAGTTGTCCTTGGATGGGTAAAAGTTCGTCTCTGGCGGCGGCAACGAACCTTCTGTTATTCTATGTAGCTTGTTTAAATGGAGTGAAAAGAAAACAAAATATCTAAACATCTAAATACGAAGTCTTCTTCATGGCTTAAACTTGAAAAAATTCGCTCTTTGAAGGGTAAGCTTTATAATCGCTAGTTTTTTGGGAAGTCAACGCAGCTTGTTTTCAGGTATATTTATTAAGGGATAGAAATCAACAACTATTAGTACTTGCAGCACAATATCTAAAAAAAGGATCCCTTCGTAAGTTTTAAATTTGATAGGGGTCGCTTAATTTCGGAACAAGCTTTTGTTCGACGCAGGTTTCTTTCTGTACTGTAGCTTTGCTAAAACTGATTTTTTTGTAAATAAACTATCGAGACCTACCTTGTGATTATCAAGATGAAGCACTAGTTGTTGAAATAACAAACACTAAGATTTGACCCGTGTGACTCTTAAAAAGGAATATTTATAGCTTGTTTTGATGGGATAAGTATATCTATTCCCAAGTGAATCCCACAACTAATAGATAGAACCTGGACTGACCACTATTGAATGAGCCAGCAAGCACTCTTCCCAGCAGTTGTACAGCTATGGAACAATTTCCATGCCTGAAAACCATGCACTGTGGTAAAGACGCTATGTAAAATGTAAACAATGAAACACGCAGGGAGTGAGGGTATCGGAAGGATAGTAGTAAGGTTTTGAGTTGAAATTCTCAATCCTTAGGGGGAAGGGGAGGGGGGGGGGGGGCGGGGGGGGGGGGGGAGAAGAGAGAGAGGGGAGGGGGAGGAGGGGGGGGCG
>ERZ1740055.288-NODE-288-length-12280-cov-7.659387_pt1 | contig 12280 bp, 6 predicted proteins | sample MGYA00581747_ERZ1740055 | MGnify/ENA primary metagenome ERZ1740055 (study PRJEB43018, sample SAMN04849739) | marine metagenome | isolation source: floating plastic debris | place: Pacific Ocean | collected 2008-08-28 | study: EMG produced TPA metagenomics assembly...
TTACTCAGCCTGTTTAGCTTCTTAGTTATTCTGAGTAACCTTTACCAATTTCTGAAATATTTTAAATATGTGTTATTGATTTATATTGTAAAAAACGGTAATAAATAAAGTTCAAGTTTCATAACAAAATGTTGAGAAATAAGACAAAGATTTCGCTTAAAGAACCCCTCAAAGCAAAAATACCCAAAGTGGTCATACTTTACGATTCTTTTTAATGAGGTTACTATTAATATTGAATAACACAGTATATTTCATTTCAACCTATATCTTATCATAAAATATTGTAAATAGCTTGTAACAAGAATGAGGAGAACAAAGCTTCACTTCAAAACCAATCTTAGTCTCTTAATGGAAGAAAAGCAAAATAAAAGGGGAGAATCGAAAAAAAGTAAAATTTGTGGCATTTTATTTTGGAAATGAGAACATATACTCAAAAGCTGCATCTCCTATCCGTCGTCCATTAAAATAATAATGGAACGAAACAGACCTAATTTTTATGAACTTTGTCCTTTCGCCATGTAAAAAAGTCGCTTTGTATTAACAAAGTAATTTTCCTCTTCTTTAATTGGACATGTTTTATTCGTTTATACTACACAGGGATACCATGGCCCACTTGAGCTCACTCAAACAAATCATGCTAATAAAAGCAGTAATTCTTCTTTAAGAGCCATCAACATTCCTCTTTAACACAAGCGAAGAAACAGCCCCTCAGTCACAAAAAACTTGTCTCACCTTTGATACTCCAAGGAAGTGCCTTGCTTGAGGAATGTCACCAGCTCTTTTACAAGTTAGAGCAGCCATTTTGTATTGTGCTTGTCTTTCTTTAAACACCTCGACATTACTCAAGTCAACCTGAAAAGAATCAACTGGGTTCAAGTATCAATTGTTTGAATTTCCGAAGCCCTTTTGTTTGAATTTTCAAAACTTTCCTTAAGTATATATATTTATCTTTATAGCCAATTCTAGTAAGTACTATTTAAGAAAGCTAAACATAGATTGCAAAGTCATTTTGTGTAAAAGATTTGACAAATCTCTATACTCACCTAGTGTCACAATGAGCACACAAATACAGGTGTTGGTAAACGGAAACAGTGACCATTTGTCAGTAACTACTTGTCTGTCACAAATGGTATAATAAAATAAACACTGACTTGTTCTCATAGCAAACAACTTAAAAACCAGCAACATTTCCATGGCCTCTAAGTACAAGGTTCTATTTTGAAACCTTTTCCAAATTCTGGGAAATTCATTTTAATTCCATAACTTTTGATGATTTTCCAAAACCTGTACAAGCCCATATTTAAACGTATCAAACAGGAAGTAAAGAAGTTTTCTGAGTGAGACCATGTCATATTAATTGCTGATTTTTTCTTGCCCACCTAGAATCTAACAAAGCAGTACTTCCAACCAGATTAGCACCAATCTCCATTTTCCATAGTGTGGTAAAGCTAGTGAAAATGTTGCTGGTTTTAAAGTTGTTTGGTATGGAAATAATACAATGTTTGTTTTAATATACATTTTGTGACAGACGAGTAGTGTGACACTTGGAATCCAACAAACCAGTTCTTCCAACCAGATAGCTAAATCCTTTTATGTGCCTATGGCTTGTTAGAATCAGTGCTTATCTCCATTTTCTATACTGTTAAGCAAACGAGATTTTTTGATTCCCCCTGGATTCAACACCAACCCATCACAAGTTAGTTCCCAGTAAATTACTGAACTCCCTTTTCAACCTTGTAAACTGGGTGAGCTTTGGCAGAAAAAAAGTCGTACAAAGATTCAAATCTCAGCAGGATCCAGGATTAAACCTAGAACCTTATAATGCCTAGAAGGCAGAGATCTTGTCTACTAGGCCAATCATGCCACCATCTCTCCAACTAGGATGACACCATATGATGATTCCATTTTTTCTCATCCACGTGTGATCCCTGTGAACGGAGGTAGCTGGATTCACCTCATAGCTATTGCCTTCATGCCTTCTCGCTATCCTGATCTTGCTTGATCATAAGCATCTTCCTTCTTCAAACCAATTTCACCCATTTTTTCCTCCAGTGTCTCCTTGTACTCTTTGGATATCCTCTGTTTCACTTATTAGGTACTTAATATTTATTGTAGCGCCTCTCTCAGAACATCTTCTTCTCTCCTCAACACATGTCAATAACATCGCACTCCAGATGCCTTCTCCAAATTATCTGAAGTCTCTTGCATCCCATTTCCATTCACTGTTTGCAAATCGTCACACAGCTTCTCAACGGATTCCACTCTACCATTAATTTTGTTCTTTCGCCTTGTACAACATAGTTTTTTGCCATACATTACTGGGGGTCACCCTCTTTCTTTTTGCACAGCTCCCATGAATCAATTTCTCAAATTTTGTGAACAGCAACGAGCTAGGTGTCACCTTTCTCCAACATACGCCACATGGGGCAAACTTACTGTTTGGTATTTCTTAGACTTCTTACAGGCTCACACTCATTCTTTTCTTTTCAAGGAAAAAGTTCATTCCCTTGCTACTTCCTTCTTTCCTGCTATCGTGGTTTTTCTTCTCCTCGTCCCACGACCACCTGTTTCATCAGTCCCTTCTGGCAATCTTTTCGCACAATTCATCACAAGTCTTTAAAACACCATCCTTTAAGGGTTTCCACAAATCTGTCACCTCAGCATTTCCAGGTATGTATCAGCTCCACAACCCGTTTCCCAATCTCAATCTCATTTTGTTTGTTTTTTCAGCTTTCACAACCTTCTTTGTATGATCCGTTCCTTTTTAACAACCTTTTTTAGATTCCAGTTCTCCACTCTGTGATAACCTGATTGTGCTGTGATTCCCCTAGGATCATAATCACATCTCTCAGGTACTTCTATCATCATTGCCAATCAGTCAATACGATGTCAATCTCAGTTTCATATCCTCTTGCTCACTTTTCCAATACCATGTGTTTGCCACACGTAATTTTTTTCATCGCAAAACTCAAGTAGCATTCTTCCTTCCTTATTTCTCTCACCAAAACTATTTACACCGTGCACATCGTCAATGTGTTTTCCAACATGTCCAATAAGGTCTTCTAGTCCCAGAACTAATTCAACAGGTCTTTCTAATCCAGCTTGCCCGCCATTTTATCATAAAATCGCTATTTCTCTGCTATTGAACTTCCACTTTGGGGTCGATATGCACAAAATACTCTCACCACTTCCATTCCAAAAGTTAGTATCAATGCCATCACTCTGATGTTTTTCCTTCAAAATTCCACAACCTCCTCACTTAACTCTTCCTTTACTAAGATTCCAACCGCTCCAGATCCAGATCCATTTCCTGACCAGCAAAACTTATATCTTCTTTCCTTGACGACCATAAAGCAAGCTCATTGGTCTCTCTATCTTTTTTCTTATACACAACACACATCTACTCTCCGCTTCCTCAGTTCTTCACACACCTCTGTTGCTCTTCCACAAAGAATTCCTATACTGTAGATGTTCTAACTCTCAAATCTTACCACTATTATAAATTTAATGTGATCTTGGAGATTCTTAGCACTCCTGTTCATTTAAGAGCTGCCAGAAACTGACAGGGCCATTCGGTTTTATGACCACATGCCCTTGCTGATGCCAACCAGTTTTAGGCAGTGGGCCTAGCCTTTAACCTATAAAGAAAAAACCCGTACTGTAAAAGGCAGTATGCTCGCTGCCTTCTGCATGCTGGCCGTTGGCTCAAGAGGAGCTCATCTGCCTTTTGACAGGTCTTATTTTTGTTCTGCTGGGTTACATGCCACCCTCCTCATCAGCATACACTGGTACTGACTGACCGTCCATGAGGCAGGTTGTACTGGGTTACATGGTGCCAGAACTGACCTGTAATTCTCTAAGTACAGTAGTTTCTGTCACACTAAATATTTTATGTCAAAAATAATGGCACATAAATATGTCAACTGAAAAATTTTAACTCTATAAAAGTAATCAATCCTCTAGAAATGCCCTACTGAAGCTCATGGCTTTATCAAAATTTGCTTTACAGTTTTCTGTACTGTGCTTTTTACAAACAAAATTTAGTGATCAATCACTTTAAAGCATAATACTTTCAGCTGCCAATTAAATGGGATATCAAAATAAATGAGGGGATGAGAAATTTCTGAAAAAAAAATGGGGGGTGGTAATTTTGAAAAATGATGGAAAAAAAGTATCAAACTTTATTATCATTTAACATTTTAAAATTGAAAAGAAAATATAAAACAAGCATGCCAGTAAGGAAAAATAAACTTCGAACTGTTCCACTGAAAGATTGAAAAAACAGGAAGTCCTAATACACTCCAGGTGGTGGAGCAAAAACTGAAAAATTAATAAGCATCCCGAGACGTTTATTTGGTAGCTGAAATAAAGTTTTTAAATGTTTTGATTTAGGTGAAAAACAGTGAAGAATTGATCTGAATGTTAAAGATTCTTTATAAGTTATGTATACTGTATACTTTAAAAACTAATCTTACCTTGTTGGTTGGTGAAGGATGTATTTCTTGTCTTGATGGTGATTGAACTGCTGTAACTTAGGCATCACAGGTAATCAGCAGATTGAGCAAAGAGGTAAGGTTGTTGAAAAGCTGATTAACTAACTAGGCAAGAATTTGAGAAGCAATTTTTTTTTCTAAGAAAATTAATGGTAATACATTTTTATTAAAATGTATATTGTTCAGATTTTCCAAGGAAAAAGGTTGTTTAACCATAAATTACAGTTCATATCCATTTGCAATGTTGGAAACAAGAAGAGGGGTTACAAATTTAACCTTGGGTTAGTGACAATCATACAGGGCCCAGGCTAAAACTTTCTACACCATAAATCCAAGGTTTTCATGGTGGTTAACATTTATGTGATGACATAAATTGAAGCTTTGGAGTCAGTCAGCTGACTGCAAATTATATGTAAGTTATGAAATCACAAAACGGAAATTGCTCAGACTAGATGCTAAAATTAAAATTTTAATTGATGAAATGGAAAAAACAGCAGTTTATTTCAAATGCTTTCTATTCCTTATCACATTATACTTTGTTACATAAAAAACATCACTTCAACTATTATTTTTTAATTTAAAAAAAATTTTCAACAAAGTGAGCATTTCAATGACTGTGTTGCTTTGTTTAATTTGTTAAAAAAAATTCACTTTGAGTCTCATTATTTTATAATTTGTAAAATTAAAGTTAAAATAAAAGATATATAACATGCTGTACTGATTTCGAATACAAGGAAAGTCTCTTGCTAAGCAGGTGTTTTCAGGGCCTAATCAACTTTTAAATAGGGTAATCTTGAAACACATCAAGACCAAATAAGTGTTATCAAGTTTTTACTACAAAAGGAAACTTGAATTAGACATTGCAGAAGATGATGAAGATGACTGCTAGTAAATTAATATACAAAAAAAATTAAATTTTGTATATTAACAAGACCAGGGACATTAATTTAAATTAGTTCATGACACAGCAATAACTCTATCCATTTACAAACCTTTCTTTGATTCTGGCTGCAACTCTATGTTATGCTCAACACTAGCATTCTCAGCTGGGGGACGGTGTGATGTGTCAGCTGCTGTGGGTACCACAGGGCCACTCCCAGCAGAAACTGGTGGTGCAACACTATTATCCGTTACTGGAGATTCTGTAGATCCAACAGCCACAGGTGGAGGAACCTCTTCAATGTTCACAGGTTTTCCAGCCTTTGCTTGCTTAATATACCTCTCAATGTCCTTCAAAAGAAACCAACAAAAATATTTTTTTCTGTGTTTGAACTACTGTAGTACCTATTATCATCTCTACATTCCTAGTACCTTTTAATACTTTCAAATTAAAAAATATTGTTAAATGTGCAGTTTATAATCCAGGATGCAGAATTCTTCCCACAGTGAGGTGCCTTGAGGTTGTGCAACTCATATGCCGATCTGCTATTTCCTTTCCAAAAATAATTTAAAATTAAGGTTTTGACAAAATATTCTCTATGAAATAAGCTCAAAATAAATACAAGAAGAAAGTGGTAACAATAAGTAAACGTTAATAAGTATCTTGTCTGCAACTACTCAATCAGTTAATGAAAAACATGCCATACAATTTTGAATTTTTTCATTCAACACTACAGACTGTGTAGCAACATAAATAAATTTATCTGGGCAGAAAGCCATCAGCTACTGAATAATAATTGTTTAAAATGAGATGAAATTCATTTTACCATGAGACTGCAAGAATGCCATAAGAATCTTAAAACTAAAAAGGTGACACTTTTACGCAACTTCAAGTTTAAAAGACCATTATATACTGTATTTATTACTGTTGGGTGCATAACTAATGGTGGGGCAGAATAGGTTGGGAGGGGTTAGATTTGGGAGTATAACTTTTGTGTGTCAGTACAAGTATCAGTATGATATCCAATTAGTAAAAGTGTCACTGACTAACAGAGGGTGGAATGCAGTATGGTTGGCATACATAGTTGGTAAAAGATCTCTGGACATAATAGCCTGGATTCAATCTTCAGCTCTGCCAAGATTTGAACAATTGTGTGACTTTCATTTCCTCATAAGCTGACTCAGCTTTCCATCTTTCCAGGGTAAGTAAATGAGTACCAGTGCCTACTGGGAGCTAACCTGCGATGGATTAGTGTCCCATCCAGGGGAAGTCACTGACTTTCATCCACATAACATTACAGAGACCAAAGATAAACACCAGCTCCAATGAACCACTAGCCTTGTAAAAAGATTCAGTTTTTCAATAAAGATTACATTACACATTCTGATGGTAAATTATCATTAACCATTGATGGAACTACTGTACCTATACAATTCCTTACAGTTTACGTGTAATATTTAGGACAACCAGTTTCATTCATTTTCCAAGAAATGCATATTAACCTTGGTTAGTTTAATAATTATATACTGTAATACTTGTAAAAGTTCATAAAGAGGAGGTCTTTATAAGCTCTGAAGGGGGTTTCAATTTGAAAACTTAATAAATGGGGATTGGGGGCATTTACAGTATTAGGCACCTAAGAGTCAGGGATGTAGATACCTGTTTTAACAGACAGAAATGTGGACATCTTAGGCAGGTAAGGAGAGGGAGATTAAGTCCTTTTTGAGTGGCTACTCGTATTTACAGCCAGAAAAATCACGCTGACCACTGGGTAATTTTCCCGGCTCTCGGCTATTATCTACATCTTTGAAGAGTATCCACCAGTTGGTAGGTATAACTTTTAACTACCTTAAGTCCTCTTCCAAATCTCCTAACTTTTGAGCTCTGGCCAGCTTTCTCTGCATGCTCCATAGCTGTTTTGTACATTTTTTCTCTCTCTAGCAGAACAGCCAAGTTTGCTGATCCAGGTCTGTTCACTGGTTCTGTATCCTTGCCAATAGTTGGAGAGGGAACCATAACAGGAGTAGGATCATCCACTTCCAGCATATTATCACCACCAATACAATGGAGCTCTGCCTGAACATGAAGATAACAACTTACAATGGTTGTAAACAGTTGTTATGTTACGGTCTGAATGTCTTGTTATTAAGAACTTTCTTATGCTTCTAATGATTTAAAAATACAAAAAGGCTCAAACCTTCTATATTTTAATGAAAGGACATGAAAGGTCATTAATTCTATGCGTACTCAAGTTTATGGTGTTCAACTTATCCATAGAGAAAATAATGCCTTGGGATCCCTGCAGTTATCCATACATTACATTAACTGACTGCGTTTCCAGCATGGTTAGTCCTTGTAATGTAGTGGTTAACACATTGGTCTAGTAAACCAAAGATGTGGGATTCGATTCCCGCCAAAGGCTTAAAAATTGTTTTCTCTTCTTTCATTCTTCTATATTTTAAAAAACTTTTTACCTTAACATAATTTTATAGTGCATGTACTTTTTTTGTAAGTTGAACCAATTTTGCCTAGTCACAATGTTAGAAAAATGAAAAATTTAAAACAAACAGCAGAGACCTAAAATTCTGCAAACCTTTTGCAATTTACTGCATAGCAATTATATAAACTGCAAAGATTTTAATAATCTTTTAAGAAGAGATACTGATATACATTTTACTATAAATGCTAAAATCAGTGCACGTATGTTTCGGTGCAACATGCACCATCATCTTTTTCCAAATGCAAATACATCTGGAATTAATATCAATGTAGTAGAGAATGTCCTTACAGCCCACTCTATAGGACAAAAACATGAACTTTTTTGCAAGAGTTATTAAATACTAAAAATAGATTTCAGAAGCTATAGCAAAGCCAATCAGAATGCAGGTTTGCAAATGATATTCCACCAGTTGGATGTAAAGTAACTGTTATTAGTAACACATCAAAAACTGGCAAGTGTTTATGCTTTACCAGTTATCCAGACACCAGAGGTACCGATAAATCCAAAAGATTGAAAGCAGAGTGCATTCGGCAAGTTGTCTGGATAATGCTAACTCCAGTTGTAGATGTTCTGTATGTTTCTTACATTCCTTTAAGGGAATGAATTCTTTTAAGTTCAATTATTGTTTCTGTGAGATGTTACTAATAAAATAAATTTAGAAGTATATTCAAATACATAATTACAGCATAATTGTTTTATAATCAATGAATATACAAAAAGCTTTAGAATTTTTCATCCAGCTTTTTAACATTGCATATCCAAAACCATCAGTGATGAGGTATGTACAGTAGCTTTTAATTGGTGGGCTCACGCTATGAATTTTGAATTAAATGAGCTGAAAAAGATACTAAAAATATTCACAGCTTTAATCTATCACAAGAATGGCCACCAAATTTATCTTCCTGTATCATCAAACTATAATTATTGTCACTGATTTCTAACCAGCAGATCTGGGTCATCCAAATCTTCATCATCAATATCCTCATCATTCTCAACATCTTTTAGACTTTCAGCAGCCATCTTCTCGATATCAGCCATTGGCAATGGCTCTGTAATAATAATAACAATAATAATACAATAATAATAATAATAATAATAATAATAATAACAATAGACAATTTCAAAAAACAAAATTTAATACTGAAACTTTACTCCTGGATCATATTTTTTAATAAAAGGTGCAGCCATTCCACCTGCATTTTTTTTTTTTTTTTTTTTTTTTTTATTTTTTTTAAATTTTAAATAACCTGCATTGGTTGCTAAATAAAAATAAAAAATTATAACAATTATTCAAAGGGATTTCAAACCTTACACTTTAGTATAATTTTAACAAGCTTGTACACACCAAGATTTGTATAAAGCTTTTTTTATTCTGTTCAATTAATTTTTTATAATTTATTATAAATATTGAATTTATATAATAGTATTTTTCAAACAGTACGTACAGTACTGTAAAGTGTATCTGTCTATTTCAAAACTTACTTTTCTTTTTCTTGTGTGGTTTGGTGGGCCCACCTCCTTGCAAAGCAGCAAGTTCTGCTTCTAAATCGCCATCATCATCATCATCATCATCCATACCACCAAATCCAACATCCATGTTTTCTGGATCCAGTCCAAGTCCAAGCTTTTCAGGGAAGAAACAAAAAGATAAAACATTGTTGGTTAGAAACTTGAAGAAGGCTGTGCGAGATGGCCAGTTATTGTTAATAAACTAAATTGTGTTAGTTTCATTCCAAAGTTACTTCTTCCCAGATCATTTTAAGAGACTGAGCTAATATTTTAACACAAAAAAATTTAGTCATCTCATTCTAGGAATCTTGTGAAATTTTGCTTTCTAAATATCATAATAAACAAAAAATTCATAACTTCCATACACCCGCAAAGACTTCTTGGTTGGCCCAGTGTACTAGAGAAGAGATGGAGTCTGTCTGTACCTCAAACTTGTTTTCATGTTGACACTGTTAGAAAAGCTTACAGTGTGTCAATATATATACATTTTGTTATCACAAAAACCGTTTGCAAACTACTAATTAAAATGGAAACACAAAGTTTTGCACCAGAGCTCACAGCATTTACCATACAGTTTTGTTTACAGCTAGTTTTTACTTGTTGAATGAATAATTTTGAACTAAAAAAATGTAGAACTTAAAAACTTTTAAACAGGCTGGTTCAATTCTGTTCTCAAAGAGCATACAGTTTACTTTTATATGTTGAAGTGCATAAGAGCATATTAATTGTTTTTTATACAGTATTTGAGATTCAAAATATATAAATTTTAAAGCTATTTGCTGATTTGTGTTTTGAAAAACTATTACAAAAAGGAATATAATAAAAAGTAGTAGTAAACTGCCAATTCTGGGCCATTTTACCCTTGGCTCCAAAACCTGAATATATTTTAGGCTAATGTTTTTTTTTGCTTAACCTTTTCACTCCCAGTCAGTTATCAACACCCAACTTCTCCTTACATAACACATACAAAAGAAGACATTTGGTAATGAGAAAATGAGAATTGATCAAACAAGGGAAACTGCTGGAGATTAAAAGTAAAATTCTCTCAAACTTATTCAATGAAAAGTATGGACTCAAGTTGGGGGAATTCAACAATACAACTGGGACTGAAAAGGTTAACATTCAGCAGCTTACTACTACTTAGAACCTTCAAAAGGATGCCATATTACACTTTTATTATACAGGCTCAGAACAGTTGCCTCTGATGCAATGTTTAAAAAATCAAGTACCGTACTGTATAAAAAATGTTTTAAGTTTGTCAAAAAGAATAAAACATGGCATTTTCACATTGTGATGTCAAATCAAGACAATCTTGTTAAACTGCAGGACTGGTGCAAGTATGGCATATGTCTCTTTGTCATGAGCTTCTACAACATTTTTTATTTATTTCTAAGGACACAGATCGAGGAATCAAACGAATATAACCTTAATGAAATACCTGTACATCTATAGAATGATATAGTACATAAATGTATAAGGTCAACAAGTGAGTCTCATTAGATTATCTGTTACAGAAGTGCATTTAAATATCATGTATACCCTAGGTGGAACTCAAATATCATAAGTTGGACCCTAGGTACACAACAATCTTGCAGGACTTGATGCCTCTAATAGTTCTATAGCCATTGCTGTAATCTCCCAACAAATTTATACAACTTCTTGCCTCAGATTTTCAGATTACCATCCTGCCTTAGATCCTTCATTTGAGAAGCCCGATGTAAAACATAATATATAATTTTCCTTTTAATTTCCATTATGTCACCTTTGTGCCCTTTGAAAAAATTTTGCCTTGGAGCTCATCAACAATTACCTTGGTGCCCATTGAAAACTTCCTTGTTACCAATTTTTGTCAAACATGTTAAGGCCAAAGTAAAAGTAGCCATGCCATCAAAAATTTAAATTTCATGGCCCAGCTATCTTGGCAAACAAATAATTTGAACTCAAAAGTTATAACCCATTTTCATGAACAGAAATTTTCTTGGCCCAAATCTCAGAAACCTCATAAGTTTTGTTAAGCCTTATGGCGCAGAAGACGTATAACTGTTTTTAATGGCAGTAAAAATATTCAAAACTAATACAATTTCAAACCACTGACTGTCACCGAAGACTAGTTTTTTTCCAAACTTTGCAAATCATTAACTAAACAAAGCAAAAAAACGTCAAATACTAAATTCTCTGTTCCTCAAACACAATTTTACGGAAAGAAAGTTTCTTTAACAATTGTTCCTAAATAGATGAGATAATTTTATGTTTTTTTGATTAGTAACGAAACACACTTATGGCTTCGGACCAGTTCTGGTGCAAGAGTCCAGGTCACTATTTCTAGAACAGACCAGGTTATGAACAACAGAAATTTATTGTAAAATTTGAATTTGAGAAAAATATGATTACTTACCAATCCAGAAAGCTCATTCCCTTTCTTCTCATTATGAGAACGATCGGGATTTTTTTTTCTCCCAAACATAATATTTTTTTAATCTGAATTGGGAATATTTTCCGCGTCTGCGAAAATTTCAGCGGCCAAACCTTTTGGCCAAGTCAAACTTCATGTAAGATTCCATATAAAGCACCAGCGTTCGCAGTTGGAGAGAGTTTGGTTCCGTGTGTTGAGAAATTTTACCCAATTTTTTTTTAAAAATTAAAGATATCTGAATTGTTATTTATATGTCTGTGTTAGAGATAGAGAAAGAAAACAGAATCAATTAAGTAGCAAGCCGCTTTTTATTAAATTTAACAATTATTAACGCGAGTACATCTCATGATTTATGGGCTGAGGGATGTCTCAGGGTCGTAACGAGGTATATGGGATCAGGGATCAACGATAAAAAATGGCTTGGGATCAAGGATCAGAGGGCTGGGATCAGGGATCAAAGGCCGGGATCAGGGATCAAAAGAAAC
>ERZ1740055.289-NODE-289-length-12259-cov-7.370534_pt1 | contig 12259 bp, 4 predicted proteins | sample MGYA00581747_ERZ1740055 | MGnify/ENA primary metagenome ERZ1740055 (study PRJEB43018, sample SAMN04849739) | marine metagenome | isolation source: floating plastic debris | place: Pacific Ocean | collected 2008-08-28 | study: EMG produced TPA metagenomics assembly...
GTTTGGAAGAGTGAAAGGGTCACATTGCGAAGACTGGTAAAATGAAAGAGGTAATAGCGTCCTCACACTACCTGCCTAGAGTAGCTTGCGGCTATTTGCAGTTAGTGTGTGTCTGTTTTTAAAATGTAAATATTGTAAAGAAATGAATAAACAAACTAAACAAAAAAACAGTAAGCTGTTGTAATAGCAATCCTTACTTTCCTTTAAAGCGTTTCCTCACATAATGGTACAAGGCCTTGTGCATCATATCTGTGATCTGTTGAAACAGCTTTAGTGAAAATAGAAATTTATAAAATATGGAAAAATCCTAATCCTTCCTTTACGAATCAAGTAGCCCATGGTGCCGGCGCTTATCTCCGTTTTCTCTAATGTTAAGAAACCCCTGGACGGGACACTAATCCATCGCAGGTTAGCTCCCAGTAAACGCTGGTACTCATTTACCTACTCCGAACTGGGGACATTTTAGTCAGAAGGCACAGATCTTATATTACCACCTGCGCTAACCAATCCGCTCTAAAATTTAGAATGATAAACTAAATATTTTTATGTGCCATTGTTCCAAGGCGATTTTGCTGATGTTCGATTTTTTGTAGTGTTTAGCTAATAATAAATAGATTCGTCTTGGACGGCGAAATAGTCCATAAAGTAGAACCATTAGAATGAATAACACCAATTATTTCTACTCTTCAGGACAAACAAAATGAACGGTCACGTTATAAGGTTTTATCAACTGGTTCGAAAGTTAGAATGTTTAGCACAAATGGTTTTTACTCTTCAAGACAGACTAAATGAATTGTCAGTTAAAGGTTTACAAACCTGAGCTGAGCAATGTTCTAAAAGTACATCTGTTTATTTCGTCTCGCAATAGTTTAAAAACTTTTCTTAGTACTGAGTTTTCTAACCTGTTTCAATTTTTTCTAGTTTTTAGTTGGAAAGTCTAGAAACATTTCAGCCGATTTTTCAAAACTATCAGATATGAAAGCATCGGCAATGTTCACTGATGCGCTCGTCCGACTTTTGCGAAATTTCAATGTATTTAGAATCACAAAGTGTTTAGTGTATTTAAAGTTTGTAAGTTTTACCAAAATTTATATCATTTTTATATAATTTTAACACTTTGTATTCATTATTTTATAAACATCTTCAAAACAGATTTGATTTAATAGCGAAAAAAGCGGGCTAGTCAGTGAGGTCTATAAAAAATGTCCTACCTCGTACCCTCTGAGTGAGGGCCCAATGATGATAATTGGCCGAGTTGCAGGAACCACTTCGTATGGTGGGATTGAGATCTCGCTAGACGAGCTGATTGAACCCTGAAAGAAAGAAAAAAGCAATAGCCAGGTTAGCTTAGTAGGAAAGGCGCCAGTCTACGGTGCGTGTGGCTCAGGTTCGATTCCCAACACTTGGGGCCTTAAAATGATGGGAAAAAGTGCTACCTTTGCTCTTGCATCTCTCAAATTATTAGATCTTCACTCAGGGCCTTAAAAAAAAATTGAGGAGAAGGTGCTGCCTTTGCTATTGCATCTTTCAAATTGTTAGGTCTTCACTCAGGGCCTTAAAAAAAATTGAGAAGAAGGTGCTGCCTTTGCTTTGACTTTTTCGAATTGTTAGACCTTCGACTTTTCTTGGATGAGAATTAATTAATAATATAATTAATGTAATTATTATATTGATTATGATGATTATTAGGTATTTAAATATATACTTTGACTCAAATTTACTAAACGTTCTTATTGGGGTCAAACCCCGAATAACCGAGCTTAGCTTGTTTCATCAAGTTTAGTCAAGTTAATGTATTTTTATTTTGTATTTTTCGTATATCTTGTTTGAAAATTACAAATTTTGGAATTGTTTCCTGGTATCTTGACTTGTCTATAAAGTGTTTCCTAAGAATAATAATATGATTTGTTATTGCAGGACATTCCGTCCTAATATCTCCAAGGAACACTAATTTTAAAGTAAACTCATTCTGGTATATATTTTTGTAATGAAAAAAATTAGTCACATCTCTCCTAAAAATTTTAGTAAACATGCAATCAAAAAAAGATGCTCGATTGTTTCCGGGTCTTCAGTACAAAAAGTACAAATTTCTGATTGTAACTGGTAAGGGGTACTCACCAGAATTTTGGTTTTGAGTATTGATATGCTGCTGGACCTTCACAAACCTGGTAGGTCCGAAAACCATACCCTGAACAGCGGCAGATACCCGTATAGTCAATATATGGGAGTACCCCTTTTCCCCGGGTAATTGTACTACTTCAATCTTTGCAAGAAAGTTGTTTGTATATATGCAGCTGAGTTCGCTTAGGTGGGAAAGAAAGTCGCACAAACGTTTAACTCTCGGCCGACCCGGGGAAAGAGCCTTGGAACGAGCTTTGGAACTTGTGGTCGGAAGGCAGAGAACTTACCAACTGCACCTACTATGCCACTTCTAATATCAAATCTGAACGATAACAGTAACATATGCTAACATTCTAAAAGAACTCCGCTATCCAAGGAAGAGTAGGAGAGTAAACCAAAAACTATTAAGCAATATCGTTATTTTAAAACTGTCTTCAACCGAATTAAATTTATAAAAAAGATTAACAACCATCTCTTAAACTTCATAAAAAAAATCAACCTTTGAGCAACATTTTAAAAAAATATATTTTATTGTTTTTAATTATATTAATGCACGTCATGGGATTACAAACACGATTTAACAAAGTTATTGAAATCAGTATTATAGAAATTATCAGTATTACTGATTACATAAAATTGTTTTTTTCATTACATTGTTGTTTTATCAACAAACTTTAGTAAATAAATTTTCAGTAGTCTTTATGTTTTTTTTTTTTTTTGATTTGGGAAAGGTTTTATGTGCTTATCCTCCCAAAATTGAATCTATAAGGTTTTGAATGTTTCCACAATGTCCAATAAAGGCTAAATATTGTTTGTTTGTTTGTTTGTTTGTTTATTATTTGATTTACCAAAACGATCTTTAATCGAATGCATTCACATTTTTTGACCAATAAAATTTATGTAACGGGGAAAATCGACAAAGCTAGAATGAACCATTTTTGTATTGAAACCTTATATGTCTTTGGCTTAATTTCTAATTGGTTGTACCGATTTACAAATCAAGAGTAAATTTAATATATTTTTGGTTAAAAGCTATGGAGTCTTTTTAATAAGTTGTAGTTAATCCTTATTAGATACGTCAAAAGTTATTTAATTGTTTTTTAGATGTTTTAAAGAAAGGTCTTGGGGAATTCATTTTTTTTTCAAAGAAAATTAAAATTGCTTATAAATAGTGTATTGAATTGAGGAAAGCCTGCAAAACTCTCCATTAGAACGCACCATTTAGAAAAAAAATTTGGAAAACAAAAATAAAAAACATAATTATTCAATTTTAAGTATTCTTATCTTTGAAAACGTATTTACAGTCAGCTTTTTTTCTTTTCTTAGTAGTAGCATGCAGTTAGGAATATAAACCGCATTTGATTCAAAGACAGCATAACAAACATGAAGGCCATTAAAAATTGATTAACCGCAGAAAGTGGTTTTCCTATAGTTCGATTGTAATTAATTCCTAAAACTAAATATGACTTTTTCAAGCTATTTGTAATAAATGACATTTCTTATCAGAAAGATTTCTATGCTAAGTTTCATTCACTCTAAGCGATACATTTTGACGTAGTGATAATACTTACTTGTTGCTTTTTGTTTTGCTTTTGAGTTTAAAATATGGAGCTTAAAATAATGTCGACAAAAATGTCTTTACAAATTTGTAATTGGTAAAAATATTAAGGGTTAAAATTTTGCAAGTAAAAATGTTTCAAAAAACATCCTACACTGATTTTTAATTCAAAATATGAAACCTGTATTTGAGTTATTAAAATTACTCCCACTGGAACACAACGCGAATTTTGTAAATATCAGATGTTTTAATAGTTGAATGAAGAAGAACTATAAACAAATCATGGTTTTTGAATTTCCTTTAAAGTAGAAATGCGTTTTGGTGTCGACAACCTTTTCCGAGAACTCAAAAGTTAGGTAGTTGAAAGTTACCAGTTATTTGAGTTGATTATTGAGTATATTCTGCAAATCATGAAATCTATAATAAAAGAAAGGGAAGGTGGACGAAAGAAACAAATTATCTAAAAACAGAAGCGTTTCCTAAATGGAAAGTAAATTAAAACTCACATAATGTCGTCGATAACCAGTTGCAAACATGGCCGAGTCACTGCTAGGCGAATCAAGAACACTGTAAATTTCCTTGAACTCCGGACCGCGTCGCATCGGATTCCAATGCCTAATTGTTCTTATCATACAGGCATGCATAGGTGATGGTGAAATAATCAGAAAATTTTGACAAACCTAAGGTTCCGACAGCTGTCTGACAACGGAGAGGGCGCGGAGAGCGTAGATAGATGTAGAGAAACCTTGACATCAAAATGTTCCCATGCTATGCATGAATTCTCGAAACATCTGTTTGAAAGGCAATAAACAGCTATAAAAAATATTTATTAGCTTTCTCGTTAATGGTCATCTAGTTGATATTCTTTTAAAATAGCTTGAATTCAACGCAAAATGGAATACTCCGATATTCATTCGTAAATTGGGTAGTGCATGCCAAAGATCCGTTGAAGACACGATCCGTTCGTTTAACGTGCAGCGGAATTATGAGTTTTGAGTCTTTGAATGCCCAAAATTTACAGTTTAAAATTTTCTGCAACCTTTGTCATTAAAATAATAATTCTAAAAGCAATTTTTGCAAGTAATGAATTATTTGTCAGGTTTTGATATGACTTCTTTTTAATGGCTAAGCTTTTTTCCGTTGTGAAACGCACTGCGGAGTAACTGAAAATTGTCAGTTGATTTGAAGCAGACGTGATTCGATGGATCGGAAGTTTATTTATTTATTTTTTTTTTTTTTGAAATTGAAAGCCTAGCCAATAAACTATTAGTAAGTGGGAAGTTGAGTTTTGTCATATAAAAATAGTTCTTTGAGGTTTTTGTTAGAGTACAAAACAAGTGATTAATTTTGGAAGTATTAGAAATATTTTTCAAACACGTACTGATTTGAATATAACATATTTAAAAAAATAAAGAAAGAATAGCCAATATTTAAAAACTATTTCTGCTGATGACGCTGCATATCTTAAGCTCATTTGAGGTGGAGTAAAATGACTGATAGACTGCGAACTTTTTAAGAAATTGGCACATGTCAAGAAACAAAAAATATCTTCTGTTCATTTTTTTGTGTGAACATGCATGAAATAAAAAATAAAGATATAAACGTATTTTGTTCGATTTAGTTTAAACTAGGGCAATCTTAATCACAGTTGCAGTATACTAAAAGATCACATTCGCATAGTTTTCAGTACTATTTTAAAATAGGAGAAATTGTATTTGCATTAGTAGTAGTGGTATTAGCACCAGCAGCAGTATAGAAGTAATTAGCCAATAACAAAAATACCATAATGATCCCTAGAGAAACTGGAAACAATGCTTATGGAAAATTTTGGGTGGACAAACAAAGAGTATTATGGTATTTTTGATACTGGCTAATAGTACAGTAGTAGCAGTAGTAGTAGTAGCAGTAGTGGTAGTAGTAGTAGTAGCGGTAGCAGCAGTAGCTGAAGTACTCTTTCGGTTGTACCTATTACTGCTGTTGGAAAAACTTGTTTTCTGTTTACTAACTACAAACTAAAGCTCAACTAGCTAAATCCTTTTCAAAATCTTGTTGCCAATAGAGCCGGTGCTTATCTCCGGTTTCTGTAGCATGTTAAGCGGACGAGAGTCTTTGACTTCCCCTGGACGGAACACTAATTCATTGCAGATTAGCTCCCAGCAGATGCTCATTTACCTAACCCCGAAGAATGGAAAGCTGAGTGAGCTTTAGCAAAAAAGAAGGTCACACGAACTTTAAGTGGAATGTTTTGAATAAGTTTACTAATGAGAAGAACTAGGTTTGATTGTTTCTCGGCTAACCCTGTTCTACATGGGGAGGGAGGGGGGGAGGGGTTAAGTGCCCATAGTGATTTAATCAATCGAGAACTTTTTTGATACTGAGGCAATTAATGAACACCAGATTTTGTCAATTTGCCTAAAATTTACTAGCTTGGTAATAAATTTCTAGTAAAGTTATTTAACTAGTGAATCCTAAGTTTCCATAGTAACTTGTTTTTCAGACATGTTTTGGCAAAATTTAGTTGTTTTTTTTTATGTTTTGTACACTTTTATCAGATTTTGTTACTAGTTTTACCATTTTAGTCCTAAATCCAACTTTTTTAGGGATTGGAATACTAATGACCTTCTTTGATGGTTTATGACGTCATTCTATATTTGATGACGTCATAAAATATTGCGTTAGCGTTATGTACAAAGCAGAGGTGACTACTTTCGTAAAAATTGCTGAAAGTTTTTTCTCCTTTTAGTTATGTGTATTGCCAACAAACGTTATCATTTACAACGAATTTTGTCATTTCTATAGGTTTTAGAAATATATTTTTCAGTTGTCGAATTTGTTCAAACATGGACGTTTTATTTGAACAAATGGCAATTCACTATCGGAAATTTAAAATCCTTTTATATTTCAGCTAAAAGGAGAGTTCAGATTTCAGATTTATCCATTTTTCCTTTGGAATATATAACTGTAAACGTTATTAACTCAGTTCAAAAAACTCATTTAAAACCCCAATTTTTCAGTTGATGTTGACATAAATACCTAAGTGAAACACACCAATTTGTGTGACTGATGGTTATCTATTCTTGTACCAACTTTCATTTCAATATCTTTTAAAAATACTTTAGGAGTTAGAGGCCACAGGCCTCCCTAGGCACCCTCAAAAAGCCCACGTAAGATAGGGTAAACAAATTCATTGACTGGAGCAATAGCTTATCCGGGATAAAAAGCTATGAATTGATGCGTATTGATAATAAGTTGCTATGTAACTGGCTAACTTTTTTTTCATGTGCTTAACGTAGTTGCTGTTCAAGTAATTCAGTGTGCCTTGGGAGACAGAATTAATTATCCCTGTTCATTGAGTTACCTTGGGTCGGGCCAATTCCATACAATCTCTCTAAAGCAATATTCGAAGAACTTCCATGCAGCCGTGACAACTTGGGATGTAAACAAATTGGTCTTGAATGAGGGGACAGCCAAATGAGAAGAGTTGTTTTTTCCGTGTGAACGGTTTAGCTTAAGATAACAAGGAAAAGATTGCAAGTCTGGATAATAAGAGAAACCAAAGGCTATGAACGGTTTGGCAGGGGTTATTTTGAGAGTTAGGGATGACTAGGTCTTGAAGTAAGGGATAGCCCTAGATGTAAGAGTTGTTTCGTTCCATGTGAACTGTTTAGCCCTTGTTGTCTTTTGGAAGTGATAGAGATTACTAGATCTTGAAGGAAGGGATAGTTTTAGATGAAGGACTTGTCTCGTTTCATGTGAACTGTTTAGCCGGGTGGTTTTTAGGAGGGATAGAAGGATTACTAGATCTCGAAGGAAGGGATAGTTTTAGATGAAAGACTTGTCTCGTTTCATGTGAACGGTAATGCTCGGGTTGTCCTCGGGGAGGGATAGAGATTACTAGATCTTGAAAGAAGGGATAGCTCTAGAGGAAGATCGAGTTGTCTTCGCCTTCGGGGAGGGGTAAAAATTTCTAAGGCATAAACCAAAACAACGGACAAAACTGAGCAAGCTAGCCTCACTCAACAGATCGAAATTAACCATTTACAAAACACTACTTGAGTCTAACAGCCAATCAAATTACGGCTTAACTAGCCAATCAGCAATGATGCATCATACTTCATTACGTCACTTTGACTCTAGGTGTACGTAGTCGAAACTATTTTAACCGGAACGATTACATAACAAAATTTACTTTGATACCAGGTTTCAAACCGTTAACAGCTTCCTGTCTATGTAAATTTATTTGTTAGATAATGCAACTCGAAAATCAAAATCAACCAATTAACAACAGTTAGTATTCTAAGCGGTTACCTAAATATCTAATCCAAAGACTCTCATCCGCTTAACACAATAGAAACCGGAGATTAGCGGCGACCCCATGGGTCACTTGGCTTGTAAAAGATTGAACTAGCTACCTTACTTTATTTTATACTCGGTGAAATTTAAAAAACATTAAGTACGTATGTAGTCGAGTTTTAATTTCTAAAGTTGAAATTATCTCTATAGGTTAAAATGTTTAATCATCGCCGTAAGTAGAGTACAAAGCTGACGTTTCGAGCCGCCGTTTGTCCTTTGTCTGAGCGAGTAATTATTTAAAAAACTATAGGTTGAAATGTTTAATCATCGCCGTACATAGTGTACAAAACTAACTTCTAGTTGTTTCGAGTACCAGTTCTTCCTCGGAGCACCGGACTTTTAACCATTCCCGAAACTCGTAAGCAGAGTGCAAAGCTGATATTGTAAGAGTTAGTCTAGAGCAATTTCTCGCTGTCAATATATTAAGTATTAATTGTTCAGTATTACTTCACTTTGTGTTTTGTCCAAGTCGAGAGAGAGAGCAATAAAACACAACTGATACGCTTAAAAACCTTTGCCGATTTTTTTTGTTTATTTTTATAAATAACAACAGTGACACACAAGAAACCGTTCATTGCTTATTAGTCCCTCATGATCATCAAGTTTCATACAAAGCTTTTAACCACATCACAGAAAATGTTCTTAAAAACCTTAAAAGTAAAGAAGCTTAAAGATTTCACCCACTCGTTCTTTCGCAAACAATCCGGCGTATTATGAAATTTCAAAATGGAAAATTGTTATCTCTCTTAGATTATTCAAAGACCCATTTGTACTTATAATTCAAATTTTCCTGCTATGGTCTGGCTTTTAGCGTAAATTTGCACACATGTCTGAAAATGTTTAGTGCATTAATTACTGAAAATTGTCAAATTTCATCTACCTAGTAAATTACCTAAGGGTGATCAAACGAATTTTCTCGGTGGGTACAACTGGGCTAACTCGACTAAGATTACTCTAGAAATTACCTCCAGGCTCCAGCACATACTTTAAAACCGCTGACATTTTACATGCTGAGTTAACGTACAAAAATATATCTCTTGTTCTTAATTTATGAAGCTTTCTGCTATGAACGCATCCACAAATTTGAAATTATTTCGTCCAAATTTTCAAACAGGAACAGTAGATCAAATTTGTATTTCAATTTAAAGAGTAACAACTCTTTTGTAACAGACACAATCTATCTCTATTTCAGCTTAAGTGCTTGAAAATCAAAAACTGAATTGAAAGAGCTTTAATCTCTCAACTATGTTGAGAAAAATCATTGAATGCAATTTAATAAATGCTTACTTTAGAAACTTAACTCTCGGTAGACCTTTAGAGTTCTTTTCTACTTTCAACAATAAATATAAATAACATGTCTACTAAGAGAGAATATTTGGATCTTTCATTAGCGAATTATGCCTTTCCTGTCGCTTTCAAGTTTTTAATGTCGTGGAAGGAAATTGCTAAATTTGTATATATATTTTTTAACATTTCTACTCCAGTGAATCCTGGCCACTGTAGCATGGGAATTTTTTTTCCGTGCCAATGATGTTGCAAACACGCGCGTTCAAATCACTATACTAGCTGATTTATAATTAACCAAGATCAGAAATTAACCACGAACTGCGTTGCAGAAATTTTATTATGGCAGTATTAACTCTCGGTTTCCGAATAATTCAAAACAAAAAACGCCATCGTTCTTCGAGCGTTTGGCCAAACAAGAACAATATATATTAAATTCAGCGAATTCCTTCTCCTTATCAAAAATGCATTCGTTTTCAGCCCAGTAAAGTTGTTTTCTATTTTCTTTCCATATTTGAGTCAGAAAGAACAATTCAGCTGAAAACAAGTCCCATGCATGCATATATGAAAGCGTCTTACTCCGCTAGCTAGGCTAGTTCATTTGAAGAGATTTCTTAATGAAGACAATGATAATAATAATTACAGTCTGTAAGACTATATACATCTCCAAAGAAGAAGAATAGATTAAGGTGAAAACTGTTACGAAATATAGTAAACTTTCTTTTTACCTATATTCAATTGCTTGAGTTGTAGCTGAGAACTGACAAGTGAAATATGAAATCATCCATAATAGCGTATCGCGAATATATTATAAAAGGCCTTTCAAAACGAATGAACTTAAAACACAAAGTTGAACAACAGACAAACAATTTGAAATATATTTCAGTGTGACATGATAGTGCGCTTGGCTAGATCAAATTTGAATATTTTAGATTTGGCGAAAATATTGCGTTTATGTTGAATGATGCGGCCGATTGTGGTATTGAAACTTGATGGCTTTTGATGTCATAACAAACTAAAGGAACGAAAAATTAAAAAAAAAGATATCCACATAACTGCTAAACATAACTCGATTTCATTCGAAAGCAGATGGATTGAAATATAAAATGATTTCAAAAAATGATCTATGTCTAAAATGCTAGAGAATTAGAAAAACCATAACGGATCGTAGACATTTTAAAGCAAACCGACTAATTTTAGGATCATACATCAAACGTTCTTTAAGCAAAATACAATCTTAAAGATCAAAACAATTTATTATCGTGTGGAATAATTCGCAAATTTTTTAAAATGACTTTTTGAACCTGGTTGCGACATGCGCTCAAACTCGAACGCTCAGGTCCGACTTACCCGCGAGAGCAGACTCCGTTTCTGGAAACTTTGCTCTGTCAGAGAGTCGAAGGGCGATGTTGTCATTGACAGCATTCTGTGCTTTGATCCTGTTTAAACCAGTTTTACAACAGCTGATGCAAAAACTTTTTCCAGCAAAGCCAGAAATCAAAATAAACATGTCTTACGCATCGCGTCACTTCGCAGCTTTCCCAGAAAGCTTTTCCTTATGTTATTTAAGTTCTACCGTCCTGATTTGCCATCTGGCAAATTAATATCAAATATTCATGAATCAGCAATGTTAAAACAAAATTCCCCAAGAATTGCCTCTTTCACTCAACCCCCGCATGACAATTTCAGCAAAACCAGTTCTGTCTTTTTAATAGCGAATAATATTTGGATTAAGATGATCTAACTTTTTCGGCAAATCTTCCTTCTAATTCAAATGCAAACAGAGCAATCGTATTAAGTTTTTGTACAAAAATGTTTTTTAACGATCAAATCGAAATATGCAAATTAAGCTCAACTTTCCGTCCTTTTATTGTAAATCGAGTTTCCATTTTTCATAAGATGTGTTTACAAGTTCCTCAAGTTCTGTAATCTCCAATCGCTAGCTCGCATCTGGCAGAGCAAAGCGAGTTGGGAAGCTTGTTGACGATTTGATGACATATATAGTCAGATATAAAAATGTAGTATTTTAAAGACAACAGGGTTGCTTGTTCAGTCTCCTGATTTTTCCAAACTGAAAAAGCTGATTAATTGTCGTTAAATTAACTTTCTTTTTCTTTCTATTTTTACAATTTCCTTAAAAACGACAACTAAGATCACATCGATGGAGTTCCACAAGTCTTAGGCAAAATTAGGAAGTCTAGCTGCGTTAATTTGCCAGGTGCATGCGGGAAAAAAAATTAAAATATATTTTTCATATAGCGCAATGCATGCGTGGTAAAATCATTTGATCATCGCTATAAGATGCTCAAACACAATTGCTTTGACAAAGTTTGAAATTTAGAAACGTTAATTCGTTAAGGAGTGTTATAATGTTGTATTTATTGGTTTTCCTTACTTTCCTAACTTTGGTTAGTTACCATGCTCTTGTTTTTCATTTGGTACAGGATTTTATGGAGCAGAAACCAATTGTAGAATTGCATGCAATTCTGCATGCTGGTGAATAAAGTAATTATTTAATATTTGTTTTCAGCAGCATTCTAGTTATTTCTGTTCAGATATCTGTTTGCTAAGTTGGGTCAAAAGATCGTGATCAGTCAAAATTAGTTTGAAAATAAAATATTTTTGTCAAAAGGGACTGCATTGATTAGCCTTACTACGTGAAAAATAAATGTTTCGACGTATGTAATTTATTTCAACGCTGGTCAATACAAGTTTTCACCAGAAGTAATAGGACATTTTTCGTTACACTTTTTATATGTTTTAAAACACATATTTTTATTTAGATATTAGGCTAGTAATTTAGGGAACTCAAAGTCCTGGTTGAAATGTTTATGATCATCACCGTAAGTAGCGTAAGGAGCTGACGTTTCAACTGTAATTTACACAACTCAAGGTTGAAATGTTTATGATTCAACGTAAGTAGTGTAAGGAGCTGACGTTTCA
>ERZ1740055.290-NODE-290-length-12255-cov-7.680984_pt1 | contig 12255 bp, 6 predicted proteins | sample MGYA00581747_ERZ1740055 | MGnify/ENA primary metagenome ERZ1740055 (study PRJEB43018, sample SAMN04849739) | marine metagenome | isolation source: floating plastic debris | place: Pacific Ocean | collected 2008-08-28 | study: EMG produced TPA metagenomics assembly...
ACTATTTTTCTTGAGCCTCGCGATTCTTAATATTTTGACATTTTGAGCCTTATATAATTCTTAAACATTAGACATAGTTTCAAAATAGGTCCTCATTTTGCCGAAGCAGTAAAACCAGAGATGCATGTAACACGGTATGATATAAAAAAAGAAAGAATTTACTGTTATGTCAAAGAATCTTCATCTTACAACAAAACAAGCAAAACATGAGAGGGGGGCTGAAGTAAAATATGTTCGCGGAAAAACGAGAGAGAAAATAGTCTAGAATTTTTAGTCACTTTTGATTGATCAAAACAAATTTAGGGTTTCCATAGAAACTAGCTTTAAAGGGGGTACAGTACCACAGTCATGAAAACGAAAAGTGGAGAAGAATTTTTTTGTGCGGGTCAAGTGATTAAGCGTTAGAATGATTCTTAAAAAAATCTTAAAATTTCCGAAATCTGAGCCTCGTGAATCTTATAAACTGGATTCTTGTTTTTAAAAAAAAATGTGTGGCTGGATGTTTACAGCGTAAGATAAGATTACATGCACTTGGCCGAATAGAAGTGACACGTTTTAAGACTAGATGCGTTTAAATTCAGAATTTTTACGCTCCAGTCGCTTTTGTGCAGCTCAAAATCTGGTCTGTGTCATTTGACCTCACACTTAACAGGAAGTTGCTGAAAAGACAGAAAGGAGAATTTATATCGTAATGGAGCCGGAAGTGAATCTAATCCAGAGTTTGTCGGAGCAAAGGGCAGATATTGAGTTGCAGCGAGCAGCTCGTATGTTTCACATATCAATAAAATCCAATTACAAATTTATTTGTCACTCAAGAAGATTTAAAGAACTAATTTTCTTTCACTATAGGGAATTACACGAAAATGCGAAATACAAGCGTTGAAAAAAAACCCAAGTCGCTGGCTTAAGATTATTTGAAAACGAGCAAAACTCTGTTTAACTCATTCGGGGCAAAACTCAGCTGTTTGAGTCTTAGCAAGGTTGTGACATTGTTGTGACATGGCACCGCACAGCGACAACTGATAAGACCCACTAGTGAGCACAGCTTAGTACGATAAACTACTTAGTATCTTTGTGAAGGACTTTAGCAGCCTTTCAGTCGTTTTCTGATCAAAAAATATGGTTGAAATCCAGAGACCTCCAAGCCACTGTTAAACCGCTTGTCAATTTATACAGAACTGAAAATTTTATAACTCAAATCAAGCATTTTCGTCTTTATCAGAATAACTTTTTCTTGATTTACTGTTAAAGGTTTGAATTATAAAAGTCGTTTAGATGGTGACTCGCCGCCAGTGTTATCTCTAGCGTCACCGGTTTGTTCTTACTTGATAAGCGTGAGTATAAGTACTGAGAATCCCCGTATCCCTAACACTGTACTCTTATACCATTTTAGGAAAAACAGAAAAAGATAAACTACTGCCCCAAGGGATAATAGGTTTTAAACTTACAAAACTGATATTCATACACGAAAAAAGAACATTACCCAATTTTTATTATTAAAGCTACATGCTGACGGAATGAAATAGAAAAAGGAAAAATGAATAGATGTTACAATGCGTATATCATGGCTCATGTATAATTTTCAATTTGACAACTTGCATCCCCGACAATGGATTGCATTCTTTTTCGATAAAAGTCAAATAGCCCTCCAATATTTTTCTTTTTTGAAAATGTTACCCGCTGATCAAATGCAAAAAAATTTCTTTGGTTACCAAACCAAACATTCGTTGTTAAATTAAATTAAAAAGAATTTAGGAAACTCATATCCAGCTTTATTCAATTGGCGTAACTATCGCTATTGTGAGTATTGAGAACAAACAGCGGGGAAAAGCCATTTTATACAAATTCACTGATAGGGAGCACGTCTAGATATCTTCGTGGGGTCTCTGTACAATCTAATATTCACTTCTGACCTGGCTGGTTCGTTTCCACAGACAATAATATACAAGACAAAAATAACACATTAAAAGACAGCTCATAAATGAATATGTTTACTCGATTATGTATTATTTAGATAAATGGAAAGCATGATAAAACAACAGAACACAAGGCAAAGAGAAATAAGTTTCATACTTTCATAGAAGCTTGCACCAGTGGAAAACGTAGCAAGCAATCGATGAAAATGGGCGTCACGGAAAATGTGCTCTATTGTCAGTGTTATTTTGTTTCTCCTGGATTGTCAAGCCTTTATATGTCTTATATTTCATTTTCAGTTGTTTCGTCTAATTGCTTGCTTTTATTGTTGGTAGCGTTCTCAATGAGCTATAATAAATCGTTTAATTCAACAAAAGGTCATTTTTTGTCGTCAGGTCATTTTTAAAAAAAGACCAGAAAATTTTAAATATATAATTTTTTTGTTGCAGAAAAGGAATGAAGGTTTAAATTCTGATATAAAGAATAGTTAGTCAGATGCAACGACCCAGCAAAATTTGACCTCCTTTTATGCATTATGAAACCTAACGCGGACCAAGCTTAGACCTTAAGCACACATTTATAAACAATTTTTCATTGGTTCATTGTACCGATTAAAATTATCAGCCGCAACGGACAATTTCCAAACTAGACACAAAGGCGTTTGAAACGACTCTGTTTTCGTTGCTAGTTTGCTGACAAATCACGCTCAATCTAGACAAAGTCGACGCTTTGTGAAAAGTGATAAATGAGTTTCTAGTTTCGACATTTAACTGTCTGTTTATCTTCGTGTCTTATTTGTAGAACTTTAACTTTAAAGATGGTATTGATTACAGTTTAGCGGTCTGGTTTAGTATGAAGTGGTGTTTTCATTGAACAAGAATATAATAATGGCAATCTTGTGAGAAGGGGGACAAGAGCCCTCGAGGCCTTGATGAAATGCATGAAACAAAAAAAAAATAAATAAATAAATAAATAGCTATAAACAAACATTATAGTAAACATTTTGAAAGCTTGAGAGTTTGACTTAATAATGCCAATCTCAAAATTCAAACTTTGCGAAATGCTTTTAATTTGGGTCTTGAAGCAAATAATATAAATGCTTGAACTGTCGCCTGTTAGTCAGCAATTGAAAATTTGCGTGGCATAGTGCTGAGAGCATTCACACGAGCACACATTTACACAGGTGTCAACCGCGGTTCGTGAACAACAATAAAAGGTCATACCATTTCACGAAACGCTCATAAAATCATAAAACAGCTTATCACTCACCGTCAACAGACATTAAAGGCTGATCTAGAAGATCGTCATCAGATGGTGAGAAATGGTCACTTCCTAACGAGCCGTATGATTCGGAATCTACCAAGCTAAAACCGTTTATACTGTCGTGAACTTCCTCCTCCAACCTTGTTGCCGCGTCATCCTCACTAAGCAAATGAGCTAAATGGTCGATCCATTTTGTTGCCACTCGTAAAATGTCGATTTTTGATATATCCATGTGAGAGACGGGTAGAGAATTTTTTAACTCCACAAAGGCTCGGTTGACTCCTTGAACCCTTCTCCTTTCACGCGCATTGGCTGCTCGACGTTGTCTACTCACACCAGTCAGCATTCGCTTTCGTCGCCTCTTTCTTCGTTTGTTTGGCTGAGGTGGTGGACTTTTCTCTGCCTCAGGATCGGTGCTAAGCGACGCACCGGTAGAATTCTCATCAGAGGCAGGGAAGATTTCGTTATCCTCAGCCTCAGGGGGACTTGGCTCTCTCTTGATTTCACAAAGGGATTCGGTCATGCCGCAGCTGTTGTCCGGCCGTATTAAGATTTCTCAGTAAGAGATCGTGGTTTTCGTTTTTCCAACCTACTCGTCTGACCAGACGGATGTTTTTGCGATTGCTAGCGGCTGGATTTAATCTGAAATAATGTCAATAATAGCGAGGTAATTAACTTTAGATGCATAACTTCCTATTACTCTTTGATTGACATACTTTAAGCGACAAGTAAAAGAGTACTAACTATAGTAGAGAGTTGTTTTCATGAACCTTCAACTTCTCATGTAATGACGATTCCTGAATTTTCTTTCATAATTTGCACTTTATACTCAAAAAGTATTCCAGGCTGGATCTCCAGTTCAGTTTTATATCAGGGGTGAGCCCTAGAAATTCTCATAAGAATGTAGACCAGCCTTTCGCAGGCTTTGCGCAATTTCAAATACCGACTAGGCTTCCAGCCGAAAGAATTCCTGCTAAAGTTATAAATAGTTGAGCCCTAAAATTACAACGGTATGTTTGCAAGAGTCCGATGAGACCCTGATTGCTTTGATCTGCTGCACCTAATTTTGGAACAAAGCATTTATCCCTGACCAGATGGTCCAAGGCCGGTAACAGAAACTCCCATATTAGGAAAGGTGACGTGACATCTCCTAGCAGATAGTGACGATTTACAAGTTCAAAATATTTCTTCAGCTTTTTCCGAATTAAACAAAATACAAGACAGAGCTGGTAACTATATAATACATAAGGTTTTGAAAAGTCAGATGAAGGTTTTTATCGGTATTTTGGAAAAGATAAATCAAAATCTATACAAACCAATGGAATGTTTTTATAACTTAGTCAAATGGATGCACTCCAGCGCATTCCTTCATTTCCTAGTCCAGTTAAACTAGAATCGTGCGTGCTTTCAACATAAGCGTTTGGCTGAAATCAGAGAAATAAGTCGACATCGGGAAGTATTAGAGACGAACTGAGCTCGAGCGCGGTCGGTGGCGTACATGCTGGAATGGATCTATTTTAAGCTTACAAACTGCCGGAAGTAGACGTTTACTGACTTTCTTTTGGTATTTTAAACAGAGGAATGTTCTCGATAATCATCGAATTGCTTCCCATTAGTGCTCGTTTTTGATCACGTTGTTGACCTTTAAGGATAACTAAACAAGATTAAAAGCTATCTATTTGTGAAATGTTACACTACTCACTAAAGAGTAAAATTGTCCCTTTCCTTAAATGGAGCCCTGGCAGTGCTTCGTCATCTTCGTCATCAGTGCACTTCCCAAATACTTGAAATGTTTTAAAAGTCTAACAGTAGGTGTATATCATATTTTGTATTTTTTTTTCCAAAAAAAAACGCAACAAAAAACAACACGTAAATTCTTAGTTATTTTTTGTCTTCCCGTATCTTAAAACTATCCTTGTCTTAAACTATTGCTTTTAATAAAATAAATTGTTTAAAAAAAACAATTTTATGCTATTTTGGGAGCGATAATCAGTCGTACCATCGTTATACTAAGCTTTCGTCGCGCATTTTGGGCATGTCAGTTTTTTGTTACATATGGTACAAACAGAGGATACCAGTTGTATGTTATGAACCTAAGATATTATAGACAGGACAATCGTATACACATTTATTTATATATCCCATGAAGATTTATTTTATTAATTTCTAAAAGGAGGAGAAAATTGTATGAGCAATAGTGAAAACCTGCTGTTGTAGGAGAAATGTGGTACGATGATGTAGGGAGTATGATAATTTGATCCACTCTATCAATAGTATAATGGTTTGACGTCCACATTGGAGAAACCGGTTTTCGTTTTTAAAAGCCATAATTACTTGATAGTACAGTGTGTTGAAAGCTGAATATCGAGCCGCTGGGCGACACCTGACAATTTAGATGTATTTAAGTAAAGCTTTCCAGCCTTCAACACAAAAAATTGCAAGAGACTTTGACTCTATTATTAGAATTGCACACAACTTAGTCATCCTGCTAATGAAAAGTAGCTGTTTTGCTATTTTTGTTTTTCAGAAGTATTCTAGTTATGTCTGTTCAAATATCTATTTGGTATAGGCAGAGGAAAAGTTTAGCATTGTAAGTTAATTCCAGGTTTGAAATTATACCGACTTTGAAAATGCTTGTAAAGGTTCATCAAAATAAATCACTGCTCCATGATAACAAAACATGCATTATCGGATGTGTCGTATGTCACCAGATGTTTGTTTTGTTTTAAATCTACCATTCACAAATCTACTACGGGTCACCTTCAAATGATTCTCAGACATTTGCCTTACATAGAGCTAAGAGGTCATGTTACAAGATTAATTGTTTCTTTCGAAGTAAAATTGGGTATGTAAGGCCATGACAATTATCTTTTTTCATTTATCGATCCTCTGGTTTTAAAAATTAATCACTGAAACAAATTTTTCTTAGGTGAAATCCGGAGTCTGTTCAATTTTTTTAAAACATTAATACTTACAGTTACAACAACAATTGCATTTAGTTCTTGTAAGACCGTTACAAAGGTATAAAATCTCAATTCAGCAACATTTAACAAAGTTTGAAGCTTGTTAAAATCGCACTTCTACTAGAACAAGGCCGAGGTGAGTTTCTTTATTTTTGGCACAACTCCATAATGTTTTGCAAGGCGAATTTTTCATGAACAATTTTAGATAAAAATTCCTAGTAAATTATCAAAATCATCAAAATGATTTCTTATGAGCAAACATTGTGTAGAAAAAGTTGAAATTGTTTTTGTAATGTTTTTTTTGGTTTATTTTAAAAATATATTTTTCATATTTTTAGTTTAGTAATTTTACTATTTTGTTAAATGCTTTCTGTTTGAAACAAAACACCAGCTTCTTATATCTATGATTTATGATATTCAATTTAAAAAAATGTTTTTTCAGTAAGACTTGAACAACAAATTAGAAGCTTGTAGATAAAGCGTCAGTTCAAATGTTTTCTTATACAACAAAATCGTAAATGACAGGTAATCAAAAAGCACCAAAAAGATATCGAATCAATAAGGATTCATTACAAGTTTTAAACTGACAGGAAAATGGAGAACAAAGAGAAGATACCAACCGTCAGAAAATTCAAAGACTGGTAAAAGCAAATCAACAAGTTTTAAAAAGATAAACAGAACTTGATAATTGATTGCAACAGTTTTGCAGCGCCGAGCCTGATGATTTTCGACAACGTGGCATTCATTCAGTAAATCCAACGCGTTTTCAACTTTTTTTCTTAACATTTTTTACTGCTAATAAATGTTTTCCATTAACTCTTAGTTTTTTAGTTTATTCGTACAGTATGCATTCCAGCTAGGTGTACTGTTTTGGCAACACCAACTTAAGTTTTAACTTACCCAAATTGCAGAATAAATGAAGAAAAATCCGAGTTTTCTGAGATGTTGGCGTTGGAATTCACATACCACTTTTTGCAGTATCTGGGCCACGCGTTGTGAATTGGCTTTTTAAATACTCCTAGGTGAGGCATTAATATTAGTTGCTGTTGAAAGTTGACGTAATTGGATGAAATTATAGATATTACAACTGGGGATCTTTGCCGACAAACTTCAAAAGATCAATACTAAAATTCGATCCTACTTTTTTAAAAATGAGACATATGTATGCCTTGTTCGTTTCATTTCAGAAAGGTTTCTTTTAGTTTTGAATGAATATTTTATATGAATGACCTTTTCGAACGAGTTTTTAAAAATAAAAAGTCTTCAATATGGATGGCATATGACTTTTTATAAAAATAAGCTTTATCATTGTTAACAAGTCTGCCCTAAACAAAACAACGGTTTTGATTTTCTAAGATTTGTATTTTATTTTAAGTAAAGAGAATCAAATGCTGGCTTTTCATATCTTTGAATGCGGCAACTATTTCTCTCTAGATAATTATTCTTTACTTTGGTTGTAATTTTTGTTTTTAATATCAATTCATGAACACATGAAAAAATGTTCATGTTGGAGTTTAGATAATTTGTTTAACAGAACAAGTTGTCTTATTCCAAACAAAAAAGAGGAAATACTGAACGGTTATAAGCATAAAGTTCCCTCCTCAAGAAAAAAAAAAACGAACGGCTTTTGTTAAGCTCTAATTGGTGGCAGCGTGCAACACACACTCGCGTGGATGCCTGAAGCCAGACCGCCCACAGCCACGTGAAGAGATTTTACACTAGTCTTATCACTTGCTCCTTCGAATTTGCACCTTTTCAAGTAACAACTAATTTAATGAAATTTTATTGAAAGGATTTCAACGTGAACTGCTACAAAAACAACACAAGTTGCTTCAAATGTTTCTTCACCATACGCTTCTTGGAAATGGTTTCCGATTATTGTACCCGAAAATCTCGCAAATATTTTTTCGTGACTGCTTAGATAAAAACTAAAAAGATTGAAATTAAAGTCAGAGATTTTTTTGATTGTTTGATTTAATTTAAGTTCTTTCATCTGCTTTAAGATGCTTGTAATAGCTAAATTCGCCGCGCAGTTTTAGAAATCCTTTGTTCTGGCCTTCGGTCATGCAGTGGACATTAAAAGTTTCATTTGCCGCTGTTTTAATCTTTGAAGAAAAAAATCTTTTGGAACAATTGTTTAGCTAGCCCATTAATTACTGAAGCTTATTAATTACATATGTTATTTAATGATTGTAGTTTTAGTTGTTCCATATGACTTGAGAACCAAACAAAGTTAGTACAATGCAGAGTTTGCAGTCCAGCAAATCGTTACTCACTAGTTTGTTCCGATGAAAAGCGATTTTAAACAATTAGACTAGACTTTTAGCCATGATTCATAGAAAAGCGGCAGTGATTTAGGAAAGCAGAACAACATGTAATATACACTCATCAGTTATCATAAGTTTTCGTTACTGGATAAATGGCTTATCAATCTAACTTGTTTTAAAATAAACTGTTTCATATCGACTACAAAAGCAAGTCAAGTTTCATACTCGCAGTGTCCATCAATTGATTAAGCTCGTCTTATACAAATTTCTAGCGTTCAGTTGATCTTACCGCTATGTTTAGATTTCCTATTTATTGGTATTTTTCCCTGTGTCCGCAGACGTTCTAAAAAAAACAAATAAACCCACAAACAGTTAGTAAAAGCCAAGATTTCCTTTTGTTTATTGTTTTCCATATATATATGTATATTTTCTTCCCTTTTGCGAAATATTGGCAAGCATTGTTTATTATCCTACTTACACGTTACACAGGTATTCAAATCGATGATGTAATGAGAGCTTTCCTACATCTTAGTAGTTTGTTTTTCTTATTATTATTATTTGAAACTCTATATAAATACCCCTTAGTGTGATTTGCAAACATTGAAAATATCTGTTAACACAGCAGTAAGAAAAGCCACGAGCGTTGAACTCCACGCCGATTGCAGTAGATCGCACATTATCCCACTTGCATGTGGTGTACCGATCTAAACGAAGTTCCTTCATGGGACCAGATATAGTGAATTATGGACCATAAGGTAGCTGCGCGACTGTTTCAAAACATTTTTGATAACTCCAAAATGGCGTTTTTGCTTGGAAAACTTAATGTTTTATTGTATGATAAGTGGCTCAGTATTAGACGTTATAGTACAATAAAATTAATTTCTTTAATAAAAAAAAGTTAACACGCCTTTTTCAATTTTGAATTTAATTAACAGAAGTGAGCGAGTTACCCGCAATGAAATTAGTTGTCAAAACATTATCCGAATTGATGTGGGCGATAACTTGGTTAATCAGGATTTGCCTACATTCCATAGGAGAAAACATGCTTCCTAAAGACGATTAAAGATTCTAACTTCAACTTTGTTTTCGAAAGTTGATTATGATTATAAACCTTTCTTACCCAGTTTCTTTTCGCTAGTATCTTTGCTCTATTTTTTGCATAACAAATCACAGAAACGGTAGCACGAATCAGCTTAAACCTATTTTTCAAAACCGCGCAAACACATGGAAATAATCGTCAAACTTTATGAAAGAACTAAATTTAGGATAATGGGCGTGCTTTGGTACCTAATCGCGTTATAAGTGATCACTGATAGATCTCAAATAGAGCTTTAATAGTGTTTAATCAACTGTAATAATAACAAAATTAAGTAAAACCATCATAAAGCGATTTAACTTTAATTGGGAGAACAAACGGAGAGTGGCGTCTTCGCCTGGAGCTCTATTAAAAAGGTTAACGACAGTTGTGTATTATCTCTAAAGGGATCCCCGCTAAGAAACCACCTTAGTCGCTCATATATTAGCCTTGTCTCCAGTTTGATCAACCGCAAATCTTTTTCAATTTGAATTTTTTTCAATTTGAAAGTTATACCTGACTCATTGCAGTTTGTCTCTTGCTTAACAAAAAGAAAATAATTTTTTTTGTGTAATAGTTTTCTCTGTGTGATTTAAAATAATTAAGTGCCTTAATTTTCAATTATCTTTGTTGTTGTTACCTCGGGCTTAATTACAAATCAACGCAGGTAGTTGCCCGTAAAAAACATTGACCCAAGGCGAAAAGTTTCTTACATCATCTCGTGTGACATTATAAAATTACCATTGCATTAATTCTTGTATACGTTGCTTCCAGCTACCAGCCAGCTTTTCCTGCCCATATTCAATGCCGATGGTTTTAACTCCTAGACCTAGATTTTTTGACACCCGCCAAAGTTACTCCCTTAAAGTTTTAGTTAAGACCAGTAAATTTCTGATATGAATTCTTTTTAAACTGGGCTAAATCGTTTATATTGCTAGTGCCTGCCACTGAAACATTGAAAATGTCTGATCAGGGACAATCAAAATTTACCATCAATGGAGTGGTCTTCATTCGCTTAATCTGAGAAAAAAAAATTGCTCAGTTAGCTGTGGGGGCGGACAACGGAAACAAGATCCTTTATGTATCACATTAATATAATCCTTAAAAAGCAACAAAGAAAGTTAATAATATAACAAGAAAGCGAAGCTGGAGAACAGTTACCTAGTTAGTGGATTTCCAAATACAACTCAATTTTCTTTAATTCTTCCTTAGAAAGCAAACTTGTAGAAATAGGAGCAGTTATATTTTAGACTTTACTGCTATAGCAAAGTAAAAGATTTTGTAGTTTGTTTATTGTTTATTGATTTACATTTTTTGACAAGACATTTTAAATCTCATAACAAATTGCCAGACTGATCATTTTGGATAAGAATTAATTTACCTAATATGATCTGTTTAGTAGTTTCCTAGGATTAATTAACTTCTTGTCAAAAGTCCCAACACCGTTTCATAACTGTTATGTTTTATCTTGTCCACTGAATATAGATAAAGGTGGGTCACTCAGTACTTATGATATTGTCATTCACCGGAAAGCTGTTTATTTATAACAAAACAACAAGTAGTCTTAGCGTTCACCTGTAGTATGTTTTTCATTCAACTTGAAACAAAGAAGGCGTAGATATAGTCTGGAACAACGAGGTAGTCAATGTGATTTATTTTCACAGTCACGACGTCTTATTTTTCGTATCCAAATAATATAGCTGTATTTCAGCGAGGTTCTTGTGTGTTTGTAAACACTGAATAGTTGACTGCAACGCTTAGCCATTATAGGCATTAAAGAACGTTCTTGAAGTTGAAAGCAAGCGTAGGCGAAAATGTAAAATCTAGTCCACTTCGGTCATTTCAAGTGTGTTTTTCACCTTATTTTTATAAAAAGCCTCAATTTCATTAGTAATCTGTAACTCTTTCGACGATATATGATAATTTTAACTGAACATTTTGAAAGTACAACTTCAGTTTTTGGGTTTTCGACATATTTTTGTTCTGTCGACGTTAGGAAACAAAAAACCTAACAACTTTAATATAATGAATCCTTTTGTTTTTAAGTCTGCAATTGCAAGGAGTTAAAAACAAAATATTTTTAAAATCATAGTTTTCTTAAGTTTTCATATTATTTTGTTTCCAGCATTGTTGCCAACTGGCGTGGGTCTTAAGCACGTAGTTAACGAGCAAGACTTGCGCATGTTTCAACTGACGCTGAGTCGCTAATGATTATCCCTGTTGACTGAATGAAACTGAACGGTGTAAAACTAAAAGACGAGTTAGACAACCGCATTTACTTGAGTAGCACACTGTAAATGAATCTGGAGGAGTTGGTTAACTCAAAAAGTATGAAATATTTTTAGTGTTCCCGCATGAGCAGAAGGACAAAGCTGAGTCTGCGCTAATCTTATTATTTTGGACCAATCAGAGTTACACAGGAGAACGAAACTCATAATCTTGGGAATCCTGTGGTACTCAAGGGTGACCTTTGGTGATTTTCGTTCTACTTCTGCATTTTCTACGCCATCTTGAATAATTTATCTCGTTTTTTAATGTCGCCTGCCGATACACAAATGGCAGTCGCGCACCTCATAGCCAGTAGTTTTTTACTGTATATGAACAGATCAGTTTTAAAGCTGATTGTAAGACTTTTTATCGGAAGAAATGTCATTTTTTGAAATCATGAAAATTCCGTTCCTCACTTGTGTGTTTAGTGTTTCTCCGCAGTGCATTTCAAGTTCTTAATAAATATCGAAAGCACTTTACTAATTTGTGATTATTTTTAGTAGAT
>ERZ1740055.291-NODE-291-length-12245-cov-7.953076_pt1 | contig 12245 bp, 9 predicted proteins | sample MGYA00581747_ERZ1740055 | MGnify/ENA primary metagenome ERZ1740055 (study PRJEB43018, sample SAMN04849739) | marine metagenome | isolation source: floating plastic debris | place: Pacific Ocean | collected 2008-08-28 | study: EMG produced TPA metagenomics assembly...
ATATACGTAAAATTTTTCGCTACCTAAAAAATAAACTATATATGCACGTTATAATATGTGTATGATATTCGGATTCTAGAACTAGTAGGTTTGACGTCCACTTAAATTGTGCTTTCCGAGTCACTCACGAGATAAACTTACGATTAATGCTTTACGATCCTTTAGTTTCTAGAAATATACCTTTGGTCCGGGTTAATGTAATTCTTAAAATACAAAATGTAGCTGAAAATCCGGCTTAAAAAACTTTGAATAACTTTTACTGTTTTGGTTCGCATGAAATAAGTTAAATTCAAATAATTTACGGCGAAGATTCGTAACTTTGAAAAGGGGTGAAAACCTACTTTTGTTAGTGTAAATCTGCTAAGAAATCAATATTTGCAAGATATTTTATCATTTTTAACCAGGTTTGGGTGTTTGGATAAAAGAATTGTGCCGCTGTTGGTTGAAAATCAAAAATAACATATAATTCATGTGTGGCGGTTATGACAGCTGCGAAAATGAGCGAGTGGCTACCTTCTATCTATATCCATCGAGCCACAGTACGTCAGGAATGCTGAGGCAGCAATGCAGTTGGACAAAAGAATCTCCGGAGATTTGTATTCCTCCACATACGACCTCCAGTCTCGCTCCATTTGTTTTATGCTTAAATATAATATAAAATAGGATATTACTAAAGTTAAACAACAATAATAAAAATTTTCTACTGATCATTATTTGACAACCAACTGAATATATTCGTTTGAATGAACATTTTTGGAAGTTAGTTGGAGTTCTGTTGAACAAAACAAGCAATAGCGATGATATATTATTACTGAAATATTATCCATCATGGAAATGAATGAGTAGATAAACATAACTATCCGATCGTATCACTAGTTTTGTCACTGGAAAGACCGCGACTTTTGAACAACCTACAAATCTTACGACTGACAAAATCGTGAGCCAATCTGATGGATGGGTTAATTTTATTTAATATGCAACCTTGTTTCATTATAAAAAGTCCGCGCGATAACGTGAGTTCGAGTTATCTGTCATTAACGAGCGTAGATTAAAAAAATAGCGCAGTGCAATGCAGTGAACTGAGATTGCATATGAAAAGATTAAAGACTTTCAGCTCGCGTTTTGTTTACAAATGCACGGACTTTCTGTCACTTTATACAAAATAAAAAACGCATAATTTCATTCTTAACTGCTCTTTGGTTTTGCAATTTGTTTCGTTATTAGATTTGGAACGTTTTTGTAGATGAGATAAGGTGACTAGACTTACTCTTTCAATATCTTTCAATATGAACCAAATTGTCTTTCCTTTCAAATTATCTTTAAGAATAGTTTAAACTTGATTTACTGTTAACCCAACAATGCTCTGCCTTAGAAACCACGCCTGTCCTAGTGACTCTCAGCTCTTTTTTGATCCCAGAAAGTTAATCGCGATCATGATGCGTGCCACCATTTTGTTTGTATTTTGTTTGAAATATATATATATTACTACTTACGCAATTCTACTCGAAAGTGAAGTGCTTGCGTTCTAGAAGTAGACAACTTACTAAAAAAGAGCGTGAAAATCATCTACACTCTTACTAATTTTTTATAAAATCGTGTTAAGCTCTAGTTAGTTCAACATATTCCTGTAACTGAAATACATCAAGAGTTTTAAAACCAAAATTTGAGAGCTTCTAAAACTGTTTCTTTTTTTCATGCTGGGATGTTAAAACGTTTTATTCGCGCTTTTGCATGTGTCATATGTAGTTTATTTATTTTCATCTTGCAATGTAATCTGGGATGGATATTGAGAGCAACATCGTGATTTTTGCGCGTAAAGTCGAACGAAAATGAGTTCAGATAGTTAGTAATATAACCCTTGTTGCGATTACCGTAAATTAATGCCCAGGAGAAATTATATCAATTTCAGCCACATTTCAGTTTTAAACATTACCTGGTTAGTAAGTTGTTGGCTGCCTTAAGTCTTTCACTACAAGACTTTACTTCGTTTCCAAGGTTGTATTTAACCATGACTGCCTCATCGTACTGTTTCTGCAATATGGCTACCTCCTCTTGAAGTGCTGGCAAGTCATCTTCCGTCAGTTCCTTCTCAGGTTCTTCAGCATCCTGTTGATAACAGAATGAACCTTTAGTTTTCAAAACACGTTTGACGAATAATTATTTAGTTACAAATAAAACTTTTTAAACAATTACAATTTTTAATAAATTCTATTTTACTTAGGCAAATTAGAAAAACAGATACAAGGCAAGATGTTGTCCTTCATTAGTCTTATGCTAAGGCAGACTTTGGCAGCGTAATAAAATAAAATATACCAAAAAACTAAATCTTTGAGCTACAAAAATAATCTCAACTATTCTAAGTGATTTACTTGATAATTAGCATTGTAATAGTTTGTACCACGGTTACAATACAATTGACCTCGTAGCTCATTTTGAAAGAGCACTGTACCAATATCACAAAGATCACGTGTTCTAAGGTTACGGGTTAAAGACTGAACCTTTTGTAGGTTTTTCTTTTGCGTAGATAACCCTGATAATTATTTCAAAGCCAGGGGCATTAAGTTTCATGTGTAATCAATTCAAATAAGTTCGATTCCTTTTCCTTTTTCCTCAAACACGCTTTTTTCGATGATAATTAAAAGCTGCGTCGGTGTTCTAAGGAAATATTTGTACATTGAGGTATAAACTAGCAGATCTTTTTGGCTTTTGTATGCTGAAGAAGGCACTTCAACTTTCTCACATAAAATTAAAAACATAAACAAAGCTAAACAAATTAAAAACAAAACTCTCCAAGTAATTTTACTACTAATCATTTGTCCTCTCCATTCCCTCTCATTACCATTTCTCCTCCCACGTGTCCCCTAATTGTACCTTTTTTTCTTCTGATTCATTCTGTCGTTCTTGTTCCTCCTGTACTCGTTGTTCAGCCTCTTCCTTCTCTCGGAGCAGTGCATCCAGCTGATCGCGTGCTTTTTGGTACGGTTTGTAGGCTTTGGTGTACTCCATTAGTGATATGGTGTATTCCACCAGTATTGCAGCATCCTCAGAGGAGTACTTTGAGGCAGCGATTGTGATCCCCGGAAGCCTCTGACGATCTACAACATCAAATAATTCAAGTTTAGACTTTTTTACACTCTACGCTTTCTTGAAAAAAAATCAAAATAATCAGTTGGACTAAAATGTTGCTAACTAGTCTAGACAGGCCTCATTACATTCATTTAACAATAAAAAAGAAAAAAAGAAAAAACAAACAATCAAAAACAAATGATAATATGTTTGAACAAATTTATTTTAGTATCAAGTTTTTTTACAAAGTAGAAAATGATACTTGCTTTTTAACGCTATTTAGAAACATGCAGTTATTATTAGCTTTTGTCTATCATTAATTGTAAAAAGAAGACAGAATTTTAGTGGTCATTTCTTTCCTTAAAGCCATTGCCCAGATTGATGTAAGTTATTGTACCAATCCGGTGACGGTGGTTAGTAGGGCGAAAATATTCAAGCCATAATGTGCAAATGCTTATTTGAGACAGATACTTCTATTCACAAGTTGACAAGAAAGTAACAAATGACCTTGCTGTCTTCTAAAAGTCCTTGTAGCTCAGTGGGTAGAGCATACGCCCGGTATTCGGAAGGTCGTGAGTTCAAATCCCGTCATGGGCACAGACTTTTATTCTCAGTTTTGTGGTTTAAAAAAAGATATCGAGTTATCATTGAGTTATCTTACTTATTGTAGTGACTGCTGTCATGATGCAGCACGTGGAGTCTCCCTCAGGTATCTGAGGATGATATTGTGGTTTAAATGTTTTGATTTATTTCCAAAATTATCTTAAAAATGCAGAAAGGCTTGTCTCATGCACAAAAGCTTTGTGGCACGAGAAAAAGAAAATGAACAAACCACCGTGCCACCCCCTTAAAATATTATCTGGTTAGTGGTTTTTCAACAAGTTTTATAAACATGGAATATGTTGAGGTAAAATGGTTGCAGACAGAAAAAAGGAAAAAAATAAATAACAAATAAAATGCACCTAAAATAAAGCAATAAAAATAAATAACTTCAGATGAAACAAAACCACATATATACCATTAACTGATGACCGACTCCCAACAGGTGAATCGTACGAGCTGGCACTTGTTCCTGCTGCGGCTAGCCGTAGATCGTGGTCACTCACTCCGATTTCACCTTCACTGTTTGTAGCAAAGAAAGACTGAACCCCTTTCATTATGTCTTTGCTTAAACCTTGCTTCCACGATACACCATGGAGAGCCTCGACCATCTTTTGAGAATCATTCATTATTTGTTGAATGGCTTTCAATGTTGGACGATCGATTCGCCCATCTGCAGAGACTCCTGTAGGAAAACGAGACTTTGATTAGCATTGTATATAGGTCCATCATGACGCCTCAACAAGGAAACGAAAGATATCTACCGATGAGCTACATCTTTCGATAAAGACCCGTTCTGAGTAAATTTTCTATTCATCAATATATTTTACGCTAAATTTCCGTATAATCACTTTACATTCAAAAAGAATAATCTAGAAAAAAGTTGATTACTGAATGATTGGGAGCAGCCAACAGACATAAGCCAACAATGGCCAATAACAACTCGCCCATTCTTATTTATTGATTATTAGCACTTATTACTATCAAAAATAATTACAAAATACAACTAATTGCTAATTACTAAGTACTAAGAAATACTACTAATTGGATTACTAAGTACTAAGAAATACTACTAATTGGTGATTTCATTTCAGTTAGTTTATAAGTAGAAAGCAATCACGTGACGGATGAAATGACCGAGAGTGTCAAGTTTTCAAAAGACTAAATAAAATTCCTAATTTTCTAAACATTTCCAGTTTCTCTCACGAGCGTCTAACGCGCCAGGCGCATCCTTCATACACTAATTAGGACAATGATCATTAAACTTGAACCTTAGGCTGATTAATTCACAAGCGGCAACATCGATTTTGTGTTGCGTACCATATGTATTTGCTGGCGAAGCACCCTTGGTACCTCGTTGTTTCTTTGGAGCTGCAGTAGCAGAACTTGCTCTGGATGCCTCGTCAGAAAAGGTGGTTCCAGTTCCTGGCAGAGAGGATCCTTGATCGCCCTTCTTCTCATATCGACTACTTGCCTGTGGGCTTCCCATACCACCAATACCAGGCACAAACTCTGGTCGCCCAAGCAACACCATGACCATGACCATTACCATGCCAACCATTTGAGGTGGTTGTTGAAATGCTTTAAGCCTCTCACAGCATGAGCGGTCAACCTTGCTCATCCATAGGTGCACCTATAAATTGGAAATGAATGTAGTTAGTGCATTTTCGACTCGAATGCGCACTCTCATTGCCTAAATTGAGGTCATGCAGATGACTTCAAATCAAATGTTCCCTGGCTGGTCAACATCTCGAAAATTGTTGACCAACCGGTGAACAGTGTTGTAGCACGTCACGTTTGAGAGCAGGAAAATTTAATAACTGTGGTTTATTTTACAATGATGTAAAGACAAGGAGAAACTCGGAAATTATTACTCGGTTTATTTTGTTTATGTTATATAACAAGACGAGGGAAACAAAACAGATGTTTCCCGAGGGACCAGTCATTAAAGGTATTTTATACCGTAAAAAAGAAAATACTGAATTTTTGACATTGATTGCATACAACTTTGACAAAAGACCCGTTTTTTGACTCTGGTAATTCTAATTAAAGCTGAAAAACAAGAATTATAATCAACATATATATTCTTTTGGGCAAACAAGTTAATTAAAAAAAGATTATCATTTTAAATTTATCATTTTTGAAATCAGTAAACCTCGACCTTCTCTAAAGGCAATCAACAGCAACTGGAGAAAGACGCAAGATGCAGAGTTTCATCATTTTTTTCGTAATCATATTTCTAACGGTTATCATTGTTTTACCACATGGTCTAAATAGCAGTAGCTTAACATTTATTTTCGAAGTAAAGAACACATATTTGAATTTTACAGACATGTTTCGGGAGTAGAACTCCCTTGTTAGCATGTTTTAAAATGCCGTTAGCTTAACTTTATATGTAAACTTGGAAAGAAATATCTAATTTTGTTTGTTTAGTGTTGGCCTTTTTGCATTTAATGTGAAGGGCCTCTTTGATTTTGAGATCTAAGCCCACGGGATCACAATGAGAATGTTAAAACAATGCTCACCGCATTTTTCACTAAATCTCTCTGCACACTTAAGGTGTTTATAAATATGCGACAATTTGTCTGTGCTTAAGTGCTCAGGCACCCACGTAGCAAGGTATCAGGTTGTTTCACGGACATAGCTGGCTACACAGCTAGAATAAATTTTAAATACCACACCGTTGTTATAATAACAGGAACCAACTTCAAAATATCATTATCGCTATCACTGAAATTATCCTCATGAACATCAAAATAAGCATTACTGACTGTGACCATCAAAATTAACGTCATTGTGATTATCATAAAAATCCTGATTACCATTACACTTATCATTACCGTAACAATTATAACTATCATCCTTATTGTCATCATCGACACATAGAAAACATAATCATCACAATCATGTCCATCACTGTCATCGACATCAATACCTGCTCTTCCGCTTTTTTAAGAGCTCCAGTTGTTTCAGTCAATTTGTTTTCAGCAAGAGCAATCTCTTCCATTATCTGCAGCTTCTGCGTTTGTAGCTTGGAGTTTTTCATTCTCTCGAATTCCTCGTCCAATTCATCTAGTTCGTCTTCCTGTAGAAGAGAATTGTCCTCCTCCACAATCTCGTTATCTATCAACACCACAAATGCTTTAAGCGTTGAGCTCCCAATACCAAGTTTTGCTTTGAGTTTCTCAAGGGCGGTGGCCCTAGCCGTAAGGGACTGGAGAAGACTATCAGATTTTAGTGTTGCTGTTGTTAATTTTCCCCTGGTACTTGCAATAGTTTCACGTATAACGACGGCATCTTTACGAGTTTGCTCCAAGGTGTCAAGTGCACGGCTATAAGTCACGGCAGTGCAAACAAGATAAAATGAAAAAAAAATCAGGTCATCAAGTTTGGGAATTTAAAACAATCAACATAAATTCTACTAATACAAAAAAGTGTCAGTCATATTTGTATAGGTAATCACACAACTTAAAGTTTACTTTGGAAATAATTTGCACAAGTGGGGTTCCAAAAAGTATCAAAATTGCATGAGCCCAGTGCGAATGCAATTTGAGCTAATTGAAAAACTCGGGAGTGCATAATTATTTCAAAACTGAATAAGAAAATTCGCGTGATGAATTTTTAATAATATACATAACAAAATTAAAAATCAATTTCTGGGCCGATTTGTTCAAAAGCCGTTTAGCACTAACCAGTGGTTAATTCTTTAATCCATGTTCATGTTTAAAACCTTGCAGAGAGGGATCTGAACTGCAATTTCTAGGTTAGATAGTTTTTTCCTTTAAAAGAACTCGAAAAAAAAAAAACGAGCTCCAGATGCGAATCAAACCCAAACCCCTTCCGTACACTAGTCGTGTGTTATTTATTTACTGATCACCATTTATTATTAATATTAGTAGAGACTTATTTCAGAGTGACGCGCGATGCAGTTAATCGATCAGTGCGTGTTTGACACATGTGCCTTGGCATTTAGGTGATTGTGTGATACAGTTCGTGCGTCACAACCCAATTAATGCTCGCAATGAGTTCCCGTGGCTCAGTGGTAGAGCATCCAACTTATCGAAAGTCATGGGTTCGATTCCCATCTGGAGCTCGTTTTTTTTCTGAGTTCTTTTTCTCCGCATAATTGTTCATTTATGTTATTTATTTACTGATCGCCATTTATTACTAAAATTTGAAAAAGCTCTTAAATAACCATAGCCCTTTAATTATGGAAGAAATTTTTACTTGTGCTTTGCTTAACCCTTGATAAAAGCCTTTGAACTGAACCCTGACCTATTCTGCACACTGGCAAACACTGTTGGCAAAATCTAAAAAAATTCTACTTTGAAATTTGCAAATCACGCCACGAAAAAATATTTCATTGGTTCTTACCAAACTTAATTTATATCCAATCAAAAGCGACAATTCTGTTTTCAAATTGCACTTAACTAACTAATTTTACACTGAATTAACTCTTTTTTGCACGGGTATCTGGCACTGCACTGCTCTCGCCAATCAAAACTGAATAACTTAATGTACGTTAAAACACACTCCTGAAAGGTTACAGTATTATTTTTGAAGTCTGACTAAACTGAATTTTTTCCACTCGAAACAATTCTGATATGATGAAGACATACAACAAATGAAAAGAGTTGGCGTGTAAACCAATTTTACTAAAAGAGGTAGGGCTAATGTCTGGTGATTGGAAAAATGTAGATAGAGCATCTTAAAACCATTAACTGTTCACCAAAATCGAAATAAACAATTTACTAAGCTTAAGGCGATAAAATGTTTTAGCATAATTTCAAGCTAAAAAACAGAAAATTGTTTATTTTGATGTTATTCTCTTTCACTGCTCGTCGAAAACACTTGCCAAATGCCCTATTCAAGTCATATTCCCGCGAAGGATTGTCAGTCTTTAATGTCATGCGATGACTCTGAATTTATGCTAATAGCTAATGTTATATAAGAACATACATAGCGTACTTACTGACAGAGTTAAGGTTCATCCCACTTGATGTTCTGTAAGAACTTGTATAACAGAAAATGACTAAGCACAAAAACTAGTAAACCAATAATTATAACCTTTATAACACTAGAATTTTCACCTTAATTTCTCGACTCGCTCTGCGGTTTCCTTCCTCTTATCGTTAAACACGTGTCTGAAGCAGTGCATGAACCGTATGTAAGTCGTGGGTCCTACAAAGACATCCCCCAAGGCAGTGCCATCTGTTGACTGATGCATCAGTTTAATACGCTCGTATAATATGGAACGTGACAAAGGCAGTTGCTCTGCTTCAGATAGAGGCGGAGACTGAGGCGGACTCAGCGAATGATCATCTCCGGCCCAGGGAATCTGGTGGCACACTCGTAACACGTGACCGTGAATTGTAGAGAAGGTTGGTACTACCTTTTCACTAAGAATAAAAACTGGTTAAATACATAACAGTATTTCCATTGCATTGGATCAGGAATTATTACTTAATCTGTGTTCTTGCGGTTGGTAAAACCTTTCTTTAAAATTTTTAAAAAAGTCCTTTAAATATAGCAAAATGTTTCCACTGTATTGGAACAGTAACTATTCCGTAATCGGTAATCCTCTTCTAAAATGCAATCTGTTTCCAGATAACAATTTCTTAGTTGGAAAACACAGACTTAACTTTATGCAGACCAAATTTTTAATAGTCATTGTAATTGTATAAGCGCTCAAAAATATGAAAAATAAAATTAAAGTCCCCAATCGCACATGCACTCCGTTCTCCCCCTCACTGATAGACAAAATTGACAACGAAATTGGTATCGATTTAAAGATCTGAGTGAAAACTATCTAAGAAAGTCTGCTATTTTCTATTTGTCTTAGCGCCTGTTTAAAAATGATTTGTTCAGCTGTATTGCCATGCCAAGAAACTGAAATGAATTAAGTTCATTGCTTGAATACTAGAATCAATAACTTTTTAAAAAAACTTTGTAGAAAAATTTATCATTAGACTGTCTAGCCCAGTTGCACGTTTGAAGAATACATTAAAACGAACTGGTAAGAGCGCTGCTCCAATGTTGCAAAGGTCACGGGTCTGACTCCTGTTAAAGCCTGAAAGTATCTGTTTGCTTTTCTTTCGCTATCGCTGAATATGCAAAAATAACTATGCTTCGACAACAGTATAAAATCAGACGCCATACCAGGAATATATTTATGGTCATTATAGGAATCTGGATCCCCCTAATACCATCCCGCCTAATGATTAAGTGGCTCAAGTCAAAACACATAAATCAAAAACGTTAAAGAGCTTTGACCTAATCAATACTCAATCAACATTTAAAGTTGTTAACAGTTGAAGACGTATCAGGTTAAAACAACTGCTATATAACCATTCAGTAAATTATGTGATGTACCTTCCCAGTCACTTAATATCACACATGAATATAGGAAGTGTTTAAGCCTACCAACTTGGGAGATTATTTATTTAAACTAAATGTTTTGATATTCTCATTAATATTTAAGCTGAACGTTTAAAGTCAACAAGTATCTTAAAGGATGCTGGTGTTAATGCCTGAATGATGGAACTGCAGTTCCGTGTTTTTCAACAGATTTTACTTTCAAAAAGAAGGGAAAAAGTGATTAACATATTAGAATTTCCCAAAGATTTCCTGACCTAGATTTACTAATTCCAGGGATATTTTTTCGGATGTTACCGGGATTTCCAAGGCTTGTATATTCGCCACACCCCTAGCAGTAGACGACTAACCTTACATGACTGGGAATTCCTTGTAATACTTTGTGTCTCTCTAAGTAATGTGTTGCCTCTTCCTCCAAAGCGTACTGTGGCCAATCTTTTACAAAGTTCATCTGGCAGCCAAACAGAATCCCTGGATACCGGCTTAGAGAAAACAGGAAATCAACAATGAGATTAACCAGCTATTCTGGATTTTGTTTTGGATTGAAAAGAACTAGGTGAAGAAGAGATTGGTTGATGAGTTTCTTAGTTGGTAAGCTTAAGTTTTGAAGCAAGGGAATGGAATCCACTAAAATTTGGTTACCTTGCTCCAGTTTGTAGGAGATGGTGAGTTGGCGGCAGGCATAGCACAATGTGAAGGTTGGCTTTGACACGAGTGATGAAGAACTTCATCGGATCAGCCAAAAAGCTGGAGAACTTCCGCTTAATTGCTGGCATTAAAGCCTATAGAATTAAAATACGAAGCTTTTACTTCTGTTCTACAACAATACGGAAAACATCACTATCATCAACAACAACAAAAATAATACTAATAATAGTTTTTTTAAAAAAAAAAAGAATTGCATTGAAGCTGTAAAAAGCACAAATTTCCAGATGCCTGAACTGGTTGACTAGAAACGTTCTTGTCAAAGTGTGAGGGATGAATATAATCATGTGACAGAAGCACGAAGACCAGACCTCTTAGTTCGTGAGAAGGAAAAGAATGCAATGAACTTACTTGATGTAAGTGCACCGGGAGATAGTAAAAAAGGCAAAAAAGAACAGGAAAACTTGCAAAATGCAAAGAAAAGAAACGGGATATTGCACAACTTGGTAATTAAAAAAGCTGAGACAATAATTGTTGAAGTCGATGTTTTTCAAAGAAACAAGTGAGGTAGATTGATAAACTGGGAATTAATATTAATCTTTCTTTTCAACAGAAAACAATCTTTGTGCAAACAGAAAACAATCTTTGTGCAAACAGAAAAAAATCTTGCGAGGTCTTGACACTTTTATCAACTGAGAAGGACCCTGTGAAACCTTTGGTTGTTTGTTAGGGCCTGCTATGACAGGGTGTTTGATCGGTATTACATTTACATCTACAGTAATAAAAACTTTGGCAATAACAATAATAATAAGCTGTGGACTTCAGTCGGTAGAGGACTGTGTGGACCAAGCAGTAATTGGCCTTCGTACCTATATAACCAACAGCAAGAATGAGGATGACGACAGTGCAGGAGAACTGCAATGAAATCAAGAAGCAGAGGCAAGAAGAACGCTCCAAAGAACTGAAAGGGAAAAAGCTCCATGGCCAATTTATCAGAGAGATGCAGGGGGTAGCTAGTGAGAAGAGCTGGGAATGGCTGGAGAAGGGACACTGAAGGGCTAACTATGGCTGCCCAGACTCAATCACTACGAACGAATGCCATCAAAGCTAAGATCGATAAGAGCCAGGAGAACTCCAGATGCAGAGTCTGCAAAACCAGCGATGAGACAGTAAAACATCTTCTCAGCGAGTGCCCCAAGCTACCACAATCAGAATACAAACGCCGTCATGATAACGTAGCTAGAGGGGGAGATTGGGATATCTGTAAGCACTTTCAAATTGAATGCGGAGATAAGTGGTACGAGTACAGCCTGGAGACAGTGATAGAAAACGAGAAGGCAAAGATACTCTGGGATTTTACAATCCAAACCGACAAGAGACTGCCACACACCAGACCTGACATGGTTGTCAACAAAATGAGCAAGATGTGCCATATTATTGATTTAGCATGCCCGGGTGACAGCAGAATCGATATGAAAGAAGGGGAGAAAGAGAACAAATATCAAGACCTAGGAATAGAGATCAAAGCCCTTTGGCACATGAAGAGAGTTACCACTACT
>ERZ1740055.292-NODE-292-length-12239-cov-7.736211_pt1 | contig 12239 bp, 4 predicted proteins | sample MGYA00581747_ERZ1740055 | MGnify/ENA primary metagenome ERZ1740055 (study PRJEB43018, sample SAMN04849739) | marine metagenome | isolation source: floating plastic debris | place: Pacific Ocean | collected 2008-08-28 | study: EMG produced TPA metagenomics assembly...
CATACGGACATACAGACAGACAGTCGGACACGGTTCGTGACATAGTGGCTTCTGTTATGAAGCAGATAGCCACAAAAACTACTACATCTAAATTCTTAAAAATGTAGCAAGAAAAATAAAGAAAACATGAAGTTTTTAGGAAGTTATTGAAAATAATGAATGGAAATAGGGCAAATGAAAATAGTTATTAAGATTAGAGCTACAATTTTAGTTTTAAAAAAACATAAACAGAGTTATAAAATTATGTTTATTATTGTTCCAGGAGGAACATCTAAACCAATAAGTAGATTACTAATGTATAGTTAGTAGGTGATTAATTGTCACTGGATCAAAAGGCTACCCTATCCAAATGCTAAATGATTCCTAGTCACTGGATCATTAAGCTACCCCCATCCAACAGTTAGATAATTAGCTGTCACTGGATTGTAATTCTACGACATTCAACAACTAGGTAATGTATGCAGTTTGTGTATCATAATTATACTCACATCCAACAGCTAGGTAATGTACAGTTACTGGATCGTGTCGGGCATCGAACGGCTGAATGTCCTTTAAGCACACTTTAAAACCTTTTACGTCAACATCCTGCAGGAGAACCCAGGTGAAGCTCCATTTTATATCAAAATACAATAATTGCTTTTTCTTTTTTGTCAAGTTTTTAATAATAATTTTTAAAAAATGCATGCAGACTAAATAACTATTATACATAATTATGATGTGGTTCTGAAAAGTTATAGACAATGGAGATTTTTTTAGAGCCGATTTTATTTGAAAAAAAGTATGCATTTACTATATATTTAAATAACAGATTTTATTAACCCCAAACCTCGAGAGGGTGGGGGCGGGATGAAATCAACATTAAAGTTTTTGCTGCTTGGCCCATTAGCGAACACTTTGTTACTATTATTCTTTATTTGTTAACAGATCTTTTGGCACCAATTAAGTGACGTCAGGACGGATGACGTTTAACACAATACGAGTGTCGAGTTTGAAAATTCAACTTTCGGCTAAAGAGTGATAAATTTACAATAGACTGTATTTATTTTTGTAGCTTTCAATTGCTAAATGATATAATTATTATTCTTATCATTTTCAGTATTAGAATTTAACCTTCATTAAATGCTGAAAAACATAAATTCAAGAGGGTAACCAAAGACGGCCATTTTGGAATTTCTTTCAACAATGGCAACTGAAAGTGTCAATTGACATGCTAATTATTTGATACATCATGTACTAATATTGTGTCAATTAACAGGACATATTTTGGGGTGCCTGAACTTGAAGGTGCAAATTTTTAGTTAGTTGTCCACATGCGGTTATTAATATACAGTGACTGAACAGAAATTGAATTTTAAAAAGTTGTATTCATCTATGTATTTTGGTATTTCTCTATCGAGAAATAACTAAAAAGCAGGTGTTTTTACTTCTGAAGTCATTTATGAGAGTTTGTTACTACCTTAAAGGAACGTACAAAAAAACTAATAATATAATATGGGCTAGATATTATGTCGATCGGATGAATTGTGTTGAAAGTATAGTGTTTGTGCAACTTTTTTTTTTCTGGGGTTATGGTGGCTATATATTACAAATCCAAGACGTTACTCATTAAGTTTGAAAGTTCCTTATTGATTTAACCGAGTTGAACTGGGGTATTTGTACATTAGTACTTATTCTAATAGATAGAGTGCTTTATCAAAGTGAATACAAGCAAGATAATAAGTTTATTACCTCGACCCATTCGGTGATTGCGTTGTTGTCTGGTTTGATCGCCATGGCGATGTCGGTGCTATGACTTGCTGTGGTGATCATAGTTGGGTTGGCGTAGAAAATGTTAGAAAAGTTTACGCTCTGGAACGGAGAAGAAAATCAGTTTGTCTCAATTTTAGCTTGCATTTACTTGAGAAGGAAAGGGATACTGCTGCAAATATAGTAACAATTCACAAAGATTGCACAATCCCAAGATTGCATAGGCGAATGGGGTTAACGTCCTTATTTAAAAAGGTGAGCTTTTGAAACTAGAGTGAAAAATACCTTGTGAGCTATTTTACGTTCTTAGTTTTTGGAAAAACTTAAAATAGAGCTTCTCCACTGCAGAATGGCTTTTTACCAATGTTGTTATTGTGCTCATATTAGCGGCTTCAAGTTAGCTCAGCTATTACGAGTTGCCTTAACGTATTAACTAGATTAACTTGGACGATAAATGAGCAAATTCCTTAAGTTCTTAGAGATAAACAGATTGCACAAGAACGTGTTACTTTGAATACTTACTTTACAGAAACTGTAGTGTTGATCTTCTGTAAGCGGGGCGTTGTTTGGTAGAGTAATTTTACTTTCATACTGTACGCGGCTCCAACCAGCTGGGATACTTTCCAGTAGAAGCCAGTCCTAAGATAAGATGGTCGCTTTTTTTCTTTTATTAATACTTAAGAAAATAAATTATAATATGTTTAGAGCAAAACCAAGAAACATTTTTTCTCTTCATTTTGAAAATCAGAGTGCTAAAGCTTAAATCTCGTTGAAAAGTTTGTTCAAATATAATAAAAATGTACAAATAAACAAATAAATTGCTATATTTGGTTGTTTCGTTGTAATGTATTATTCATGGCGTAAAAATTATTTCATTTAAGAAACTGATCTTTCGCATGTTCTCCTTTTGTGTAAATGCCCAAATTACTGACCAGTTTTTTTCAATTTAGCTGGGTCAGGCACTTGGATGTTCGGGAACGATAGCTTTCAAGAACATTCTAATAGAATTAAAGCTGGAAAATATTGTTTTTTTAACTAAAAAAATCTAGTGTTTGATCACCCTACTTAAAGAATTTGAATTGAAAAGAAATACATACCACTCTAATGCTTCTATGGACACCGTCGAAGTTTTTAAGCTCCCTTAAGCAAACCTTGAACTTCGACGTGGAAACATCCTCAGCCCATACGCTGGCCGCATCTCGTTGGTTGTTGATTCTAGCAACAGTGTGGACAGCGGTGACAAAAACATGTGGAATAGTCCTAAAGATCTATGAATGCAAAACAAGTGTAAAGTGCTATGAATTCCAATGCATTAAAGCATGATAATAATTTACGCAAAGAGTGAAACTATTTTATCTGTTAAGCGTTTTGGTTTCGAAATTATATTAAAGATATTGAATTCAGGAATATAAGTTAATAAGTTAAATAATTACTTACATTACAACAAAAATATTGCTTAGCATTTTGTCATGCTAATGTCAAAAGCCTTGGAATTAGTTAAAAGCAATCGACCCTAAAGTATTTCGTGTTAGTTTCTAGAAAGAAAAAAAACTCTGATTTCGATATCTCAGTAAATGAGGTTTTTGAAGCAAGATGCGACTTTGATTATCAAGACGTTACCTTTTATTGGTTTTCAAAATTTTCAAGTGTTTCGACTCAAAATTTATTTAAAAGCACTACTACGGTTGAATACAGGCTTCGTATCAAATAAACGGTAAAGAACTATTGTTTTTACATCTTGTTTTGATTGTGTAGAACAAAATTAACTAAACTTATTTCAGAAAATGGAGATTATACTGCAGTGACTTAGTTGCAGTACCTTTCCAGTGATACCAACTTCAACACACTTTGTTCCAGCAGTATACAGAGTTATAGCCTGTACTCCAGCCATTCCACCGCTTGGAACACCCACGAAAGCAACATATTGAACATTGATAACGCGACCTCCGTTTAGTGGGCCAGCGGTTTCAACACATGCAGTAAAACCAGTCAACGACACAGACTCGACCCATGACACTGAAGCCTCAAATGTTGGGCCAACTTCATGGAGAGAGATCTGGACACGAACATCGCTGGAGGAACCGGTAAACGACGAATCAAATGAGATTGGTTTGCACTGGAATCCGTAGGGCGAAGTTACGTTGAAGGTGGAAGATCCAAACTGCATTTGAGCTAAGAAAACATTAAATTGTTTAGAACCACATATTATTTAACTAAACTAATAAAGTTCCACAAATCGGGAACCTATTTTTTTTTCTTAGTACAAACCTTTTGTGTTCATGGTTAAGCAAGTCATGGCAAGTTCGGAGAAAAAGAACACGACAAGCTCCTGTAATCTACTATAATAATTCAATAATCGTTTGAAATTATCTAGGTAATGGCAAACTTTCATTTCCTGCACTGATCTAAAGGCTGATAACTCTATTCGAGAAAAATTTCCTCTTTAGATTTTTATTCATACCTTTGCACATTTTTTAACTTCTAAGAAAAAGAAATAGTCATGCGCACCGTTTATCCTCAACTCCGTGCTAACGTGTATGATGCAGACGCATTCTAACATTTCTACTTTTTCGTAGAAGCAGTTTTCAGTTTGCATGGTTCTGCATTTAGATGTTTCAAAATGTAATACATAATCCATAACAGTACTTATAACGGAAACCTACCTCTTGTAGATGATAGCAATATCCCCAAAATAACGAAGATACTTAGAACCACCTTCATTGTGAGGCCACAAGCAAACTAAAATCACCGGATGAAGGAACATAAATATAGGAGAGGGAATATCAATAATATTACATCCAGAAAACGATTAGGTTGAAGAAATTACAAAGTATGTCTATGAGGAGACACAACATTACATAAAGTTCACGGTGGATTCAATTTGCGGGTATAATCTACTCACCTTTTTATTTTGAACACCAAATCAAACCACACTCTTACTCACCAAGGTTCAAAGAGGCAAACCACCTTTTTTCTTGGGCTTAAATACTGTCACTGATTCGTTAATTTGTTTGCGACAATGTAAAACCTGGCAGAAATGGCAGTTTATAATTATAAAGTAACGGCTGACTTATGATGTGCGTAATACAAGAAACAATGCAATTGATTTATTAGCGAATGCAGTTAACAGTTAACATGTAAGGTCCTATTTTACAATCGTGCTAACTTTTCTGAAATGACCATTCACAAATTACAAATGGTCTGTCAACCACAGTACAATTAGATACATTTAAATAATAAAGCCGTCTAAACCAGTTTGCTCGCGTAAACGAATAAAATTGACCAATCCTATTTTCTAAAAAACTGGTGTGTTAGTTTTTTTGTGACAAATAAAAATTATCACATAATTGTCCGTGTGGACGTCAAGTAAAAGTTGTAATTATTTTGAAGCACCGTAAATCTACGTATCCCCTCTTTAGTTGTCACATAAAACTTGCTCGGGTTTTCGTAATATAAATATATTAATGAAATGCCAGAGTTTGCGAGAAACTAGCGAACTTGCTTGAGCGAGAGTCCGTATTTTGAAACAAGCAAGTATTGTAGCTTATTTGATAGCGAATCTCAAGCAAAAACTAGCCAGATATATCTTTGGGATTTTGACAAAACTTTTTACTTTCTTACACAGTAAAAGTTAAGAATATGAGCTAAAAGGTTACATTTATGGTCTTCTGTTTAATCTATTTCTAGAAAATAGTAGATTCAAACATTTGTCAGCTATTCTTTTCTATTTCTCAATTTTTTTTCCTAAAATTTTATTCAACTTGAATATGGAATTCTAAATATTTCAATAAAAGCTGAGGTAAATCAGGAAAGAAATGTTTAAAATTTCCACTGTATATAAGCACAATGAAAGTTGTTTGATAGTAATATTCAAACAGTTATGTCGAAAATGATTTCAGTTTAACAAAAGGTTAAAGGAACAGGCAAGCTGCGGAACAAAGTTTTGCTATTTTCTCTGACTGAACGATTCTAGTACTCAGGCCTCGCCCGCTTTTAGGACGTCTTTTTATTAAATTTTGTGCAAGTCTTTGCTGTGTCAGAGTGCAAGATGGCGGCGGATGTTACTAAAACTGGGAACGGGGAACCGGAAGCGGAAAACAGTAACGAGAGGCCATCGGTCTTCTCGAATGTAGTAAAAATGGTGGAGGACGAGTTGTCACTTGATCGGAGGGAAGATCGAAGGTCTCTAAGGCATCTCTAGCTTAAAGAGTTCACCGTGTTTGCCCGTGTATAGAACGGATATTTGACAATGGTTTGCAGGGTACAGAACCGGATAATTTCAGGAATAGTTTTAGTATAGTGCTTTGTAAATATACTCGCCTCTTCGATCCCTATCAAATTCAAATATTAAGCTAAGTTTACAGTATTTGTCTCGTCGAGCTGCAAACACACGGAAAGGTAAAACTTTGGCTCTTTTCCGGGGTAAAGAACTTGTGAAACGCACGAAGGTGACGTAAAACAATGAAAACAAGCAGTTGAAAGAATAGATCGAAACCAAAACGTTTGTAGGGCATGGCTCAAAAATCAAGACAACTGTAAAAACAAATAATTTACAGGTGAAGTGTTAGCCCTTAAGGTTTAAACTTCCGTATTGGCGCATACTATTGTTCAATCATGTGAACTAACCCTTACCTAGACTGCGCTGAAAACGAACTAAACACTAGTTGAGTGTTATTTCACTGCAGGACACCGTCTGCACTCCGGCTAACCTTTACCCAGACCATAACTTCTACACGAAACCGCATGCATAAATAAGTATGCGCCAATATGGAAATTATTCCGCTCTTAAGGTGGCAGAAACATGAAAAACCAAGTTTTACCAAAAATATAAGTTTTTCAGAAACAACTATCATTTTTCAACTGCCCATTACAAAACTTGTGGAACTAAAATGTAATAAAATGTTGGTTCATCACAAATTTGAGCAAAACCAAAATACAAAAAAATGCCTGAAACAACAAGCTCTCTCAAGACTTATTTCACGTTTTAATCTTTCATCAACAAACAAAACCTTAAGAAACAATTCTTCTACTTTCTTAACCCAAGAAGCCTCAAGGGAGAGTTGAACGGAGCCCCTTTTTCCTATATCTATACTAAAATTATACCACCCAAATCATTCTTCACACATGAGTTGTTTAAGTTTTTTAAAACTAAAAAATTATTAAAATTGTTTAATAATTTTAAATAAATAATTAAAGTTGTCTAATTTAAAAATTGTCTTAAATAAATAATTAAAATTGTCTTGTAAATGTTTTCGAAGTATACCAATGTGGCTATTTTTAGTGGTTTTTTTTTTTGAAGGTTTCTTCCGCACTAAACCTATTATAGTTCAGTGTAATAACTCGCCACCCTCCTGAAACAAAAATGTCGATTTCCCCGATTTGTCTCACGAAGAGAACTATTTGTTTAAATTCACACCATGATTGCCATTTTAATTAAAAGTAACAGCTAACTTAACTTGTAAAGCTTGTAATTTGTTGGCCGACACGAAAGGCGATGTTGCACAATGACATCATGTGGATGCATGGCTGAAACGTTATCTTTTGTTTGAAATATTTGTTAATATGCAGATCAATACAATACAAAAAATCAATACAAAAAATCTTTTCAAAGTGCTTATAAGATTTATAGTGGAAATATAGTGGAAATCAGTGCTCGCTACAATTATGATATTTCAAAACTTAAGATAACAACTTTATTCACTTATAGTTGCCAAGAAATTAATTTGAAATTGTAAAAATGAAATTAATTCTTCATTTCAGTTGCCTAATTTTTTTTATTGTTTTTTATTATTATCATTTTAAACCTATTCCTATTGGGGGATTGAAACAACCCCTTCTCGTTTTTTTTTCAGATAACTTTTGAACGAATTAGAATTTTAAGTTGCAAGTTTTATTAAATAACTTATTTTTAGTTTTATTATATAACTTTATTTTCATTTTTATTGATATATATTTTCTAATACAAATGAACCGAATGCTCTATATTTAGTTTTGTTGCCTAGCAACAGTTCATAAGTCCTTAGAAACCGTTGCTGAGATAGCCAGGAAGGGTGGTTTTAGTGTAGTGTGCATCAGCAAAAATGATGGAATTAGCAAAACATCTGATTCACAATTATTTACTATCTTCTCAGTTGTGATTTTTATAAATGTTAGAAGAATTTTGGTTAAATAATTTAGCCAAATCATTTTTAATAATAAGCTGACTTCATAAACGTCTAAATGTAATTTAAAGAGATACAATCATACATAGCTTCTACAACAAGATTTAACTCCAATATAGTAGCACAGGAAAATAATTTCGACTTATAAACAAATAAACAATGTTCCAATTTTAGGACAATTTCATAACGTCACGAAAAAGGCCTTAATGTTAGAGCAATTATTTTGATATTCAAAATCAAATGGAAAATTTTTCATTGAGTGCAAGAACAAACATGTATTGCAAACGACATAGCATAAGTTCTAGTGCATCCATGTTGCTATTAGTGCTGTTTTCATTTGTGATCATGTTTCAATTTTGTCGCTCTTACCGATTCGAGCAAACTTCACAATCAGGAGAATCTGGGAATAATATTTAAAAAAAAAACTATTCAACAACTGTTCATAAGGATTAAAATGGCGTTTTTAGTTGATATATAGCGTATGCAAGAGCAAAATACCGAAAGAGCAAACGTTTCAAAGAGTTTTGGATTGTGTCTCAAACAGTTTCACTGGTCGATAAGAAACAAAATTGGAACTTGTTGTTTCCGTTTGCACGGCGGGCCATACGGTTAAAGTACGGGCAGTAAGTTTTCTCTAAAATTGAACGATCTGTTCTAACCCAAACATACGCAGTTCTTGGAAATCTTCTAGTGACATACCGAGCCATATGGGTTGTTATTGTAACATCAAAGTTATACTAGTTGGGAGAAGAAAGGTTTAAAATCAATTTAAATCTATATAAAAAATGTTATATCTCGCGGTAGTCGAGCGGATGTGATTTAAATTTGATTTGACTTGTGCAATAATTTAAGATAAAACCTTGTCGCTGCTGGTTAGCTGTTACCGAAAGTTGCAACCAAAAGCAAGATTGTATAATATAAATATTGATATCAAAGAAATCGAGTTTTTTGTCACTTTTAAGTTTTGTTGTTGATGTTGTACATGTTGTTGTTGTTGTTTTTTTTGTTTTTTTTGTTGTTTTTTGTTAAATGTTACAACAATCGATTATAGTTTCCGCAAAAAATGTTCGCCGTCTATCCCAGTTACATTATATAAATATATACATATAGTAAATCCAAATAATACAAACCTTAATGACAAACAAGCAAATGCAGTATTAGCATTCCGAGGGTCTTAGATAGTAAACAACAACGACTCACGTGCAAATATATATTTGAAATATTTAGTAAATGCCCTCGATGAATCAGAAAGACAACAACACAGAAGTCAGCACTTTGCTCTTTCGACAAGTACGTGGGTTCTTAAGTCCCCCGATATAAGATTGAAAAACTGGGCCTACGGTTCAACGCGTTATTATTCGAAAGACGAGAAGGTCAACAATTTGCAGATGCTATAGCAATACATTCTTCTCAATTATTTTAATACCCTGAGTGTTGGACCGGCCGGGAATCGAGCCCGAGACACCCGCTCGATTGACTCGTCTTGTGTACCAACTGGGCTAACAAAAAAGGCGGCATATTTTCACATATCAATATTGGTGATTGGTGAAAAATTGTAAGGGTAACACTGAAATTAACGTTTTCAAATTCTAAAAGATGGTGACATGAAAAGATTAGAATTTGCAGTTCTTCCCTTCAATATATGAAGAAAGCTCATAAAAATTGGAAAGGTTACTACAAAAATATACATAGATATAATCTATTGGAATGTTTTGTAATATGGTGTAAAATATAATAAAAAATAATATTTTTAATCTCTATTTCAAGACACATTATAGACGTCGTCATTATTGTTAAATAGCTCATTATACTACATAAGGGGCATCAGAAAATAGGTGAACAGAACACTCCAAATGTTATCGTTTTACTTTATTTAAAGTGCATGAAGATTAAATTTATCAACTTAGTTTTGATTAAACTGCGTGTTATTACTGGTTAAACTTTTAAGAAAAACAACGATCACCAGTTTCCTTTTCATTTTATTGATTAACATATAATGCTTAAAGTGCAACTACTATACGTGCGCATTGTTCACGTGCCCTTCCAACTGCATGGACTCGGAGGCCACCTCAGTCAATTTTTACCGATTTTCCCTGACTTGTGCAATAGTCTTGAAACAATCAACGAATATAAACATTCCCATGAGGGTTTGGGTCCCGCTCTGGAAATGGGAAATCGATTCCACAGCTATCGTGAGTAGGGAACTCCTCATCTGTAAACAAGGAGTCGGTGTTAGGAAAACGGGCTGAAGCAAATACAAATTATAGGTCCGTTCCTAAATGTTAGGAAAACGGGCTGAAGCAAATACAAATTATAGGTCCGTTCCTAAACTTGCAGTCCTTAACTTTTATCTAGGTTGCTGGACCTGACTCGATTGCTTTTATTTTTAACAATGAAATTTTCTTCACAACTTGAAATTGTGCAATTTCATTTAAAGTCTGAGTTTAAATTTCAAAATGAAGCAAAATGATGTTTCACAATTTGGGCCTCAAATGTTTTAATCATCTTCTTAAGCAAAAGATGAAAAAGTTGTTCTGCGTGAGTTTTTTTTCTCTTATTCTCATAATTGCATAATTGGTTGTTTTGCCAAAAATAATTAAAGTAAACAATATAAAAAGTTCTTGCTCCAGTTTTAGGTATGTCTTAGTATTTTCTTAAAACTTTTTCTCTATTACATTTATACAAAAATATTACAAAAAAACTGTTTCGACTTGGAAGATATGTCGTCCGCTTCCCTTTAAATGTATTTCTCGCCATGTTTGAAGATTTATGATTATTAAGAAATTCTTAAATTCAAAAGTACACATGGTACTTTGAATTTTTATTACAATTTGTGCTTATTGGATATCGGAAAGCATCCTTGTCGTGGATCTATAACTGAAGGTGCTTTGGAATAACTAGGAGCCGAGCTTACGATTTCTTCCTTTATAATAATTTAATGTGTGTACCTGATACAAAATTCTTAGCAGACAAGGGTTATTTTAGAATCACAAGAATGATACTCATGTAGAATAGAATCAGTTGTTTTTGCTATCGTAAAATGTTTCTAATGAGAACGTACCTTGTGTAAATGTATTTAGGTACCAAATGCATTTGGACGTCGGTGTTTTCAATGATTCTTGGTAGAAAACAGGTCCCTTGGGAGGAGCGGCAGGCGCAGTCTGGTAAAAAAATGCCATCTTTGATTAGGGTATGTTATAATTATTTTGGCATATCTTAGAGCTACTTTTTGATTTAATCTAAGTTTCTTTACCATTTCCTAATTTAACACGTGCACTAAAACAGATACTGCCAGCAGTAATTAACAACAACAGGAGAAAAAGCCTTTTCTTGCATTAATCAACGGCAACAAAAAATACATGAATTGGATTGACAAAAACAGTTAAAGTACATTCAACCATTGCCAACTAATAATTGCGTCCGTCCAGGTTTATATTCTATGAAAATTTTAGATTTCTCGATCTTAAGATATATCCAAGGCATGTGAAGGAGCTGTCTTTTAGTATATACGGTAAAATCCCACGTTAAAGCCCTGGACTTATATAACTTCATATAAAAAAGGGGATTTTTGGGCGGGCTTAGAAAGGGGAGGGTGGGAAGGGGATGGAGGACTTTTATCCGGGTGGCGTTTTAAGCGAAATGAAATAAATGTTTCGGGAAGGGGGGCTTTAACGTGGTATTTTACGGTATTCGTATTTATTCAAGTCATTTGACTCGTAATAATTGTTGTTTGTTCATATTTGATTTTGCTATGTAATACATTACCGTGAATGTATCCGGAACAACATTCAAGCACTTGTTCACTTGATTTTTGACCATACGACATTTTATCGACCCAGAGCGCCAGTGAACAAAACTCCCGGTCCCCTCAGTACAGGCATACCAGTTCACAATGTTAGATTTCAGCATGAACTCCGTTCCAATTTCTTTCCATAAGTTAAAATCCATTGCATTGTAGTCTGTTTCGCTACGTAAAGAATAAGGGATATTTCATAATAGTATCAGGATAAAGAGTTGCAAGATGAGTTGCTACGTCTTAAAATGGACTGTTGATCGTTTGAGTACATCAGTGAGTGATGCCTTTAAGTGTGTAAGCGAGACAGTAAAAACTCAGCAAAGAATAAAATCAAATAGTAAGTAAGCAAGCAAGTGAGTAAGTAAATAGATAAGTTAGTAATAAGATAGTAAGTAAGTAAGTAAGTAAGTAAGTAAGTAGGTAGATAAATTAGTAAGTAATAAGTTAGTAAGTAAGTTAGTAACTAAATAAGTAAGTAAATAAGTAAGTTAGTAAGTAAGCAAGCAAGAAAGTAGGTAGATAAGTTAGTAAGTAAT
>ERZ1740055.293-NODE-293-length-12237-cov-6.506731_pt1 | contig 12237 bp, 5 predicted proteins | sample MGYA00581747_ERZ1740055 | MGnify/ENA primary metagenome ERZ1740055 (study PRJEB43018, sample SAMN04849739) | marine metagenome | isolation source: floating plastic debris | place: Pacific Ocean | collected 2008-08-28 | study: EMG produced TPA metagenomics assembly...
CCCAAATTTAAAATAAAAAATCCAAATCATTTTAATTCCATCTAAATTTTAAAAAAATTTTAAAAAACTCGTCACTGTTTTTGGCAAAAAAAAAAAAAAAACAAAAAAAAAAAAAACCACACACAAACAATTGTCGGTAATCTTTTCGATTAATTTTTTTTTTTTTAAACTTCGACTATATAAAACTGTTATAAATTTGAAAAGAAGAAAAAAAAAGCAAGTTTTAAGGTCTATCAAAAAGGTTCTGGTTACTTACTGATTCACATCAGTCTAGAGAAACGCGAAAGCAAAGTATGAAACTTATTTAAATTTTCTTACCTTGCAAACTTGTGATTGAAATTGAGTAGTTTAATGGGCGAATACCTCGTTTACCTATAAAAGAAAAAAGAGCTATAAATACTTGCATCGTCAAACTGAAATACATAAATATTCATTCATATTTTACCTTTAGTTTCAGTTAAGTAACTCAAAGAGAGCTTTGAGGAAAGTTTTAAAGCTTTAGAGCGAAAAGTCAACAAAGTCAAGTGATTGATTAGAAATCTTATCTTGCTTTCGGCTTGAGCTAAATGATAAGAAACAAATGTTTGAAACTTTATATGAGCTCAGTTGTTTTAATTTGTGTAATTAACGGAGCAAATTGGGTTATTGCACTTTGTTTGCACACGTCTCTCATTTTGGCTATGAATGAGAAAACTACTGCCCACACAGGTTATTTTGTCCAATAGGTCGTGACGGTGTTTGGGAGTGAACACACGTGTTTTATTATAACTTATCTGTTAAAAAACAAAGACTAGTAACTTCTTTTTGTTGGTCACTTTTCCTACGCACTCGAAAGATTTCAGATAGGGTACACACACATTCGATAAATAAAATTCAAACTTTGTATCATAATTGAAGTACTTTGATTGAATGGTTGTTTTCTGCCTTTCAAATACAATTTTGAAGTAAGATGATGGCCGAGCTCATTATTTCCTAATATCTACTTCGTGGGAACATATATTGCAGTAAAGCTACAGTATAGCAACTGCTTTACTATTATGTAAAGCAAGCTTTTGTTGTCGTTTGGTTAATTAAACAGATTGCTCTGTTTTGGAGCTTTGTGATGGAAATTGAGACATTTAAAGTAGTCGAGATCAATAATTTTTCACGAAGGGAAATTGCTTTACCAAAATCAAAGCGACCGATAATGGTATTGGTTCAAAGCAGGTGCACATAATCTAGTTACTACATGAGTAGAACTGGAACGCCCGACTAACAGAAATGCGAGTCGCTCATTAAGCTAGATACATGTTTGGTTGTTTTAGTTATTAAAGGTAACTTATTTGCATACATTTAATCTGGCGTTTATCTCCGAGGCCTACGTTTTAACGTCCTTATCCGAGAAGATACAAAGGTCTAACCATTTACAGTTGTTAGAGAAAAGGCAGCGCCTTTTCCTCAATCATTTTAAGACTCTGAGTGATGATCCAGCTAGCAATCAAGCCCAAGCCTCCCGCACGATAGATTGGCACCTTACCATGCAACTAGGCTAAGCAGACGGTGGTTTTTATATAAAAGTTGATTTTTCTTGAGGAAGGAAACCAAAATACCAGAAGAAAAAAAAAACACTGTGTCAGATTGTCACTCAGTCAACTCTCAGCCCACATGAAAAGTCCAATAGTCACATCAAGTAGCATGGGTGCATAGAGTGTTGAAATCACTCCGTCATTCTGGATTTTATTAGTGAAAAGAATGTTCTTGTTTTAAAAGAACTACTTATAAATGTCAACATTAAAATGATGTCAGAGAAAGTCATTCATATAAACTTCAATTACTAGCATTGTTTTTTTTACATTCTTATTTGAACAATTAAACACCGGTTTATAGATGCGCACTAGATTTCGTTCCAATAACAGCTTGTTATAGTTATCAGTTTTAAAATGGTACTCTGCAGCTGATTTGAAAATTATAACATTCTAATCAGATCAGAAACTGAAATATGAATTAACTAATAATTGTATAAAGCAGTAATGCCAACATTCAAAGTCAATATTTGTAGGTCAGCGTTGGTGGTATTTTCGAAATTTCGTTCGCTTGCAAAAGAAAATAAAAAAAACACAAGATAACTATGAGAATTGAACAGCAAAAAAAGATAAGGTTTATGAGTTGCATTGGATTTGACTGATCGAAACAGCTGTCCACTATCGCTGACGCATGTGTTCGTTATTTTTATGGTCAATTTAAGTGGTACTGCTTACTACCAAACTGGTTTAGCTCTCTATTCTTATGGAGTTTTTTTTTTTGAGTTGGATATAAATGAATAACCTACCAAACTTCAGTTGACCACGTGGAATCAAATCGCACTTTTGCAGCTGTAACTTTAACAAATTGCTCTATGCAATACGCGTCATTTTGCTTTTTTATGATGCAAGCATTCACAGCAAATTTAATGATATTTTGAGCTTTTGTTCTTAGTGAACATTCAACGCATGTACAATCTCGCGATCGGATAGTGGGTGATGCGTTGACCGCTTCAAGCCTCTATATTACGTGGCATAAGATTTTTGTTATAAATAAATGTTTCAGCTGAATAGCAATTTTCTTCTCATAGTTCAAATTGAAATCATTACTCAAGTTATCAGCTTTAGATCAGTTTAGAAACATGTCACTGAAATGTGTTTAGATTTTCACAAACTTTATCAAGTCGATGGCGCATGGGCGTGCGAATTAAACTAGTCTTTGATGTCGAAAACGTTGATCAGATATAGCGAGTGTTTATTTCGGTACACACCTACCTGATTTTCTGGTTAATGTATAATTGAAAGCGAAAACAATTATATTGCTTAAAAAAGAAGAACTATTGAAGACAAAATCTCGGTGATGGTGTAACCATATATGATAATATATTTTTTTGTTTGTCTTTTTTTTTTTTCCGAACGTGGAAATGAACGAGTTTTCGAACAGGAGATTGATACACAATCATTAAACAATTCGGTTTCTAAAAATACTTTTTGAATGTATATGTTGTCGAGTAGTCAAAATACGTGTCTTAATAAACTTTTAATCATCGTCATAAAACAAGCGAGAAGCTGACGGTAGAGTTTTGGTCACGTTCTTCTGTTTCACCATTTACGGCAATGATATAAAACTTTTCAACCAAGAGTTAATTAGATTGCGTAGAGAGATGAATATTTCATTGACAATCATATCTTAGCCTTAACCGATAACTAAATAATCGAAATTAATGGCTAGACATAAAGCAATTACTTTTACTAATATTCAAATAGACTTAAGCAAAGCAACGTTGATTTTTACAAACTAAAAGTTGTGTAAGTAAACAGATTGGAAATTGTTCGAAGCAAAATATCTTATTTCAGGAATAATGCTTCCTTAATGACTTTTTGACAACATGAAAATTAAATTGAGTTATTATGAAAACGTAATGTAGTTTGTTTGATAAGTAAATTCTCGTTTGGCAGTGATATCGGAAACCTAAAAAATATAATTAATCGGCAAAAACTTATGCTTTGCGGAAGTACTAAAGGAAAATGTCAAAAGATAGAATATCCTCTCCGTTGCCATTTTTTTGTTTTTGTTTTTTTGTTTTTTCGACAATCGCCTGCAGAGATTTCATATTTTCACCGCTTTCAGTATTTCGAGTGTAGGACGAAACATACAAACAATAAAAAAATTTCGATTATTGAGACAGAATTGTTCCGCAGAGTAAACTTAACCGCAAAGATCATTCATAACCTTATAACATTTCAGTTGCAGTGAAAGACAAAACATATAAGAATATGAAGTCCTACAATATTTGACATAGTGCAAACGTTAGATATTAACAATGATTTTTCGAATTAAGAGAATTTATTTCATTTATATATAAAATTAATAGATGACACATTGTGACAGTATTTTAAAACCATTCCGAATTTATTTCTTCAAAAGACAACGTACAAAAGAAAAATCCATTCTCGCGCCAATTTTACTTTGGCGATTGCTAAATATTTTGCTTTTAAAATTTATTGGTATTCTTAGTACAGTGGCGAACCAAATTTACAAAACACATTTTTCAGTCCAATGAAGTTCTTTCATATAAAGATTTGTTTATATCAATTTCTTTCATCAATTCAATTGTGCCATTACTGATGCATTCCCAATATTTCAATGATCCGTTTACTTTACAAGATTGGACAGTTTATTTCTTTCAGGAAAGTTTGCATTTTCAACTCATATAAAAAGATTCTAACTTAATACATAAAACATATAAACATATAAGAAAAGTTAAGAGACCACTAGAATTGTAAAGATAAGGTATTTAGTTATTTCAAATGACAAGTATATTGCAATATCGCTAAATATGTCACGTTACATAATTTTAAAATGATTCACTTTATTGAGCTATTGGTATGATAAAACAAAACTGAGTTTTTTTGTAAACGTAGAAATGTTTCATTTATCATGCCGGCAAATCTTGTTTTACTTGAAACTTTGTAGTGTGCTACAACGTCAAGTAAAATCTTACAGTTGATTTGAATTAAGAAGTTTCATCAAGCCGTATAAGAGTCATTGGCGAAAAGAATTACCCGTTGTTAGAATCTGGGCCAAGTTCTTCAAAAGCCGACTAGCACCAAAAACCATGTTTAAAGTTTTCACCCATGTTCTGCTTTCGAGCTTGTAGAGACTGATCTGAGCTGTAATTTTTGGATTAACAAGTTATTTTTCTTTGGGAAATCTTTACCGTGTTTTTTAAAGACTCTAAACCTTATCTTATAGAAAAAATTGCTGTTGGAATATTTGCAGAACCGAGGGCTAAAGTTATCCTGTCTTTGAATAACCCAGCCCCGCCTAGATACGTTTTCATCATCCTTCTGTTTTGTAGAACTGTAAGAGCATGTTAAGACATTTGGTAAATTCGGTTTAAAAAATAAAATGAAAAATTAATTTTCTTTGTTTACATTTGTTTTTTTTACAATGACAGACAAGCATACAAAAGCGTCGTTAGTCAAAGCGTATGAATTAATAAAAATCTACCTTAAAGTTGTTATTCTCATTTAAAACTCTTTAACTACGAACCTATGAAATATGACAAAAAGAACTTGCCGTATTTGAAACAATAATTGAAGTTCTAACTCAAAGCTTTCCTCACAGCCATAAAATTTATACTATTTTACGCATTTACACATACTTTAGTATTAATTAATATTAATGTTTTGACAATTTTTTTGTTTATTTAATTATTTATTGATTTGGTGGCGTTTTGATATGCCTTCTTTGTATAATGTTTTAAGGGAAGGAAATGAAATTTTATGAGCAATGTATTCCTTTTCACTGTTAAGACTTCTTTGCTAGAGTAAACGTAATCGGGGATTTGTGATTACATGACAATCTGATATTTCTAGTTTTAACAATAATTTAGCTAAGAATGCTAATTTTGTTCGAAAAATATTTTGGTTTTCAACTTGAAATCTAAATCCCGCGAGCGAACAACTCCACAAGAATATTAAAAAGCATTTTCAGATTTCTAAATATATATGTTCAATTCTTAAATCGGTCTCTTGAATTGATATAATAAGAACAATGACTTGCAAAAAAAAAAAAAAAAAATTGTTAATATTAATTTTTGAAAGAAAAATAATTAAATACACTGACATACAACACACCTTTTTTCTGATTTTCTGAGGAAGTATTTCTAAGGGTTTTTTTGAGGGAAAACAATAATTTAAGGTAATTATCATTTTACAAAAAAAAGTTTTCATTACTCTAGCATTGCTATTTAAAACAATTGTTTTTTGGAGTTAGTAGTTTAGATAATTACTTGTGAAAAATTTGACTTTTCATCTTTAACTACGTACCGTCGTAGAGCAATATTAAGAAAGAAAAACAAAGTGCCTATACCGGATTATTACTCTAATTAGAATATTTCAGTCTTGCTTTTCACAATTGTTTGATTGCTTTCTATATATCTTTCCTAATAACCGCAAAAGATGTAACTGACAAATCGACAAAAAATAGATTTATTGGACAGCTCTTTGACTATCAGTATAGATATGGTTGTTTTATTTTTCTGGAACGGAGAGTTGTTGGCGAAAATGCATGTCGCTTAAAATCAACCTTTATAGAATCTTTTTTCCATTGGAAAAATAACTATGAAGTCAAAGAAAGTTCATTTGGTAAAAGTTTAAATAAAACGAGGCGGAAGAAAAACTGTACCGCAATTAAATCAAAGTCTTTGTAATCTACATTATTAGCTGGCTGAGAGCGATTTTCAGTTCAAATTTGCAATTATAGGTCTTTTGAAAGCAAAAACAAAGGAACCCAAATAGAAAAAAAACAAAACAAAACAAGTAGGCCGGTTTTTTACACTCTTCTTTTTCAAAAAAATTTTAAAACTAGGTTTTACAAAGACAAAAAATGTTAAAGGACGTCTTCGTTATGATATGATAGACAATTTGCGGAATTTCCGTTCGCTTTAGTTCTTCAAACAGTCTTGGTCGTTGGCGTAAGCCGTTGTAACTCCATTTTGATTTTCTAAATACAGTTTTAAAGAATTAGAGTTAGATCTAGAAATTAAAGAATAAAAAAAAACTTTAAGTGTATATCCAACTTACAGTTTTGGGACTTCAAAAATTTTGCCCTGATCACAGTAACTTTTGCCTTGTGTGTGGGTACGTATTTGGCTCGGACAGTTGATATATAGTGCGCCCATCTGATTTAAATCAATTACTTTAAAGAACAGGTGTGCTTCGATTATTGAGATGTGGTATTTACCGAATTACATCTATCCGGAGTGAAAATGTTTTTTTTAAATAATGATAAACATCCGCTCTTTTGCTATTGGGAGTTCCCTTGGAGCGAAAGAACTTAATATTATGTCAAAATTAATTAAACTCTCTCGGTCAAAAATTTAAAATTTATGAAAGATCATTATTGAGTGAAGGGAAAAGATAAAAATTCTTTCAGCGTAACTACAATGCTCCCACAATACTTAACTTTTGAAGATTACGCTTCAAACCTGTAGAAGATCACATGATATCAGTTATCAATAAGGGGAAACCACCGCTAGTTTTTATTCTAAAGTATGAAAAACAAAACCGCAGCGATTTTAATTGTAATAACCATTTTATTATTCAAAACAGCAGGGGAATTCAACTTTTGTTTGTATATTCGGTGGTCAAATTCGGACAAAAATCCTTTATGAATACAAACACTATCCTTTCAGCGTTTTGACACTGAATTATTAGAAGTTTAAATTGTTTGAATAAAAAGAGTGTCCTATTTTTTCTATCCATTTTCATTTTTATGAATCAAAGTTTGCCGCCAGTTATCAGTGCAGCTCTAAAAGCAAGCAAAGTCGTAAGCGAGATTATATAGAATTTGTCACTTTACTTAAAAGTGTCTCAAATGAAAATGACCAGTTCACAAAATGAAATTTAAAAATTCTCTAACAGATGTCAGATAGAACATTTTGAGACAGTTTTTCTTTTGTGTTACTCATTTAGAGCATAAAGCAATGAGGACGTTGTAATCAGTACTGAGAAGAACATTTCTTCTAAAAGAATTTAATTCGCAAAAGAAATGTAGCGGTTACTGGTAAATAAATAAAAGATTTAAAACCTATACACGTGTTTCTGTAATTAATGAAGCTCTGGCTAAACTTTTCAGCTGCATATGGTGTCATGATTATGGCCGAAACTGAAGTCTTATAAATCAATGTTTCTGAAAAGAAATAACAGTTTTGAATATTCGCAACACGCCAATATACTAGTAAGATTCAATGTTATATTCCCATTTTGAAATTTGCTTTGAAACATTGCATTGGTTGGTAGGGTTATGGAAACTGCTGTGGTATATCTCTGATTGTTTCTGAAAAGAAACAATTCAATTCCCTGCATGATTTATTAATATTAATAAGAAATATCAACCTTTGATTTTATGTCATTTGCGACTACCCAAAGCAGATGTTGAAATCAAAACATATATGATAAAACTTTGGTTACTTCAAAAGAGTTTTCTTTTTGTGTGATAACACACAGCCCTGAAATCGAGCGAACATGAATGCCAATTCACAAACTTTTGTATTTGTAAATTATACGAAATTTAGTTTTTAAAGTTTAAAGTTTTGCTGTTTTCAAAAGCCTAAAAGTAAAACTGAGTTATGAGAGTGAAAAATATCGTTCAATGGTCTTTATGTATGGTGTGTTTCTATTTGTACATTTTTTTCCCTGAAGAAGCAAGATGTACTGAAAACTAATTGCATGTTCTTATTTTTTTTAGCAATTAGTTGAGGATCAAAATGTTCTTATTTCGTTTTTGACTACCATATATTTTTGATAACTGAAATTCAACTACAACGAGTGTTTTTTCCATTGTTATTTTTTTAACATTTTCATTTCAGCCTCAAATTGTTCTTAATTTGTTCTTATTTTTCCAGCGCTTCAGTGAGCCCTCACTGTTCTTATTAAGATTGTCCTTACAAAAACACTAATGAATTTCAGTAATTTTTTCCTATAACTTGTTCTTTAACTGTAGCTTATCAAACAGTTACAATCGTCTTTGGTTTTATCACATTTGCAGCAAACCCTCAGAACGATAATAAATATGATTATATTGCTTCTTTTCTAGATTGTCTTGCGACAAGCAACTTTTTTAAACGTTCAGATATATCTAAAGTTTAGCTCCATGTTTAGCTCCATATATTAGAACTTGCACAATTGACAGGTATTGTGACAAACCACTCGAAAGGGTAAATATATATAATGCAAACACCAGCCAAATGAACTGACAAGCTTCCCGTTCACCGTGCTTGAAACCAAATGAGTGGAAGTTGATACCCCGTTAATATTTTTTCCAGTGGGCACATGGTTGCTTATTTTAGGTTTTGACGGAGAGTAATAATTTAATAAAGGAATTTTAAAGCTCAGAAATGATCATCAGTTGTGTAAAACATACAACTCACGTAAGCTCTGTTTGGACTGGTGCTACTATTGTTAGATAAAGCATTAAAGCGTCCTATATCGACAAATTAATCAGGCAGAATATAATCATGTATGTGCTCTCATGGAGAAATTAACTTGTTCTAGTTATAGCGAAAGTCTTGCACCAACAGTGAAATTAAAAGACTTCTGCTTTTCAGTAACCGATTACGTTTAATTATAGTGGTTTAATCAAGGCATGGTGAAATGTAACGTCCAGTTAGATCTAAAATCGACGGTTTCAAATGAATTTTTTTCTTGGATTAAAATGAATTGTACAATCAACTTAATTTCTTGCAGGCGTTGGTTTTTAAAAAGTTTCAATTTCCTTATCAAATGTTTACCGATATTTATGTCAATTTATTTGCTTTGGGAATGCTCACAGACGCCTTCGCTTGACAAACATTTGACAGGTTGGAGTTAACTTTAAATTTTTTCTGCCTGCCAGATCACTTTATGAGATTATTTATTGTCAAACAATTGAAAATTTACTCTGATTATTAATATTTTGAAGTTGGAAATGAAAGATGAGAATATGTGTAGATTTGTTTATTTTTTGGTGTGAGTTTTTAAAAAGTTATATTTTTATTTTTTTTTTTTTTTCAGGATGCAGAAATATATGAAACAAATTAAGTACTGCAAATCAAGAAAGCTTGTACCAACAAAGCAAACAGGTGCAATAGTCTAAGAAATATTAGGATTTCAATTTATGGATGAATTGTAAAAATTGTACAAAACTGAGATAAAAACGTCCATCAGTAGTGATTTACAAAGATAATCGAGAAATTTCAAGTTACTATAACTGTCTGAAATTAAAAGCGATTTTAAAAAAGAAAAAGTACACAGTAGATGCGAAATGTGACGTTCAGTCTTTACCAACGAGAAATAACACAATAACTTAAAGGCTTCAGTTTAAATTGTGTTTATTGCAATGCTGTGCAGTGTTTAAAACAGAGATTTCCCACTGATGCAAACCGAATGGATAATTGATAGAACGTCACACTACTCCAGGACCAAGGCACAGTGGAACAGTTCTGCATCACCCTTTCAAATAGATTCTAGGCGCTGCAGGACTTAAATGAGGAAAAACAATCCCTAGAGAATAAATGGTAAAAGACAAGAAAGGCTTGGATGGACACATTCGAGGAGATTGTGGGCAGCAAGACAGGACAGCATAAAAATTAGATTTCAACTGAGATGCTGAAAAAAGTACAGATATGGAAAGTCAGAAAAGACAACCTAGACAACAATCGGACAGGAGCTGGAAAAGCAAAGGCGCAGAAACGATACGCCATTGCCAACAAGGATGTAAAAAGTAGCATCAAAAGGAACATGCAAACGGAACTTTATAGAAAATCTTGCAAGGCAAGCAGCGAATGAAGCAGCGCAGAACTGAAAGTTCTATATGAGACCACAAGAAAATTATCAGGCAAAAAGAGAAAGAATGATATTCCAGTCACAGATAAGAATGGCAAAACTTTAACCAAACAAGAAGACCAGTGAAAGAGGTGGGCGGAACCGACTTCGAAGAGCTTCTTAACAGCCCGCCACCAACAGAGCCGGCCGATATCCCGCCAGCTTCTCATTCACTTCCCATCAATACCAGCAAACCTACGAGAACCGAAATTACAAACGCTGAAGAAATTGAAGACTGGCAACGCACCAGGCCCAGATAGCATTCCACAAGAAGCTATCAAAGCGGACATACAAATATCATCAGAAATGATTCATGAACTCTTTGAGCAGATATGGCCTAGGAAGAAGAAGATGTTTCAGAGCAATGGAAAGACGGACCCCTGATAAAAATACCAAAGAAAGGCAATCTTAAGGAGTGTAAAAGCCATCGAGGAATAATGTTGCTGTCAGCGCCTGGCAAAGTGTTGAATAGAATTATCTTGGACAGACTTACCGCCACATTGGATGCAGAACGTAGAGACCAGCAAGCTGGCTTCCGGAAAGACAGGTCATGCACTGACCACATTGCTATATACACTTTGCATTACATTTAAGCCAATACTTGAATGGAATTCTTTTTTATACGTCAATTTTGTTGACTTTCAAAAAGCATTTGACAGTCTGTACCGCAACTTACTATGGTCACTCATGAGACACTACGATATACCAGAGAAACTTATCACTATTATTCAGAAATTGTACCAACCATCTACATGTCAAGTAGTTCACAATGGCGTTCTCTCAGAACTCTTTTCAGTAGATACTGGAGTCAGACACGGTTGCCTACTCTTACCTTTGTTGTTCCTAATGGCAGTAGATTGGATAATGTGCAAAACGACGGCCTTGGCCTTCAGTGGACACCTTGGTCCCAACGGACAATTTGGACTTTGCGGACGATATCGCATTAGTGCCACACAACGTAACCACCAGTAAATGCTGCAGAAAACTACACTACTGGCCAAGACATCAACCAAAATTGGACTAAACGTTAGCTTGCATAGATAAAAACCTAGGCCATGTGCATAAACAACACGGTTGATAACGGAATCGTGCTAATTGGGAACTTTCTTGAAGACGTCGAGTCATTTACGTACCTAGGGAGTGTTATAGCAAAAGACGGAGGTGCAGATAAAGACATCAAGGTAAGAATTGGCAAAGCAAGGTAAGCGTTCCTTATCCTGAAACAGTCTGGCGGTCCAAAGTAATCTCACAGTCCACCAAACTCCGTATCTTAAATACCATCGGTTAAGACTGTACTTTTCTATGGTTCCGAAAAGTGGAAAACGACCAAGGCAATAAAACACAGGCTACAGGCTTTCGTTAACAAATGTTTGCAATCAATAATTTTTATCAAGTGGTCAGACAAAGTTAGAAACAAGGAACTGTTTTAGTGTGGGAAAGGACAGGGCAAGAAAGAGTGGAGCTGCAAATTCTAGGCCACAAATGGAGTTGGATCGGCCACACATTAAGCAAACCAGAAGATAATGTTCCAAGACAAGCACTAAAATGGAACCCTCAAGGAAGGAGAAATAGATGAAGACCAAGAGCCACCTGGCGTAGATCTACATAGCAAGACAAGCACTGAAATGAAACCCTCAAGAAAGGAGAAATAGAGGAAGACCAAGTGCGACCTGGTGTAGATCTGCAGAGCAAGATCTAAAAACCACAGAAAATCCTGGAGCGAACTTAAAAATTGGCAAGAAACAGAGGGAAGTGGAGAACGCTTGTACGTGACTTATGCGCCTCATGGAGTTAAGGGGGTTGAGTGAGTGAGCGAGTGAGTGAGTGAGAGAGTGTGTGAGTGAGTGAGTGAGTGAATGATAGAGTG
>ERZ1740055.295-NODE-295-length-12204-cov-7.534694_pt1 | contig 12204 bp, 7 predicted proteins | sample MGYA00581747_ERZ1740055 | MGnify/ENA primary metagenome ERZ1740055 (study PRJEB43018, sample SAMN04849739) | marine metagenome | isolation source: floating plastic debris | place: Pacific Ocean | collected 2008-08-28 | study: EMG produced TPA metagenomics assembly...
AAAAAGAAAAAGAAATGGAACCCAAACGTTGACTCGTGGTACCACGAGTAAATAGCGGCTGCCATTGTGTATGTGTTGTATTATGTGTCTGTGTGTAACGAGACACCTTAAATGTTTTGACCCGATTTTGTCGAGCTGCGTCCTTGTAATTCAGTCTCCTACTGCAAGGAGAGCGATTAGCAAATCCTCTCGTTTCGTTTCTCTTCGTTTATCTCCTTTTCTAGTCTGTATCAACAGTTTCTTTGACTAGCAGTAAAATTTTTCGCCTAAACAGGTTTTGGTTGATTGGTTAAAATGCCCATCAAAACAGGTTTGGAACCATTTGCGTTTGGTTTAGAAATATGTAGTTTTGCAAACTTACTCAAAACGATTTGTCCAGTAAAAAAAATCAAGTTAGAATATGTTGAAACCCATGGAGAAAGACTTAGTTTAATTTAAATGTTTTGAGAACGTTGTTCATTTCGGCCCCATGTTGCAACTGAATTTCAATTCGTATCAAACAGTCTGAAAAAACGTTTGGAATTGAAGACATTCCTTTTTTTTTAACGAGCTCTATGTATGACGAAGTATGTTTTCCTGTAAGTAGTAGTGTTACATATAGATCAGTAATCAGATAATGAAGTCTTTGTTATCTGTGTATTCAGATTCCAGTGATAGCAGTAGTTGGTAACGATGCATGTTGGAGTCAGATTGCTAGAGAACAAGTTCCAATGTTTGGTTCCAGTGTTGGTTGTGATTTAGAGGTGAGTCGGTTTTGCTAGAATGGGCCATTTCCTAGTTCAGTATGTTGCAAAGTGTTTTTCTCTCCTATATGAGTAGCCTCTCCACTTCCCAAGAGCTTTATTACTGGACGGTGCAGGGATTAGGCTGCCCCATTTATTGTATAATATATTATAATAAAGATAGTATCCTACGCGCACTCTCATTTGTCAGTCTCGTTATTGAAATTTATGGGATTTACTATGCAATGTGGCTCGTGTTTCTACATTTCTCTCGTGTTCCGAAATGCCTTTCGTGGTTTATCACTGTCTAATAAACTGTTAAATAAAACCTGAAAATGTTAGTCCGTAACATTCGTACCCAGGTTAGTCCGTAACATTCGTACCCAGGTTAGTCCGTAACATTCGTACCCAGGTTAGTCCGTAACATTTGTACCAAGGTTAATTGGTAACACTCATACCCAGGCTCATTTCACTCCTTAAGTAATTTGATTGATTTCTGACTGTAGCCATCCTTAGCTGAGAAGTGAGACGCAGTGCAATTGTTTGATAAATGCGTATTGTAGCTATGAGCAGTCACATGGTTCCTTCTCTTACTTTTGGCTACACTGCTTGTTTTCTTTCTAGCCAAGCTTGCTACTTTGGAATGGCTTGCTTTTGGTGAAAGTATGAAAGATCTTCATAACTCGATCTTAGTTGTCCAGCTCTGTTTTCGTGTTTTTCTTGTTGTTTTCCTTTATTTTGAATACTTTGTGAACAAAAAATAACATTTCGGTTTTCTCTGTTTGTCCAACAAAAAAATAGAATATTTTTTAATGCTACCCGACTCGAATAACCTATAATTTTTATGTTTTTAAGGGTGGCCACCCCTAATATCCTGCTCACTCTCGTACTGATTGTGAATATCTAAACCGATTATAAATCTCTAAACTAATTGTAAATCTCTTAACTGAATGTAAATCTCTTAACTGAATGTAAATCTCTAATTTGACTGTAAATCTTAAAAGTGAGTTATAAATACCAGACTATATTATAAATAAGACAATTAAATAACTTCTGGAGAGCATATAGTTTATTTGTGGGCCGAGTTGCATCATTTGCGCCCGACTTACTGGTGCAGAGGGTATGTAGCGATGAATAGCCGCTCTATTTCCGATCAAAGTACTTGGAGTTAATGCTCCCCCTTTCTCTGTTTTTATTCAGCGCAGAATTTCCGCAGAATTTTACTTCGTTTATCTGGTTGTACTGTAGTAAAATTCACTTTGAGTTGTCGCTTATCGCACTACTCAGTATTTTTACTTGGTGTTTTTAGCTTAATTCTGTTGAACTGATCCTCGCCTAAGTCAGAATTTTAACTACTTGAAAGAATTTTGAACCAAAACCACAATAAATTTGTGAAAGCGAAGCGACCACAGAAAAAATCCCGCCAGAAATTGGCACTGAAATGGTATCCTCGCAATCTTATTGGTTGAACAAGGCATCATACCAACACCGCAACCAATCAGAATGAGGGCGGTAAATGCATTTGAAGTCCGCACTTTTACCATTTGGCCCGCGAAAAGGAAAGATTTGGTAATACCCAATTGTAAATTGAGTGGAGTGGTTGTAAACTTACTACTAGTTGTAACCCGATTAGCTTTTGAACACTGAAAGCCAATCATAAAAAAACCTCTTGTTGCAGTTCACGAATTATCACACTGTGGCTGAAGGTTATGGAGGCATTGGTTTGCGGCTAGCAGAGGGTTCCAACAAGGAAATTGAGGAGACTTTATGTGAAGCGCAGGCTCGTGCTTCGGAGGGCAAACCGGTATTAATTAACGTATTGATCGGCAAGACCAATTTCCGTGAAGGTTCCATATCTGTTTAAATGTTAGACGCGTATACCATCTGCAAACTATTGTTATCATGAAAATTTGCCTGTACTGGTGTAGAATATCTAATGAAATCAAATTTTAAAGGCGGAGGCTGCATTAACAGTTCTAACGGACCATTTATTTCAGTCACGTGTTTCTAGGTGTAAAAGATCTGGAATGCGTGAATGGAGTAATGCGGGAACAGGGTAATATAGGTCGAAAGCTTGCTTTTCTGTAAGAAAAGGTGTCCTTAGTCTTTAAAGTTTAATTTCATCAAATATTGTTGTTTTAGATTTCAATGCATCTGCACAGCTTGAAATATCGTTAGTTTAATTCATCGAGGTCAATTTCTTTTTTCAAGGGCAAAACAGTTCAACTGTCGAGGTCAACTTTATGTCCGATCTTCATTTCCTAAAACCATCAGCAAAAGGACTATACTCTTATAAATTTGATACCAGTACAACTGGAGTTTTTCAGGAAAATTAGTTTAAAAACAAATTAGATAAAAACGTTTTCCATATACCCGACTCATTTGCAAATTTGGTAAATATCGAGCTGCCAGAGACTTCAGATTACCAATTTCTTTTTTCAAGGACTTGATAAACTGATCACAACAAAACAATGTTTTGTTTACAGCTTCGGATAATTAGAAGCTATGTGGCTATCAGGCGGAAAGCAAAATGTTTTAATAGTTGAAAACAACAGCAAATACATGTAGTGCTTTGCATCTTATTATCCATGGTGAAAATTAAATATTTTTTTATATTTTTTGGCTCTTTGACTATTGCTTATATAGTATATGGAAAACACAAATGTAAAATCGTTGAAAATCAGTTTTTATTGCTACAGTGAAATATTTTTATTGCTTGAATTACACAATCAACGACGGACTTGCATCGATTTTTTTTTCTTCAATGTTTCGGTTTATCTCCTTGATAAATATAATATCAGTCCGAACAAATAAAGAATTGAAATAAAGGCGATTAATTGTATTAGTTGTAGTATTTTCATGATTCCAGTCACTTGCATTGCATGAAATTCAACAATTAAGTTGCATGAAATTCAACAAGTTGCGTGATATGTGGACTCTTCTACAAACTACTACTCTCAAGACGCGAATAATCGTACCTCCCCCCTCCCGATTGGAAATTTTTCTACCCAGTAAGGTGGCCCATATAAGACGAGAATCTGTTTGTGTATTTGAAGAAATGTTTCTACCCAGGACATTTTTATTCCAGCCCCTTTCCCTATTAGTAATTCTAGCCAAAGATTCCAAACCCCCCGATTATTCCAACTCCTCTTTTATTCTGGACCGGAAAGTAACTATTTTCAACGATTGACCATGACAGGTGTCAGCAATTAACAACGCCTTCTAAATAACTATTTTAGTGGGTTGTACCTACACTAATGTGCTTCTTAAGATTCAGTATGATATTTACCAGGCGTTCCATAATCCGAACATAAAAGCTGCGTGTCTCTACAGTGGATTTCTCGAAAGCTTTCGATAGTATAAAACATAGCTTTTATATGGAAGGTTGCAACTTGGTTATAAAGTTAGAAAGAAACTAACTCGGAATTTTTTCTGAGCATTCAACTTTAGGAACACTTTCTTCCTAAAAGCATAGCCTATCACCATAGCTTGTCAGAAATACTTAAAAGGACCCCTTTGAATCCATGTATCACTAATAATAATTGCTGATCGATTTATTATCACATAGGAAACAAAGGGTGGTTCATAATAATGTGGTCACTGAATGGCAATGTGTTAATCGTGGCACTACCCATTGGAGTGTTTCCACTCTGGGCCGGTGCGTTCCTCATTAAATAACCCGAGTTTCCCCGAGTCTAACATACTGACGCTCAACTTAGCGCGGAAAGCCGATCTACATAGGTCAATCACCCCCATGATTTCCGCCCTCAAGCTGTTCATCAACCCTAGCCTCCAATTAGCTGGATAACATGCGCGCGCCACTACTTCCGGTAAATGTAAATTAGTGTAAATGGGCCAGTATCTCTCAAGTCTTTTCTTAAACGACTTGCTAATCGAAGAACCACAAACCACAAGCTTAATCAGGTACGCTGATAGTAGTGTTATAATACCAGTCTGTAAAGGTGCGAGAGATGAATCAGAAAAGGTCCTGGACTCTTGTCTGCGCTGGACCGTGATAAACAACATGAAATGTAACACTGGCAAATGTAAGAAAGTATGTTTTGTCAACAGAGGTTTCAGTTGAGCTTTTCCATCAGTACACGGAGTTGAATGACAGGTTAAGGAACGTGCTGTACTGGGCTTGACACTTCAAAATAATTGTAAATACTCAATTCATGTGAAGATCAAACTATATGAAGCAATGAAGTGCTTGTTAGTGATAACAACTCTAAGAAAGGAAAGTTATTCTCATGTTGAGTTGGATAAGCTTTTTTATTCGCCTATCACGACAAGCTTTTTGTCCTAATAAAAAGGAACAAAAGTCCTTTAGCACTCAAAAATGATCGATCCAAATGGACAAAGAAGCAGTAACGTAGATAAAATTTTAATGAATATCTATACTGCATTAGTGGAGATTTATATGTTTCGTCATGTCTCATGCCTTCCTCAGAATAACGAAATCAAGTATTGCACTAGCGAATATAGTAAAATAAATTAAAAGATTGCAAAACTGGGAAAAAATAAATGTAATAGTAAATAAGCAAAGGAACGTAATACAGTGGACTACATTGACAGTTTTAGGTTGACATGCAAAAGTTGTTGGCTGAGGGCTTTTCTCAAAAGGATGTGAACAGCCTCCTTGCTCTTAAGTTGCAAGATGTTAGTGGATTGATCTATGATGGAAAAGGAATCAAGCGTACATTCTGCCGATAACCTTCTGCAGACATTAACAGCTTTGGAACTTGTTATGTCGGAGAGACATCTCGACATCTTTCAACGAGAATCAATGAGCAGCCTAAAACGTATAAGGCCCCGCACGTGTACAGACACCTAATGTGCCAGATTATCTTAAAAACTCCTGCCACGCTCTCAGACACACAGTAGAATTACTAGGAATGTAATAAATTGCCAATTAGACATTCCTAAATGCCGCCCTATAACTGGCCAAAGATATTTCTATTACCAAGAATTCAAACTATGGAATAGTTTGCATAATAATATACGATTAGCTGATAATGTAAATATTTTTAAAAAGAAAGTAATTTCAAATGTTCGTTCAAAGTAGTTTTCTTACCCCAATTTTTATTAATTTTTTAAACAAATAAACTACATTTACTGAGTTTTTTAAAAACGCTCTTTTGTATTGTAGTGTGTTTGAATTAAAAAGGAATGGAAAGCCGTTAGAAGTCATGACTAAAACTGATCTTGATACCGTGATATTTATATTTTTGCGCTGAAGTTACTCGTCTTGCTTTTCATTCGTTAATAAGCGGTACATAAACATAAAGTGGAATTCTTGCATTTTGGGGATGTGCACATCAAATCCAAACATCCAAAGTAGTATTTGTGTTGAGTAATTAAACTTGTAAGTCCTTGAACAATTTCAGGTATTATGCTGGTTTTCTTATCACTTGACGTTTGAAAAATTTATAGCTTCAATTTTTCATTGAAGATTTGTGAACTCGGTTGTCTTTAATTTCGGTCGTTTCTACAAGCACTAGCGCGGCATTGCTCAAGTGGTAGTTTTAAAAGACCAAATGCGCCGATTGGATCGTGACAATTTCCGAGGGATTCGGATCTTTATCAAAGTAATAAACCACAAGTTTTTCGGAACATTTTCTTTTTCTCCCAATCTCAAGCGTGTTTACATCAGGTTATGTAAATACGGAAACCATTTTATATTTCCTACATTATAATTATTATTACTATTATTAGGCCAATAACAAAACACCACTTGAGTTTATCAGCCAATAACATCACGGCTTAACTAGCCAATCAGCAATAATGCACAGACTGTATTAGTAATTGATTGACTCTTTAATTTCACTCTGATGGCGAATTCCACACAATTAGTTGAAACGAGAACGAGGATCTTCCAGGAATTAATCTAAATGTAAACATTTGTATCTATAAAGTAATTTTAAAGATCGTTGTTCGCGATATTTTATTTATGGTAATTTGGGCATCACTGCCATCAAAAGACTTAAACAGGATCTTCTAATATTCATAATGTGAATATCTTGGTGTCTGGCTAAGAGAATATAAAGTTTAGCGGGAAGAGGAGAGATTGCGGAAAGAGCGTTTAGTGATCATGTTCTAATTATTGGGTTTCACTAAATCCCACGAGGATATAAAACAATGACAGATGGAGGTCAAATAATGAGATTCAAATTAGATTCTAATGAGATTCTTTTGTATAACTGATCACTATGTCCGCTGAACTGGAACCTTATGAAACCCACCAATACCATTCACTGCCACAATTTATCAAAATGGCGTAAAAAAAACAGCAACACGTTCTTTTTAAATTTGAATTAGGGATGATTGTGACAAGAATTTGTTTGACTTAACAAGGATTTGGTATCGGTTACCGATAAAGCTATCAACCAATTAATGTGTTTAACAAAGAAGTCTACGAGTAAAGCTAAGCATTTGATTTTGGTAAAGTTGGAAAGGTCCAATAACCAGCAGTTACGTAAGAGGATTTGGATCACGTGATTCGGACGTATCCCTCGATACCAGTAATTAATGTTTTTGTGGTTGAAAATGGCCAAGTCTTCAATATACTATCTACGAATCAACACAATTTTTTTGAGCATTTAACTACAGCGTAAGTTGCCATTTATCAGAATATACACTCAAATGATTTGGCGGGTTTTTTGACGCGCGTCCTGAAAATTTCCCGCCTTAACAAGTTTGAAGTTTCGGTTTCTTGTGCAGCACTTTGTGATGTTTTTGTTTGGTTTTTCTGTTAGATATTTTAAAATGGAATTCCACCCTTTGCAAGATTTACTAAATACCGGATATACAATCATTGAAATTGGTTTATTTTCTGGTGGCGAACACTTGGAAGCAAAAATATGCAGATTCCTTACTTTTTTTTTTTGACAAGATGGTGATGTTTACTTAATTGAAGACGACGACGTGTGAAAACACTTCAAATACTAGTTGAGTTCTTCTAATCCTTCATAAAGACATTTAATTTACTTCCCAAAGGACATGCCGATGAATTCTAAAACAAGGGAGTCCCGCATGGTAGACCTACCATCAAAATGAAATTGTGCCGTCAAAAAGCAATAACGATGTGCATAATGCCGATGTCTTTAATCCGTTCGTTTTTACAGAAGAAACAAAAAGGAGATAAATGTTAAGTTAAAGAGTTTTTTTTTAAAAGAAAGCTTTGTAAAAAAAGAAATCATTGAAATGACTCAGAACTAATTTGTACGTCATCGGGCGACAATCATCGATGACGTAGACACGGTCACATTTGAAGAGGCATTGGAATGTATCAAGATGAATCAAAAATTTACTTTGAGTCGAGCAAGTAAGAGGGTGTATTTGATGAATTTGTGTATTGTAATAATTGACTTCGAGGTTAAGAAGCTGTTTAAGGGTAGTACATGGCAATTTATGTTTTGAGTAATTTCTTTTGCTTCGTCTTTATTTTACCAGGAGGTGAAGGAATTAAGGTGAGGGGAGACTGAGGGGAGGGGAATCGGGGGTAGGGCTGAACTGAGGGGAATGGGAACTAAAGATAGGGGGGTATGTGATAAGCGATGTGTAATATGGAACAAATAAGGAAAAGCTGCAGGAACGTGGGAACATGATGCAAATATGTAAGTGAACAAGGACCCTCTGGAAGACCCTCGACAACAGTGACTTCTCACGACTACTTTAACCCGGACGGTCAAATGCTCAACATAATGAACTTTGACTTGTGGGTTCAAACAATAATACAGCTTTAGAGTAGGACCGAAAATATGTTCGATAAAGTTGCCAATATTAGAAATATAGAGTATCCTACAACTATAGTGAGTTTGGCCTCGAAAATTCAGCCACAGCTTTCTTGCAAACAATATCTTTATCCTGTAGCAGTTTGTCTCGGTCAATCAAGTACTGTATATAAACATTTTTAAAAAAGGATTGTTTGTTTGAAAGTTGGAAAGCATTACGAAGAACTTCTACTGGGAAAAGTTGCTTGTGAAATAATTCACTGAACAGTCGCCACATAAGCAATTGCAACAAGAGTGGAAGTAGATTAGCAACAGTTTGGCCGAGAGTCCAAAGCTGAAATAATCATGTCATAAATAAACTACGAACGAAACGAGTCTGAGCCCCGATTCCTACATATATTGTACATACTGCTAAGAAAATAGCAATTTGTCTTGGTTAATCAGGTGCTGTCTATATAAACATTTTTTAAAAAAGGATTGTTCATTTAAAATTTGGAAAGCATAACAAAAAACTTCTACCAGGAAAAATTACTTGTAAAATAACTTACTGAACAATCACTACGTAAGCAATTGCAACAAAAGAGGAAGTAGATTAGTAACAGTTTTGCGGAGAGTCCAGTCTATTGCTGAAATAATTTTGTTATTACGAAATTACGAACGCAACGACTCTGCCCTCAATTCCAACATGTGAAGAGCTCACGCAAAGCTAAACAACTCCACATCCATCTACATAGTCTTGAGTATTTGACAGTCTAGCAAGGTTAAATAGTTCTTTCCAGGGTTCCAGTTTGCATCACAAGCTACATGGCCACTGACACTAGTAGAGGTCACTTGACGAGTGTCATAAGGGAAGCACCTTATCCTTTTGACTGTCAGATAAATCAGCATCTGCGCTTTAAACTTACTCTTGTAAGAGCGAGTGTTTCCAAGTAGAAAACATGATTTATTGCGTTCAGTTCGCCAAGATTCTTAAGAAATGTCATTTCCTTTTTCTCTTGTTGGAATTATGTATTTTCCTAACATCCAGTTTTGATAACCGTAGCACACCTGATTTGTATTTTCCAACTGAAGTGTCGAGGTTTTTACTGGTGTCCACCCATCGGCCATAGTCCCTTAAAGCAAAAAAAAAACGTTAGAAACTGAAACTGAAGGTTTGGATGAAGTATGGGTCGATCCATCATTCTAAATGAGTGGGTTTTGGAGAGATCTCTCATAGCAAGTGATGATAAGGGGAATCAAAAACTACAACTTCATCACGCCAGTGCAGAAAGTCTTGCGGTGGTTACCATTAAAACAGCAAATGTACTTGGAATACGCCGTCTTCCTTTTCAAATGAATCAAAAGCTACACCCCTATGTACCTTACTGAAAAACTTGTCACTGGAGGAGAAATTTCAAGATGCGCAACCAGAAACGCACACGAATAAACATTCCACACTATAGAACTGCCACCGGCGGATTTTCCGTTACTTAGCAACAAAACTGTATAACAGTTTAGAACCCACAGTCAAACACAGCAGCAATCACAACAATTTGAAACAAAAGTTAAAAAAGAAACTAATGGCCGAATTTTTAGCTTCTTTTAAAAGTTATTTAATGGGGCGAATCTTTTAGTATATAAATTTCCACTCACACTTAAAAATATCTTAAAATGCGCACATTTTTAATTAATCTTTACCCTTTCAATTCCTTTTAATTTTATCCCTATATGATATCTATGTTTTATATATTGTAACATCTAACAAGTGCTAGAATTTCATACAAGCTTCGGTTTAAGGTTTTAGTTCGCCCCATCTTCGTGGAGCAAATCTTCGTCAGTTTAATTTAAGGCTAAGTACTACTATCACGTTCCCAAAGCGAGAAGAGAAAATCCGTTTTTCCAAGCTACCACGTGTATAACTAATATTTAACAATTATACCCTAAAGGGGAGAAGAATAGTGGTGAATACAATATATACCGAGACGCGAAGCGTTGAGATATATATCTAGCGCTAGGCACCGACCCTGAGGGGAATAGTTGTTTTAGTATTTACCAAAATAATAGAATAAAAATGCACTTTATTTTCAAAGAAACAATACAATGTAAACCTTTTTTCTAGTTTTAGCACGCGCGCTTCTTGTCATTTTGATTTCGGCGTCAAAATCAAATAATTTTTGGATATCGCGAGTTACGGGAGCCAATCAGAGATCGCAAAAATGGATATCGGTTGCTTTGGTAAATACTAACTACTATTATTTAATATATATTATTTATCAAAAAAACTGATATCCATTTTCGCGATATCTGATTGGCTCTCATAGCTCGCGATATTAACGACTGTTACTTAATTTAGCAGTAGGAGTTAAAAAGGCGTCGTGCTTTCACATTTTTAGCTTTAAACGAAGAAGCCATTCCAGCCAACATAAAGAAACCAAGAAAGTTAGGTTTTTTGGTTTTTACTGACCAGTGAGCACGAACTTTTTTTGCAGAATCGGATGAACATCCACGAGAGTAAGCTCTTCACTAACAACCATGAGGAATGTAAACAAATGTGACAGAAAGCATGCGCGAAAAAACAAGAAAAATGGTATTTTATCAAGAATCGTCGGAGTTACAAATTTGATATTGTAAACACTTGGAATTCTTTGTATATTCAGTTCCAGCTCCGGATGAACGAGCAGTTGATGGCGAGATGAAACAGATCTGTGAGGCTCAAGCTCCACCATCGATTGTTCTACAAAACAAAATCCTAATTCTTACCCCTGCACTTCCGCATCAAGCACTATCGCCGGAGAATGAAATAACGTCTATCCTATTTATATCTAGGGCGGGCGTGGTTGGCGCAGTTGGTAAGATCTCTGCCTTCCGACTACAAGGGCCCCAGTTCGATCCATGGCTTTGCCAAGATTTGATTTGTGCGACGTTCTTTTCTGCCAAAGCTAACTCAGCTTTCCATCCTTCCGGGGTAGGTAAATGAGTACAAGCATCTGCTGGGAGCTAACCTGCGATGGATTAGTGTCCCATCCAAGGGGGAGTCATAGACTCTCATCTGCATAACACTACAGAAACCGGAGATAAGAACCGGCTCTATGGGCCACCTGGCTTGTAAAGGATTTAGCTTATTTATATCTATTTATGTATAACTGATTCTATTTTTAGAAACTAGATTGCAGCAAGATAGTTATATAGTCAACTCGTTGGTTATCATGTATAATTAATACTTGTAATGCGTTCGTTTTTCATAAATCTTAAAATATTGTTAACATACAAACCTCGGCTGCGATGTTCGTTTTTCTTTATTCTGCTTTATCTTTGTGGCAATTCCCATGACTCTATCCTAAATAGAATAGAATTCAGATAAATTGGAACCCCTTCTTTGGATGTCAGGAAAAGAAAATGGAAGTTTACTGTAGAGGAAGGGAAAGGAAAGAATATGTGGAACAGCCTTTACATGGACTCCAAAAGTAGGAAAAGGGCCCGGCAGAAAACAACTTGGCAACGGACTGTTCCTTAGTTGATACCTTATGTGCTGCATGGCATGAAGAAGACAGGTAACAGGTAACTTGACGATTTCTAGCAATGTAAAGCAATCATCAGGTTGAACCTTACTTTATCACATTGAACCTTATCCTGCCACTTCAAACTTTACTGTATCACATTATGGTACCATACCACGCTGAACCTTCCTGTACCACATTACGTTAATGTACCACGTTGAACCTTCCTGTACCACATTACGTTAATGTACCACGTTGAACCTTCCTGTACCA
>ERZ1740055.296-NODE-296-length-12196-cov-7.983445_pt1 | contig 12196 bp, 14 predicted proteins | sample MGYA00581747_ERZ1740055 | MGnify/ENA primary metagenome ERZ1740055 (study PRJEB43018, sample SAMN04849739) | marine metagenome | isolation source: floating plastic debris | place: Pacific Ocean | collected 2008-08-28 | study: EMG produced TPA metagenomics assembly...
GTTGTGTTGTGTTGTGTTGTGTTGTGTTGTGTTGTGTTGTGTTGTGTTGTGTTGTATTATAAAATTCTTTTCACTATGATGTACAATTTATCAATTCATTAGACCATCGGGCAATTGAATACATAGAAAGAGATCGAAAGAAAGTTTTATTTTTATTTCAGCAAAACCTGTGATAAGAAAAGGGAACAACATTAGAAACTACAGATTTGGAAAAATGGCAAGAGTAGAATGCGAAGTTAAAAAATCCTATCCGAATCCTGTATTCGAATGGTTCTATCAGGTGTCGAGTTGTGAAGATGATAGCTATTGTGATCCACCAGGTGACAGCTGGAAGCCCCTTCCAGAAAGAATTATTGTTGATCCCCCAAAAAATCAACCTGGTAGGATAAGCAGGATAATATTACCAAAGAACACACCAAGGGAGCCGACATTCTACAAGTGTCTGGCAAGAAACTCGCGCGGAAGTGATTCATTTATCTACGAGGTTCTTCGATATAGACGTAAGTGTGAGAGATTATTTTGAGGTTAGCAAAAAAAGTAAAAAAGATTTCGGCACAGATTTAAATATAATTGATTTTATTCAAAACGAAAGAGTCGTCCCGAGGAAAAATTAAAGCTAAAACCATTTTAATAATATAATAAAATATTGGGTTTCACTTTTAAAGACAAGCAGATAAGCAGATGAGTCAATATTTTAGTTAAGTTTGTTAGATAACCACATTATGGATTAGTAAAGGTTGGCAAATAAATATAAGAATGAACATAAATAATTTAAATCTAAAGTTGGTAAGTGTAGGAATCTTTAAATAGAAGCTAAAAATGAGTACTGGCCAAACATGTTTGCAACAATAAGAGACGTAATTTTTATCAAATTTTGAAACTAGATTTTTTGTAAAAAAATGTTAATAAAGTAAGTTTGGAAGAATGTAAAAAAACAAAACACTCACTTGCAGAGGAGATTGATCAAGGATCTTTACTGCGCATGCCCACTTCAATGGTGCGGTAGCCCAAAGGACCAAATCAAATGAAGATTTATATAATTACTAAAACTGGTTTGCACGTCATGCAAAAAAGCATTTCCTATAAAGTCAAAATCACTGGTTACTCAATTTATTATGAAGGCAGGATTGAGAAATAGAAGTATTCATGTCGATGTGATCAGTAAATATGATATTGCAGAACACATGCCTGGACATGACATCAAAAGGCCAAACATAAGAACAAATCAAAACATCTATTTTTTGGTTCAAGGTGAATAAATCTTTACAAGTAGTAAACAATATTGAAATGGCAATAACAGTAATAACTGTAATGCTATTTATTTTCAGCAGCATTCTAGTTATGTCTATTCAGATATCACTTAACTCAATAAATTTTGTATTTTATGCGGTTTACACAGAGAACAGCAAACTGAAGATTCTAGAAGTCTTGCAAGAGAAAACTGTTGTGATTAATGCCGATGATTCTTTGATGCTTCAATGTTTTCTAAGAAAAGGAATTCTGAATCATCGTAACCTAGCTTGGTACAAAGATGGAAGGAAGTTAGATGTGTCAAATTCCACCACAATGAGTATCCTTCGGGAAGACTTAAATACTTCAAAACTTCTTGGAGATGTTGATCAAAGAGAAATAATCTTGAAGATAAAAAACGCTACTACAACAGATTCGGGATCGTACGCTTGTAGAGCATCGAACGACGTGAACAAAACTGTAAAAGTGACTGTTAAAGGTAGAGTATTTTTAACATGCTCCAATCTGAAGTATCACCTGTGCATTATGGTATATCTGGTCAAAGTGAAAATATATACATGACTATAATAGTGATTTGTATGCATAAATGTGTTTTAATGCAACTGACAGAGATTTACTTAACTTTATTTCTTTGCAGTATGAATTAGTGTTTGCAAATACGGTTCCTTACTAGTTGTTTGTTATAGTTAATCTACTTTCACAGTCACCAAACCAGTGCAGAAAAGGTATTTTAAACATTTTAAGGTTGCCTTTAAAGTAAAGGTGGAAAATGTTTAATACAACGGAAATGTTTTGTAAACGTAAAGAGCAAAGAAGTATATATGAGCTAAAAATATTGGTGAAATCATAGTAACCAAATGAATGGTTTTTTGAATGTATTACTAGATACATTTCAAATATTTGCAAGCCCTGGTTATCACAATGCTGGTTCACAGAACCAAACTTTGCAACAAATAGTTATAAAGGTTTTAGTTAGCTTGAAAACTTAAAAATAAAGTTGCCTATAGTTCTACAAAACCGTTTTTTCGGTTTAGAATTTGAGATCATTTGAGGAAATTTTGACTTTACACAATGCTTACCAGCATGTAAGAATTATAACTCTTCTATTAACAGGCATAAATCCTCCCAAGTTGTTCTGGCGAGGAGAAGTTGCTAAAGGCATTACCATATATGAAAACAAAACAAAATCACTTATAATGCAGTGCCAACTAAAAACTGGAAACCCCAAACCAGATTTTTTGTGGTTCAAAGATAAAAGGCCGCTATATCCCAACGAAAACCAGCTGAGGAAACCAAGTTGCCAACATGCAAAGGATGGATTCTACTATTTTACACCAGAGAGCAAACAAGATGTAATTCTTTGTGGCGATCCTTTAAAATTTGAGGTGTTCTCCGGCCGTTATACATGTCGTGCTAAAAACAAATTGGGAGATGACGAAATACATACGGACGTTAAAATCTTAGGTAAGTTTGAATATTAAGTTACAAATACTCATTGTCATTATCGTCATAGTCATTGTCATTACCATTGTCATGGTCATGATCATGGTCATTGTCATTGCCATCGTCATCTTCGTCGTCATCTTTATCGTACTTCTAACTGTCATTGTCATTGTCCTTGCTATTGACATTGTTAACAATACAAAATCATAACGCAGACTGCAATCTGTAAAATCAAAACTACTAATTACCTTAGGAATATTGCCACTTTAAGTAAAACCCATAATAAGATATTTTTTGCGAGGATGGATTTGACATTCTTACCAAAAAAGGAACTAAGGATTACCAATTGTACAAAAACGTACATTTGTAACCATATAAAAATGTAATTGCTTTATACAAACGTTTAAAAACTTTTCCCAACTTTTTTAGTATTTTCTCTTGATGATTTATGTTCATTTATTAAAGCTGCTGCTGAGATAAAAGAACCAAAGGAGAAGAATTCTCAAATGTTTGTTTCTTTGGGAGATACTATAGAACGCGTCTGTCGAGCGAGAGGAAACCCGTCTCCGGTTGTGGAGTGGAAAAAGGTGGTGGGAACCAAATCTGTACTGCTGAATAGCAAATCAAAAAATGGCATTGCTACATTATTTATCGAGTCTTTTACAGAGGAAGATCTGGGTAATTATTCCTGTGTGGCGCGTAATTCGCACAGTGTTCAACAGAGTTCTCTACAGCTTAAATTAGGTAGGTCAATGACTTAACAATTGATATAGCTCATGGTTACTTTTCCAACGAAGCACAAAATAAAAACTAATTTTGGTAAAAGGAGTAACAAACACAGGTTTTTAGGAACAATCTATTAAGATTGGAAAAATGACTTTTCAAAAGAACAGTTGCAAGGGCATTTTTCGAAGCTTACCTAAAATAGTCTAACCTCGAAAGATATTGTTTATCTAATCTTTTGTTATGATATTGTTTTGTTTTGCTTTTCCATCAAAGTTTGAGAAAAAAACAATTCCCTAAACTTGATATATTTATTGATTTTAGATACATTTAAGTTAAGAGAGTAAAAACTTGAATAGCAACCGCCAACAGCTCTGATCGAAATCCAATTTAGATCTGAATGTACCATGCTCCAGTATCAAACTACCCTGATTAGTGATATCCATCTGAAAAACCCTTGTTTCTCAACAGATCCAGTTGCCTCTGCAGTCACCAAACCTGAAAATCCTACTTCGCTTATTGGTCCACTTTTAGGAGCAATCTTTCCCGCAATAGCCATTGTCCTTGCTGTCTATTGTTTGTTGCAAAGGAGAAGACAGAAGGTGAACAAGTACAACATAGGGGCACACAGGCATTATGATGTGAGTACTTGAAAAACGAACGCTGCAATTAATTTGCCTTTCAATCTGCAAACGAGAAGGAGTACACGTAAAGGAATCTCTTTAAGTCCGACTTGAGCAAATTCATTTTTTGAATAATTTTTATGATATTTAACATCATTCTCACCTATCATAGTTTTTTGTATCAATATTATACTTAAACTGCAGATTAGCGCCGATATTTATTTAACTATTTTAATGAAACTCTACAGATTGATCCTGACCGTACAATATTGGAACAAGTGAACGACATGCCTTATGATCCTGACTGGGAGTTCAGAGAAGACCGGCTGCTTCTCGGTGATATTCTGGGGTCTGGTGCCTTTGGACAGGTTGTGAAGGCTGAAGCGATGGGAATATTGTCCTTTAGTGCCCGAGACAAAACCGATCTAGCGTTCAAGAGACGAACAAAGCTACGCCGTTCGGTAAAAACAAAACAGTTACAACAGAGATCTGACAGCTGGAAGTTTGCTAAAACTACTGTAGCAGTAAAAATGTTAAAAGGTAAATTATTCTTGTCACTTTTTAGTGTAACGTCACTCAAAATTTTTGGAAATGTTCGGGAATGTTTTGCAAAATAGAATTTGAAATGAATTATTACTGCACCTTTGGCCAGAGATAAACTGAAAGATTATGCTATTGAATTTTAAGAAACCCGCGTGCAATTTGTTTTTAATATACGTTTAGCTTTAAATGTAAATTGAAGTGTTTTTATACCTGGTTATTGGAGCAAATTACAAGCTATCAACTTTCATGGTAACATTAATTCAAACTCATAGATTTTACCACTCTTTTAATATAGAAACAAATCATTGATAAATAAAATGTTATCAAAACTCGCCCTCGTCGTGCCGCACAATTGAATTTTGATTTTTCTTGCAGAGAATGCTGGTGAGAATGAGTACAGAGACTTAGCATCAGAAATAAAGATCATGATCCATATTGGTGAGCATCCGAACATTATCAATATTCTCGGTGCTTGCACAAGGAGCAAGCGGTTGATGTTGATAATGGAGTACGCTCCTCATGGAAGCCTGTTGAAGTTTCTTCGTGAAAGACGACCAATTTACCAACCAAATTGGCAAAAAACTGTTAATAACCCAAATGAAGAATTTACACTAGTTGACCTGTTAATGACAGCATATCAGATTGCAAGAGGCATGGAGTTCCTCGCTTCTAAAAAGGTTAGTATTAGCTACAAAACAGAGATATTCTTAAGTGGTTGTAATCTTAAATCATTATTAATATAATTATGTTCAGTGGAGATAATGATTATGAAGATCATTGAGGACGACGCATGGTGATAATAATCATGACGATGATGACGAGGTAAGGATGATAATGCTAATAGCTAGCCATAGGTTAAAGCGGCTTTACATGGCTACGTCAAACTTACTATACAAGCAAGCAATCATTTCCACTGCGTGGAAAAAATACTCTTCTCTAACTCATTTTTTACAACTTAAAGAGAATACAGTAATAGGCAAGAACTTGTATGTTTTTTCTAAATTGGAGATTTTGTAAGCTGTTTATTATCCATATTAGGTAATCCGGGTTCTGAAATCCAGGAATTCTTTACTTGTGAAATCTGGAACCCTTCTCTTTGGAATCTGGAATCCTGGTCTAGAAATCCGAAACCCAGAAAACTTAGCGCAAAACGAGAAGCCATAAGTGGAGAGCTTGATAAACAGATTATAAATAATTTTATGTCAAAGTAAATGAATTTTGAAAATGGATTGACTAACTTTTTTATTTTGATTTTTCACCCCAGTGCATTCATCGTGACTTGGCAGCTCGCAACGTGTTGATTGGTGAGGGATACGTAATGAAGATTGCGGACTTTGGTCTAGCACGAGATGTCTACAAGAATGATGAATACGTGAAACAAACAACTGGTTTATTACCGGTAAAATGGATGGCATTGGAGTCGTTATTTGACAGAGTTTACACGGAGAAAAGCGACGTGTGAGTGTTAAACGTGTAGCTATAGCACAATATAATAATTATGAGAAGTGTAGAAATTAAAGATTATTTTAGGAAAGCAAAGTGCAATGGCTATCAAGCTTTCTCATTTTTTTTAAGCCATATAATTTTGCTTTTAGAAAATCTAAGTATAATTTTTTGATTCAAAGAAAAAACAATGAAAGATAAACAGCAGAAAAGCAGAAAATCTAAATATTGCTTTGAAGAGATTTGTTTGAACTTTTTGAGAAATATAAACAACTCAGCTAAAGCTGAAACGTTTCGTGATAACTGTCCGTTTAATGAGTTGTTTTATCCTAGAAACTATCAAGAAACAAATTCATTATAGTATTTTAAGATAAGAAACTGAAGACAAAGATTTTAGTCTTTCTGTATCTTTTTCTGTATTGATACAAGTATGAATTAATAAATTAATAAAACAAATGAAAATATCTGTATCGTTATCTTTCAGTTGGTCGTTTGGTATTGTGTTGTGGGAGATCTTCACCCTTGGAGGAACCCCGTATCCCGGATTACCAACAGAACACTTGCTAGACTTCTTGAGTGAAAACAAGCGCATGGCTCAGCCACATGATTGTCCTCCAAAAGTCTACAACATAATGAGAGATTGTTGGATTATGCAGCCAGAATGTAGACCAACGTTTGCACTACTTGCTGAACAACTCGGAAAATTTTTGGAGAAAAACGTCAGAAAGGTTAAATTCATGAATTCATTTTAAGTCAGATCATTGTATTCCAAATTGTTAGTTTCAAAATCTTTCCTAGCATCTTTACTAAACACAACTACATAACATTTTTTTAAACTCTGAAGGTAAAGTTTTATCTGATAAATATATATGACATAACATGTGTTAGCTGGATTCAATTTTAAAATATTAAAGTCACTAGCCTACCGGTAAGGTATGATTGCTATAACTAACGACTTGGTTATTTTTTAAAATTCTTGAATTATTTTACACGGTTCATTTAATTCATTTCCTGGTCATTTATTGGCCATAATAACGAAAGTAAGCCGTAGAACGTTAACACCAAATATTCACTTCTTGGGCAGAACATCACCCTTGCAGTCAAATTGGATGACGTCAGTGACGTAGTGCGCAAAGGATCCTGGTCACACTTAAGAGAGTCTACACAGGGTTCCAGAGCGCCTATTTTCTTAATTCTTTGTTGTCGGTATATAATTTCATGCCAGTATGCCAGTTAGGGTTAGGGTTAGGGTTAGAGTCTCCCTATAAGAAGGTTGTATTTACTTACTTGTTAGGGAGACGACGTGAAGTGCGACTACATGGTATAGTGGCATTAAGTATATGCCTTTTAGTCTGTCGCTAAATACGGTCACGTTACGTCAGCAACAAGAATCAATGATTTTTGTGGATACAGCGTCAATAGACGGTAGCCACTTTGTTATCGTTTGGGTAAGTGAGTATGTTACCCCACAACAGGAAGCCTAGGTAAGTCACCAAATACCACAGGAAGCTTACAAAACTTCGATACATTGTTCGGAATTAATCAACAGTCAGGTAATAAACTTCCCAACATTTTAAACTAGATTCAAACGGTTTTCTTAAAACTATCTATGTACTATGAATTTCTTCGCATTCCAAGTCTACTTGCAGTAGCCATAAGCGTCTTATTGGATCTTATCAATAATCAATCTTATCAATGTTTACTATTGTTACCAGGACAATCCATATATCAGTCTAGCTCTGGAGGAGACAGCAACTGGTAACCACTATTACTTGTGTCCCAAAGAAGGTAGCAATCCTGCAAGGCGTCCATCGCAGCCATTGGCACTGGACATAGCTGGACCATCTGGTTGTAATTCAACTAACACAGAAAAGAAAGAAAAGTAAGTGAAGTAATATCACATATGCCAGTTCGTGGCCGGTTCTGCTCTGAATTGATATCTTAATCATCCTAGGGTAAACTGGAAAATTGAAATTTAAAAGAGGTGACTTCTTTGTAAAGCCAGCTGCATGCTGCATGTACAATATAGCTTAATTTGTCGATGATTGTCAAAGACCTGACGTTAAGAACGCTTCACCTTTCACAAAAACCAATAAGTTTTGATTTTTTATGACAATTGGTACAATGCAACTTGGGTTTGTTGAGATTTATCGAGCACATAACCAAATCTCGTATAGGTATGTAAGTCTTGATATTTTATTCAGTTTAGATCACAAAATAAATTATTTAAACGATTGATAATCGTCCACCTCTCTGGCTTAAAAATCTCTGTTTCGCTTAATTATAATATATTTTAACTTCATACAGAAGCTAAACGCTAAAATATTATAAAACCATAGAATTCCATAAAAGCTACAAACTTAAAAAAATTTAAAAATTTAAAAAAATGGTGACGTTTCTAAGTTTACTCGCATCATTATGAAGTCAAGTAAAAAAAAACTAGTGGAATACACTATTAAATGATAAACAATACTAAAACAAACTATGGGTAATAAACCAAAGGGTGTGGACCCAAGGACATAAAAGTTTTACAAAAACCTTAGCTAATGGCCTTAATTATAATTGAGTCCATTTGTGTGTTTAGATTAAAAATTTATGTTTAGGTTTCTTATAAAAAGTCACATATTTTTGTTACATTTTTTTAGCACTTTAAATATGGCCTCAATTTGACCATCTATATATATAATAAATGTAACTTCTTGATATATGAGATGAAGAGACATAATAAAGCCTGATCTGAACACACAGGATAACTCAATTAAGGCTAAGGTTTTGGTATAAAAGTTTATACCGTTGGGTCTCGCACTCTTGTGTTTAACACCCATTGTTTCTTTTAGCATTATTTTTTAATTTTTAAATTATAAACTTTAAATTTGTAGTTCTTATGGATTCCAACTATGTTTTATAATATTTTAGCGTTAAAAGTTATATGCCAAGTCTTTTCTCACTCATAATACATTTGCCAAACTTGTGAATTCGTTAAACATTAATTATGTGGTAACGGATTTCGGAGTTACAACTAATTCAGTGATTATATTTTAGATACTTTTCCGACTGCTCAGTGGTAACTTCTAACTATCCCGGATCTGAAGCAATGGATACAATTAGTGTGACTACTGCTCACTTGGGACCAGATCCCCCTCCATCGTACGACGAGGCATTGCGGCGCAGCACTGACGCCTTGGAAAATGTAGCACAGTCAATAGTTGAAGAGGAAAAGAAAATGAGGGCAGCCGCCGCTTGGGTTGCCGGTTATACGTCTAACTCTGCAGATGAGGGAATAGGCCTAGAAGATGAGGCTATAGAAAGAAAAAGACTTCTAAGTGAGCCGCCAAACCCAACCCAAGTTTCTCATAACAACAACTGCCAAGAATTGGGAATCCTTGTTCATCCAACACCCCCAGCAAACGGTGGGCGAAAAAAACGTCTTGAATCAGTCGTTTAAGGCAATTTGAGAATACTACCGAGTTTTATTAATATTATCTTTTTTTAATTTACCTATATTTCCCAATTCACAACTTATTTACTGGCTCAAATAAAAATTATAAAAATATATTTTTTTTTTTTTTTTGCTCCCAACAATTATTTTTTCAATATTAACACTTCAATCGTTTACTTAGGTTTAAAAAGGCGATATTCGAGTCGGCATAAACTCATTGAGAAATAAAAGTAAAAAATATGGTTATACAAAAGAGAGTGGACTCACAGGGTCATTTTAAGTACAGTTGTTGATTCTTTTAACTTTGGAATAATGTTTAGTTTATAAGCGGACAATTATAGTTCAGAAGCTGTTGCTTATGTAGGCAAACGTTTTGATATCAGCTTTCGCAACATTATTTAAACAAAGCCCTTTACCTTATATAAATTGGATGAATAAGGTTTGTTTCAGTTTCGAGACACTAATCAAGGGTTAGTAACTGAAGTGAGTGGTTTGTTTGCAAATACAACCAATACACCAACGCGCTGGCGACAAAATGAACGAGAAATTTGAATAATGTCGAGAGCTATATTCAAATTTCGAGTTCATTGTGTCCCAGCAAGTGGGTGTATTTGCTGCAAGTCACTGGCCTTTTAATATGTAATCTGAGTTCACTGCATTGCAAGGCGCGATAGATGACTTATCGAACTTGAAACAAGAGTTTGAACAAACAAGAATCATTAAATTAAGGAAGTACATAATTTCAGCACGTAAGTCAAAAATTTCGCCCAATCAATTGAGTGTATATTGTGATAAATGACAACTTTTACTGGAGTAAAAGCTCTATAAAAATCATTTTGATTCATATACTCAGTGGTTTGAATTTTTTGAAGCCCCAGTCATTTTTAAGCCATGGATCAAACAATAAAAACGTAAGTTAAGCAACTTTTAAAATTAGCGATCGTGGGGGAATTGATAGATAATCTAATGCAATCGATTTTGACCAATTGCTCACGCGAATTTTTAAAGTGAACGAAGTTGCTTATTAGCTGCCCTTAATGCTCATGATACGATGAAAAATATACTATAATAGTTTCAAAATTAATGTTGGTAAGGGCAGTAAGATTCTATTTTCGTATATTATTTTAAAGACCATAGTAATAGCTGAGTCATTTAAGTATAAAATCAAAATAGACTAGTATATGTTTTTCCGTATTTTTAGCATTATTGTTGTCAATCATGCGAAGAGAGAAGCACAGAACACGCTTTTTATAAAGAACGAGTAAACCATTCATTTGGGCGAACAAATCATCAATTTTGTTTTCGTTTGCTGATTTAATTGAAGGGATAATAAATCAATTTAGGCATCAGAAAATTAAATGAAATGTTAGCGTTTCGCATAAAATTAACAATTGTTTTTTTTTATTTTTTTCGGAAACAACGCTTTCCCTTTAAACGTTTAATGGAAAAGTTTTTGAGTATCGCCTTTAAATTTATTTTTTAATTGTTATTTTATATCGCATTGCTTTTGAAGTTAATTAATTTCACATAAGTTTTTAAGTGATACACTTTTTATAAAATATTGGCCAATTGGAGTTATAAGATTCGTATAAAGATTATGTGCACTTACCTGTACACACAAACTCGATTGTTTTCATAGTAATTTTTTATAATTGCAAACCCTGTTAATAGAAATAGTACACCATTGAAAAAAATGTAAATATAAACCAAAATTTATACAGCCAAACTGACTCTATATGTCATAAGATACATCTAAATGGAGCGGCTGACTTCTTTAGAATATAACATTTTCGAAGTTACAGTCTATTGTCACTAGTACTAATTAATCAATTGAATATTTCTAGTAAATAAAGAGAAAAGCTGAAAAGTTTCATTTTCAGAATGCAAACTTGTTCAATGGTTTTTGCAGTTACATATTTAGGTTCACTGGTGACTAGGTATGGCGCGTAATTCATGTTATTCAGTGGAGGTAAATTAAGCACATGCATGCATATATGCTATTCCAAATTTGCGCGGGAAAATGGTTTGAGCTTCAAATTTTAACCAGTCGATAATCCGACACCATCACATGAATGGTCGCGTTGAGAGCTGTCATTTGACTAAGTTGTTTGTTTTTAGGGTAAACAGAGACGAGGTTATGGACCTTGAAACATGGTTGCAAATCCATATAAACGTATGTAAATTCTAACGTTGAGATAGCGTCCCCTAAAACCATAAAACTCTCGAAATGATTTATCAGTTTTGTGACAACTGTAAAACCATTATTCACCCACCATTTGAAAGAAGCAGAAATGAACATCAAGTATGCTTGCCGATTTTCCCATTTTAAAGAGAAATCACCGAAATCATAAAAAAGTTTTAAGAGTTTATATGGTTGTTGGAGACGCTTTCTCGTGTTTCAAGGTCCATAAACTGGTCTCTGTTACCCCTAAAATCAAATGACAACTCTCGACGCAATCTTTCATGTGGTGGAGCCAGATTACCGATTGGTTAAGCTTTGAAATTCAGTTCCCAGTTCCCTGCGCAATTTCGGAATAACCTATGAACAAATATCCCCCAAAGGAGAGGTGAATAGTGCTGGATATATACCGAGCCGCGAGGCGTCGAGGAATATATCTAGCGCTAGTTACCGACCCTGGGCGGGCATGGTTAGTGCAGTTGGTAAGATCTCTGCCCTCCGACCACAAGGTCCCCAGTTCAATCCCCGGCTCTGCCGAGATTTGAACTGATT
>ERZ1740055.297-NODE-297-length-12192-cov-7.524512_pt1 | contig 12192 bp, 15 predicted proteins | sample MGYA00581747_ERZ1740055 | MGnify/ENA primary metagenome ERZ1740055 (study PRJEB43018, sample SAMN04849739) | marine metagenome | isolation source: floating plastic debris | place: Pacific Ocean | collected 2008-08-28 | study: EMG produced TPA metagenomics assembly...
TCCATATTTTAGATCATTCTGATGAAGCCTTACACGAGAGAAGGCGAAACGTTACTGTTTTTTTAAAAATTTTAATCGCGTGAAAACCGTAAAGCGTTTTATAGATTTTTATATACCCTAAAGACTAGTATAAACAAACATACTTTTAGTACAACCCCTGCAGTCATCGACCATTTGAAAGTAGGTAATACGCCAGTGTTGTGGACTACTGGCACTGTGGGGGATGGAAGAGCGTCGGCGTTAGGATGTAATTATGCAAATGGCCTTCAGGGCCATCGTCGGTACACCGAACAGAACTCTTCATGTATAATAGGACATTGGAGGTAGTTCCATTGTAGAGGATCAGATCACAGATCTCTTGCGAGAAATACAATATGACAGACAAAGAATAGGAACTGCTTACTATGAGCCACGCCACGTTCAGTATCATCCAATCCGTAGCAACATTGTAGAAGTGACTGAAGTCCAAATAAGTGAAACAAATGGAACATTGGTACAGTTTGCGAACAAATCACAACCTTGGTATAAAGATTGAACTGACCCCAGAAAAACAAATATCGGTTTTAGAAAACATGCGCGGAGGTAGTTTAAGTTGTATTCAAACAAAGCCAAGAGATTTTTTTACTTCAGGCTTTACTTATATTCCCCGGGGATAGAGCAAAAGTACACGTTTTACTTCAATCCACCAGACTTCTTCCTCAATGGGGTTGGTTAAGCAGGACGTTTTCACAAAGACGACATCAAACTGAAGTTTCATTTGTGTGCTCTAACAGTAAAACCCACACTGTACAAGGAAATCACTTCGGCCTGACACAACAACAGAAGCATGATCACATACCTGATGGTTCGTGATGAGGTGATCTCGAGTGTATACGCATAGCACGGGGGAGTTACAGTTTGCTAAAGATAAAATCTTTGAGGATAGGGTTCCAGATAGAATGGTAGTCGGCATGTTACATCCGAACTCTTACAATGGAAATTACGTCTACCATCCATATGCTTTCCAGAAATTTCAGTTGAGCTCTATGTGACAAATCATCAATGGAGAAGAGTACCCCTATCGCTTCCTGGAATTAACCCACAACTCTGCCGCCAAAGATATGGCAGGATATCATTGCTTTGTTGGGGCAGCAGGGTTCTGCAATAAAGGAGAAGTGTGTATGCTCACCCCTGAAGTGTGGGAGCAGGGAAGGAAGTGCAAGTTGTTCGTCTTTGACAACACAGCCGACGGAAATACCAATGGGCCTATGCTCAATCCCAAACAAAAAGGCGATTTACGCTTACCCAGTTACTGTCCTCTTCTAGGAAGAATTTGAAAACCTATTAAAGATAGGGCCTGAGGAAGCAATCCTCTACGACATTCGCAGCTAAGAAAAATAAAAGCAAAGAAGAACAAGGCAAAATAATAAAAAGATGGAATGGGTTGCCGTGACCAACCACCAATTAGCAGGCCTTGCTGAAAAGGACAAAATGTTAAAGCCTCACTTTGCAGGGGTTTTTGCCGCAGACCAACTCCTGGCCAGACCAATTAAAGGACTTCCACAGGCCTATATCGTCAACACAGATAAAGCAGGCCAAGAGGGAATGCATTGGATTGCTCTGTGGATGGAGGGAAACATATGCTAAAAAATGGACAGCTATGGACTACATCTCTACATCTATCCGCGTTAAAACATTAAAAAATGGGTTGAGAGTCGCTGGCCCTTAATGGATTCCAACAAGCAGAGTTTACAAGCGATTAACAGTGCAACGTGTGGGCACTATGCTATAAAATATTTGGTAGATCGTAGTCATGGAAAAGAGTATGCATGCTATTTTAGAACAATTTAATCTGCACGATCATGTGTGCAATGACGCAAAACTTGAAGAATGGATGAAAAGTAAATTGAAAGCACAGTTGAAATGATAATAAAAAGAAAGCGAGTGTAACAAATATCAGTTGTAGTTTATCATGCTCTTTCGTACACCGCTAAGCATTCTTATCAGGGGACCCTCGGAATGCTGTAAAACGACGTTTGTAACAAAGTTGCTTGAGCAGCTGCAAAAATATTTTGACGATGCGCCCTGTAACATTCACTATGCCTATGGAGCATGGCAAAAGGATTTTCATGCTATGGGAAAAAAGGCATAACGTTTCACAAGGGAGTGCCTGAAGAAGGAGATTTAAGTGCATGGTATGGATGGTAAATTGTGGTGGGATCCTCGTCCTGGATGACTTAATGGCCGAGGGAGGGAATAATAAAAATGGCTTCGATCTATTTACAAAGGATTCGCATCATTGTAACATCACTGTCCTTTACCTGTGTCAGGATTTATTTCCACCAGGCAAATATGCTAAAACGATCTCGCGAAATGCTCACTATGTTGTGGCCTTTAAGAACCCTCGAGATAAAACAGGCATCCGCAGGTTGATGATTCAGGTGTGGTGTAGAAGAAAACATTATCTTCGTTTGAAACGAGAATAATTGATTGCAAATATGTTGATGCTGATTCTTGTAGCCGCAGGAGTGATTGTGGGAGCAAATGCTTACATGGTAGCGGCATTTACAGTAGCTGGGACAATTGTTAAAGGTATTCTGGATTACAAACGTTATCACACTTTAGTCAACATGAGTAGATTTGCCTATACAGCGTATGCCAAATGTCTGAACGATTTGACAATGATAAAGGATGTGATTGAACTCAAAAACTTTATTCGAGCCATGAATACAACTCATACCATCCATATTGATCTTGCTCCTGCCATACCAGAAAAAGTGAAAAGAAACTACACGAAAGATCATGGAGAAGAGATGGATTATGTAGATTCTGAACTCCCTATGGACACACTTACCTTGGAAAACGTATGTTCACTCTCAGAGCCATATATAGAAAAAATTAAAAAATCAAAAGCGACTATTTGATGTTGTCAAAAAGGTGGCAACGTTGCATTGACCATACAGAGGTAGGTAGTCGAATTCGAACACACTTCATTCTCAGCACCTACATAAAGAGAAAAGGACATCTTGATCTTGAAAAGAACACTACATAAGGCGGGCGACCATGGGACGTCGAAGGAGAGTACACTATCTTACTGGACGATGCAGAAGAAGAGGGTGCAGAGGAGAATGTCAGAAAGGCAGCATTTTACCATTACTAGCATTGACACCTGCCTTAGCGGCTGTAGGAAAAGCATCAGCATTAGGGGCAGTAGGTGCTGGGGCAGGGTTAGCTACAAAGGCAGTAGCAAATAAGATAAGGGGTGGTCATCGTTAAGCATGAAAACAAAAGTGGAACGTCAGAGACCATTTCTGGATGAGCTTTTTCAAGCTGCGAGTGCCCCTAATAGGAGGAAAAAAGCTATTGCAATACAGAAACAGTGATCAAATTAGTGCAGTCAGCGACCTCGTCTTAAACACGTTGAAGAAAAATGTCCCGATTACACCCACCTTAATGGCACAACTTTGCAGATATAAAAAGCCTCTTCGTGAAATAGAGAGAAAGCGCAACTCAGTCAAGAAGCGATGACAGAACTTGCTAAACCAAGCAGGTTGTGGATTTTGGAATAGTTTAAGAGACGCTTATCTTTGCGCCTTTCTAAAGCATTAAATCATGCCATTGCGCAAAATGTTAATGATTCCTGAAGAAAACCTAGTCATGCCCAAGAGAGAAAATCTTGAAGTAGTAGACTATTACAAGGGGCAATTGATAGGCAATGTGCTTCTCAAAGAAACAGTATGTCTAGCAGCTAAGAAAAAACGCCTATTGGATAAAGACGATTTAGGTGCTGAAGAAATTGTAAGCAAAGTGAAATTCGTAGTTTCCCAGTTGCGAAAAGCATCAAAACGGTTACTTCAAATTAACCACGGGTCTACTTCAGGGGGTCCACTAACTGAGGATGAGGAAGAAGAGGATGACTTAGTGAGTACGAATCTAGAAAAGTGCATATTATATAAGAGTGTGGAACGTGAAGCAAAGACCCCCCTTCAACAACGACGACGCCTTTTACCCACACCTCCACTTAGAACTCCCTTGAATGGAGTTAGGAGTAAGATTCCAGTCTGTACTCCAAAATGGTAACCTATGACCCCCTTTAAACCCAGATAGCTCGAAAAGGAACTAGAAAAGGAGATGGGTGTGATGATAGATAATTTGGAAACACAGAAAGAAAAAAAAAAGAATCTCATGGGAGCTGCTAGGGGACTGGTTGCGGATATGCTCGAGGGAATCAGTGAAGGTGTCAAAGGAAATTCACAGGGGGTATAAAACGAAAGGCCACCCCACCACCCGCTAAAAGATGCAGAGACGTACAATCTCGTAATCTACCTATATCTGCAAGTAAAACACGCATGGGCAAGGTGTGGAAACATTGGGATCATAAGACATGAAAGAAAAGCGCACACGAGTTACCTGTGCGCGACGAAGTAGCAGGAAAAATAACAGGGGACCTTGACAGAATGGCAAAGGGCTCGATGTCCAAAAAATGTTAGAGAAAACAGGTATTGAATTTCATTGGCCAGGTTATCCGTACATGGGTCCAGGAATGCATCTCAAGAAACGTCTTGCTAGGGGAGACCCAGTGATAAATCACCTAGATAAAGTAGCCAAGCAGCATGACGTAGACAAGCATACGGCAGATAGGAAAATGATCAAAAGCATTGACAACTTTAAGGGCAAGAAGATTTTAACAGAAAAAGTGGTGAAAAACATTATGAAAACGAAATTAGGGCTCAAGATGTAAAGGAGAACTTTGTTTTTAATGAACACTATTATATTACATTATTATATAATATTACCTTTTTTCTAAGCATCAATGAAAAAATTATAACGTTAAGCGTTTCTTAGATGAATCATGGCAGAGATGGCTGTTATCTTACAAGAATCATACCTAGACACTCTTCTGAAATGATTGCAGTTTAAAACTGGTTAAAATTGTCGCAATAAATTTTTGCACAAAAAATTAATCTGAAAAGTGAGGGTGACGCCAATAATATCGACCACGAGTGTTGCTTACTAAATAATAACCCTCCTGAATTTTCCATAATGAGTTTGAACAGTTTGAAAAATGATTTGAATTTGAAGAGGTCTATTGTTATATACTGTAGGTTCTTACTACTCCCTTATAGTAACTTGGTCTTTTTGCTAAATAAGTGACAATTGAAATAATAGTCATCATTCTTGTGAAAGTAATTCAAATAATATCTGTTGTGCAGCACATCATTTCAACAAGGACATAGTGTAATAGAAATATTCACGCGTAATAAAGTTTTTTTAAGTATTTTATGATTCTGGAAAAGCTGAAATTCAACCAACCCTGCCCTCGTTTGACACGGTTGGATCATCTCAAAGTTTCAAGCATAAAAAGGACTGACGTGTCTTTCTGAAAGTTGGCTTAGCACCCACTATTAAGAAAGTTGGACCGTCGTTTTATGGATCACGTAATACTCTGACTATATTTTACACGATTATTAAAAGATTTGAATAAATAAACAGGTTAAGCAAAAGAAAAACGGGATTTCCATATACGCGTTTGTAAATTTTAGACAAAAAGTTTTTAGTAAAAAGAAATACATTTAGATAAGATAAAAAAAGCCGTCAAATTGACGTTTTAGCATAAGGGCCAAATGTTCTATTGGTCAATGCCACAAACTGATTCATACGCTGTAAAGATAATATTTTGAGTTGTCCGTAGCTTTAGCCGAGCTGTAAAGATGCAAGATCTCATCCCAGGGAATAAAACACGGTATTTTTCTGTTGCCTCTGCTGAGCGAATTTCGGGTACGATTGCTAGTCTAACCCCTTAGGGTTGTAAATCCTGTACCCTCCACCTTTTTTCACTTTTCTCTTATATTTGCTTTTCTTATGTAATTCTGAATACGTGGTAAATAAGAACCGTTGAAACAACGAAATATACTTGATGTGTGTCAGTGAAGCTGCGTAAGCCTCTCGCCCCACTATATCACTTCCGTTTCGTCTGCATTATCAAGGGTACACTACTTTTTTTACAGCCCTCATTACATATTCCACCAATCAGGTTGTTGCCTCGAATTCATTCAAGCATTCTATTGGTTAGGATTTTGAAATGATAAAAGAGCTGTATGTATTGTGTGCTCCTTTTTTTTTTTGCATTTCACCCTTCTACCTCAGTATGGATGACACTTTTTTTCAGTCCATGCATGAGGAAATACTTCAAGACGAAGAAGGAGATCGAGTATTACAAGAAGGCTACGATACGCTTCAAAGAGGCGAAGCTTTATTTCGTTTTAGTTTGGCTCCTTTTGTCGAATGACGTTCTCCTCGACTAGGCGTTCATGAACGTGTGTTTAACGTGAATCTCGAACAAGTAGAGCAGGTTCAACCCACCACTCGAATTTATGAGGAATTGGCTAAAGCCCTTCGTGTTGCTCTCAATCAAATGATCCTAAAAGATGATATCGACGACAACGATACCATTTATTTTACATTGGGCTCCACTCGTCTTAATCATGCCTATCATGGTTGGGGATTGACTGCAAGAGAATGGCGCAATCGTACCTACAGGTCAGAACGCAGTTTGAGAACTTGTCTCAACTTCTTAATTTTAGCGAACACTTTGGTGAAAACGATCATTTTACCCTTTCTCTGGTTCATGTTCAAAGAGCCGTTTGTGGTGAGGACACCAAAAAGAAAAAGACAGTATTTTAGAGAGGTTAAAAGAAGATTAAAGGAAGAAGCTGTGTTCAAAGAGCCCCACACGGTACCGGTAAACATGCCAAGCGGCACGTTCCTGGAAAGTTATCTTATCATAAACGTTTAAAATTCCTCAGGAGAAAGATAATTTATGTTGTGCTAAATTGTTGGTGGTGGAGCCCTAAAGAGTTAGCTTTAATTTCTCATGGATGTGCTTGCCATCTGACAAGACCTAGACGTCTGAGTGAACAAGCCCTGTTATTACACCACAAAGCCGATGTACAGTCTTTGCTACGACAAGCTTGCAGACCTGCCGCATTGTAATTATTTGCTAAAGCTTTGCCTAACTGTACTATTGTAGTAGTGGATGCAGATCGCTGTTACGAGAGATATGCCTACGGTAATGGCCCGGTACTCTTGGGCTTATTGTACAGTGACGGACACTACGATACGCTGAGACGTTTAAAAAGGTTCTCTTTGAGAAATCATTTTTGCGGATTATGTTTAAGTCCTTTACGACAACGAAGGTGAACATGACTGCACCGATAATCCCGACCACTGCTCTAGATGTCAAAAGATGGGCTTCCCCGATTTTTTAGAATGCCGTAAAAGGACTCATTTCTGCGAACATTGCCAAATCTATTTTTACAGAACGAGTTGCTTACAGCATCATTATACCCATAACTGCGTGGGTAAACGTTGTGAACCTAACACTTCCGTCTGTGATGAAATCAAGCGCTACCAACGCTGTTTTAAGCTACTTTATTTAAAAACAAAAGGTCGCTCAGTTAAACGTTAATGTTGGAAAACGAAATGTCCCTTCTGCCATCAGCTGGATTACTCGGTCAACCAAAAATGCTACGTGCAAACCTATGCACAACTACAAGCTCGTAAAAAGAAAAGGTTGCAACAAGCTGATGAAGAGAATAAATGTGAGGAGGAGGAGAAGAGTGCCCTTCATGTCTTCTTCGATATTGAGGCCATGCAGATCAAAGGAAAACATGTTCCCAATCTACTCATCGCCGAGACCAACTAAAGTGACCAAGCCTATACCTGAGAGGGAACGAATTGCAAGATCCAATTCATTAACTGGTTGGACACTTTAGCCGAGGACACTTCCATTACGGTCACAGCCCATAATTTTAGGGGGTATGATAGCTATCCCATCATCGATGAGTAACGCGAACTGGTGGAAAGTGCCTCCAACTCAAAGTGGGCTGGCTTCGTTTTATCGATTCCATGTCCTTCTTTCCCATGGCTCTGTCGGACTTTCCAAATACCTTTGGCATTTGCGAATTAAAGAAAGGCTTCTTCCATCACTTCTTCAACCTACCTGCCAACCAACATTACATCGGTCCCATTCCTTCTAAGGACATGTATGGTCCACATTCCTTGAGCCTCAAGAAACGGAGAGAATTTGATACCTGGTTCGACGAACACCTCCGGGACCCCAACTACGTCTTTTACTTTCAACATGAGTTGAAAGAATACTGCCTCTCCGACGTGAAACGCGTGAGGAATTTACACATATTGCTCATTTTAATCCCTTTTCTAAGATCACCATGGCCTCCGCTTGCAGTTGGGATCTATGAAGAAACCGTTTAGAGCCCAATACCATCGCCTCAGAACCTTTGCTGGGATGGAGCAGGAAAACCTATCATTCTATGGTTGGCATGGAGTAGTTGCCATGGAGTGGTTGCTGTGGGAAGAACAACGGTTGGGACAGCTGCTACAACATTCCTGAAATGCTGGAGAATTCCGTATTCCAGGAACCCCGTACAAAGACGATGACTACCATGCACCAACCCAAACCATCTACGAATGCTACGGATGTTTTTAGCAAGGCTGCCCTACCTGTTATCCACAAAGAACAGAGACTCATCGCTGCCTCCTTGACAGATCCATCAACGCCGCGTATCAGACACAACAGAAACGAAAGACACTCTTACAATGACAAGGTTACAACTTCAAGGAAATATGGGAATGTGAGTGGGCTTGCAGAAAGAAACACATTCCCGAAGTAGCCGCCTATGCTTCCAGTTTACAATTATAACCTCCTCCGGATCCTCGAGATGCATTTTTTGGAGGAAGAACCAATGCCATCCGGCTCTATGCCCAAGCCCAACCAGATCAACCCATTGCCTACTACGACTTTACCAGCCTGTATCCCTACATCAACAAGACGGTGCGTTATCCCATTGATCATCCTGAGTTCATCTACCAACCTCAAACGACCGATCTGTCAGCTTATTTTAGTATTGCGCATGGAAACCGTTTTATCCCCTACCGAACTCTTTCATCCAGTCTTGCCCTACGCCTCAAAACTTACCTTTCCACCATGCAGAACCTGCGCCCTGGAAAGCATTGATTTGCCGCTCCTTGAAAAAGACTATTGCTGCTCCCACAGTCCCTCTGAACGCGCCCTCATTGGAACGTGGTGTACTCCCGAATTGGAATGTGCTTTACGGAAAGGTTGTGAGCTCCTGACTGTGCATGAAGTGTAGCACTTTCCCCAAAGTAAGACGGGACTCTTTCAAGGCTACGTTAAGACTTAGCTCAAGTTGAAAGAAGAAAGCGAAAGGGGAAGGTGAAAGGGGAAAGTGGGTTTCCAGCTCATTGTACGATGCCAGAACAACGCCAGCAGCATTGTGCGGACTATGAGACCCATGAAGGAATTCATTTGGATGTCGATCACAAGCAACACATACTCAGTTCCATGTGGGGGAAGTTTAGTCAGAACATCAACAAAACCGAAATCAAAGAGTTTACCCGTGCTCAAGAATTTCACAAATTTCTAAGTGGCGAGAAATACGATGTTCAGTACGTTAGTCCTCTGACCGTGGACCGGGTGGATGTTCACTACAAAATGGAAGGCCACATGGAAAATCTGTTACCCAACGTAAATATCTTCATCGCTTGTTTCACCACCTGCTGGGCAAGACTGCGCTTGTACAAAGCTCTGAATCTTTTACAAGAACGTGTCCTCTATTTCGACACCGATTCTATTATTTTTTTCTAACAGCAAGATCAACCCAACCTGTCGGAAATGACGTAATTGATTGTAATTGTATTGATGACGCATGACGCAAGAGTGCGCACTAATTTTTAGTCTTCTGTACAACTCAGGAATACAGTAAAATGTATATAAAAATAACCTGAGTTTCTTCGTAAATATAATTTACGACACAACCCACCCCTTGGAAGATACCTTGGCGATTTCAAAAGTGAACTTCCACCCGAAGTCCATATAGGCGAATTTTGTTCAGGAGGCCCCAAAAATTACGGATACAAGACGTCGGACGGGAATACAGTCTGCAAAATACAAGACTTTTCCCTCAACTATGAAGGATCACAGCAACTCAATTACCAAATCTTACGATAAAACGTTTTGGACGAAGTCACAAACCCTCAAGACACTCCACGCATCACCCCTATTATTGTAGAAACTACTAAGATTGTGCGCTACCCTAAAACATACACTTTAAAAACGTTAGGAAAAGAGAAAGAATATAAACTCGTCTTTAATAAACGAGTTTTAGATCGAAACACCTTTACATCTTACCCTTATGGTTTTAAAGCAAAGTCAATTAGACACACAAACTCGTACAATCCATTATTTTTTATTATTTTTTCTATTAAAACTTGTACATGTTATGTGTTTTATCACAGACCCGTGACATTCGCTAATATCCATATGATTACAAGTACAAATCAATTTTACTCTTTTTCCGTTTTTCAAATCACAAAGCATGCTATTCAAATTAGCACGCACTCCGCTAGACGTAATTTCCTGTCAAAATGAAACGTTTCTAGATCAAATCTTTTAACCGCATCCAACATCCAACCTTTTCGCATATCTTTTTGATCGCGTGAAATATAGTAGCGTTTAATTTCCAAATCGTCAATATACATTAAATGCGGATTTCTCTCTCTTCCCGTCAATACCTCTACGGTGTTCCATCTTCTACCAAATACCGTCTTGTACCACTTCTCCATAATTATTTCTCTTAAAACCACTCTGCGTCCTCAATGCGTTCAAATGTTAAATTGTATTGCTCTTCTGTTTCCTGTAATCTGTTCCAAAAAGCCACGAATAAAAATATAGCTTTCTTTAACGACGTGTCCTCAAACGCTTCTTCTACTTTCTTTTTAATTGTTTCGTTCGATTGCGTCAGTCTTTCTAACATCTCCACATTCACCTTCTCTAACTCTCTTAAATAGTCCAATACGTTTCTACTTCTATTAGGTAACCGTTTACCAATATGCCACCTTTCACTTGCCATCTCCCCTTTTTTTTTCCTTCTTATACACCCTTCCTTCACGTTTATTGGCTCCTTTTTAACTCTTTTCCTTATTTGGATTTATTATCCCCACTACTACCCCCACAGTTTGTTCTAATGACTTTCTACCACCCCCTCAGGTTCCCATTTTGTCAACATGAAAGCGAGTCCAGGTGTGTATGAATCCCTGCAGACATAGTAGTTGGTTAAATGTTAATGAGAAATAATTAACACTTATAATATTTTATAAAAAAAATTATTGAACATTATGTTCTTAATTTAAATCTGCAATTACTGAAGAATTTTAAAGCTGAATGGTGTTTTATACCCGTAATTTCTGTTAATTTTAATTATAATTTTTAATTAATGTGATAAATCAATTCGTTTATAAAGCTTAAAGATGCATAGAATTAATACACTTTTAGCCACATTATAGTGTTTTTGTATGCAAGTCAAATTATTGCAGTAGCCTTTAGTTAGCTTGCTTCTTGCATGCCTAAACAATTTGAGATAAGCGATTTTTCCCATTGAGAATGTGGTTAAAAAATACTTGAAATTTTAATAACCCTACTGCACATCCTGACATTTTCCTCTTATTTCTGGTTCTCACTTTTAACAAAACAATAGCGGTTTTTTGAGTGATTTATCGCTCTCTTCAGATCATTTTGTGCAAGCAATGGCAAGAGAGAGCAATCACACACCTCAAACTGCAGAGTCTGCAGTAAGCCAAAAGGATTTTAAATATTTTACTGAACTTACAGTACTCCATATAACTTTGCTTCATCCAAATCACCTCAACTCATGAAGTTTTTATTGTGCCCAATCTTCCTGTCCAGTGACCACAATATTTTATTGTACATTAAACAATCATTTTGAAGATGAATTTTTGAAACTCAAACAATCTGACTATTTATTTAATTTAGGTTGAAACTTTTATGAATGTTGTTGTAAGTTGTTTAAGGAGCTTGCTTGTTAAGCATTAATATTTTACCTTTCATCAGTTTCTCTGGCCACCTTCAACTGTGCATAGCAAGTAATGTTGGTAGTTTTTGACGTCTGTTTCAAACTGCGGTTTACGTTCTAAATGGAATGCTACGTCGGTGTTTCTAGAGAAAAAGTTTTACAAGCAGTTAAATTTACACATTAGTGAAAAAGAATTTTAAAAAACTGAAGTTTCGGACTGTATTCCTTCGTTGGAGTGAATGCCAATGAATGGTATTCACTCCAAATGAAGGACTAATAATAATAATAATAATAATAATAA
>ERZ1740055.298-NODE-298-length-12187-cov-7.578223_pt1 | contig 12187 bp, 7 predicted proteins | sample MGYA00581747_ERZ1740055 | MGnify/ENA primary metagenome ERZ1740055 (study PRJEB43018, sample SAMN04849739) | marine metagenome | isolation source: floating plastic debris | place: Pacific Ocean | collected 2008-08-28 | study: EMG produced TPA metagenomics assembly...
TCATTTACCTACCCCGGAAGGATGGAAAGCTGAGTTAGCTTAGGCTGAAAAGAAGATCACACAAATATTTGAGTCTAGACTTGAACCAAATACTAAAAGTTTTGTCAAGAATAGAAAAAGATGATGATGTAATGTATAGACCCAAAGCGCAACTTAACGCAAAAAAGCAAAGATAAATTAATTTTTAATTCTTTCATTTCTAGACACAGTAATATTAAGAAGTTTATTTGACAACGTTAATAGTATCTAAAAAGTAAAGAAATCAAAGTCAACATACAAAAAGAGAACAAAATAAATGTTGACAAACCTCTGCAGTCCTTTGATGTTCCATGCTTTTTGAAATTGCCATTTCCCCCAAAACACTGTCCACTATTTTCAAGTCCAAAAATATTTAGCCGTTTTCTCAGCGCTCTTGTTGCACAAACCACTAACTCGTTTTCTCCCTTCCTTCGTTGGGTATAGCTGCGTGGATCTTCCAGCGAAGGAAGTGCCCGGTCATATTTACTGTCTTTCCAACAGCCAACACTTTTAAATACTTTAAGAAAAAAGAATAAATATCTTTTGCTTGTTCTTTAGTTAAGTATGTAATGTTTGTAAGATCTATTCAAACGCTTATTATCTTTTGTTTTGGTTGCGACGACTAGTTTACTACTTCAAAATAAACTTAGTTCTAACAACAAAGAAAGAAGAACAAACAGAAGCGCTAGCAAATATAATGATAGGTTTTCATTACTAGTTACCATATGTTTGACATACTTATTATACTACGAAATATGTTACTATAACATTTTTGTCGCCATATGTATTTGTAAGGTTTTTTTTTTGTTTATTATGACTAAATGGAGTAACATTTTAAAATAAACTACATACTTTCCTCTTGCGTTACCAAACTCGGTCTCCCGTTTTTCTCTCGTGTTTTTTCCGTGGTGTGTATATGTCTAAAGTCTGAGCTCGAGATCAATATCTACCTTTCAATTTTTTCCTTTTTGATATAACTCTTTGATAATCTAATGCCAGCGTGTTACTTTATGTGATATGTTTCAATAAATATAGATGAGGGAAACCATCTCTTATAAGCTTTGTGGCTTGCTATTCTCCTTCTTGCCTATTCTCAAGGCATAAAATAGATGTTAAAATGTAAACTTCGTGTTATAGATATATACTGTTCTTTTTTATAAGAATCGTATTTGTTTTCTCGAATCTCGCGATTCTTAAAATTTTAACATTTTAAGCCTTAAATAATTCGTAAATAAATCTTAACAGTTTCAAAATAGCTCCTCATTTACTTGAAGCAGTGAAACCAGAGGTGCTTGTAACATTGTATGATTTCAAAAATGAAGAATTTACTGTTAATATCAAAGAAACTTCATCTTACAACAAAACAAACATAACACCAGAATGCTGTTCGATCAAAATACATTTAAGGTTTCAAAAGAAACTAAGTTTAAAGAAAGAAGGTAGGACTATGGTCAATGAAAACGAAAAATGAAGGAGAATTTTTTCTGCTGGTCGAGTGATTGAGCCTCATTATGATTCTTATAAACAGGATTCCTATAAAAAAGTGTGAATGGCAAAAGTAATAAGCTTGAAACTTGAGGTTATTGTAAAATACGAGACTCATTTCTTCGCCTGTTTATATTAACTTCACTTTTAATCTCCACACTGTAGCACTTACATTTTCCATATATTTCGAATTTTTGGTCTCGAAAGTTCGGCTCCATTCTCCAAAATTTATTTTGACTATCAGTTGTAGGCAGTAATTTATTTTCCGGAATCGATTTTCTTTCTTCCAATGAAATTTTAGAATTATAGCGAGGACTATTAGGGTACAAATACATATACTGTCCGGGGTAGGTTGACTGATATGGTGCTGAATATGGTTTGATGTTGGGATTTTGATACCCAGGAGGATACCCAGGAGGATTCACAGCTGAGTATTTTGGTGACCACCATGTTTGGTACTGGGACGGGCGGCGATACGAATAAGTCCAGCTGGGAAACGTCCTTTTTCCTGTAGAAAGGTTCAAGTACAACATCAAACATTAGCTTGCATTGAATCACCTAAATTGTTAGCAATTAAAGTTTGCAATAGTTGTTTACAAACATTTGTGGAATACCTTTCAATTTTTGATAAATAGAGTTTCGTCCTTATTTTCTCTTTAAAACATCTTAATGGCACTCCGAATCTATAAAACAGTTTTATAGACACTGAAGCGAAACTGCTAAAATATCTCAGCAGTGCAATGAATGAAGTTAAGACCTAGAGACTATTTCAACAAAACTATGCAGTTCGCCTCCAAAGCTGTAGCATACATAAGGGTGGAATTGCCAGTTTTCTCCTGACGTCATGGCGACCATGTTGGTGTACTCTTAACACCAACATGGCCGCTTTGTCTCCCAAAATTTGAGAGTGTTATGTGTGTTTATTTAATTTCTTTTTTAATCTGTTTATGATCTGTTTCTCTTTTTTAACAGTACTGGAAACTTGTTCAGAATTAGTTTCAGCATTAACCGGTTCAGTGTATTGTAACAGAGAAGAATAAAAAATGACTTCGGTAGGCTACATTAAAAGAAGTATTATTTGTTTTGTATTTTTTTCAGTTGAAAACACATTTTAAGGTGGCTCAAAGCAGTTTCAACACTTTCAAGAACCTTGTTATTAGAAGTATTGATCAACACTTTATCACGTAACAGCAATGTTATGGTACCATATCAAACACCAATTATTGCTGAAAAAGATTTGGTCGTTGTCGTGAAGTAACATGTTACCATAGCAACAGGAAAACCCTGCAAAAACACCCCATATTTTAACTTTAGCTGCTCATATCTCAAAAGCGAACGCAATGACCCCCAAATTTTATTTCTGAAATGTAACCATCGTGCAAGAATGAAGCTTTCTGCAAAGTTAAAATAATTATACGGAGCTAATTCAGAGCCACCTTAAATAATTGAAAACTTAAGGTAGCTCTGAATTCGCTCTGTAGAATTTTTTTAAATTTTGCAGAAACTTTTATTCTGGCATGCTGATTACGTTTGTGCACTAAAAAAAATTAGATTCATTAAGTTCGTTTTTTTAGATATGAGTAACTAAAGCCAAAATATAGTGTGTTTTTGCAAGGCTTTCCTGCTTTTATAGTAACTTGTTACATCAATTAAGAAAACAATTGCATCTTTTTCAGCAATAACTGATGTGCCACATGTGTGTTTCCATAGGCATAACATTGCTGAACATTACGTGATAAAGTGCATGTCAATCCTTCTGGTAACATAGTCTCTTGAAAGTGTTGAAACTGGTTTCAGCCACCTTAAGTTAAAGGCAGATAGACTAGAAGGAATGTGTTGGCAAGGGGGAAAAATTATTGTTGCAGTGACAATAAAGTCCTTTTTTAGAAAGATTAAACTTAATCGGATTATTGTATAGAGCTCGTATAAAAACTTTTTAAAACTAAATTTAATGGATCCGTAACAAAAACAAATTCTAACTGTAAGATAAGAAAGGAGAAGTCAGTAATTAAAAGATAAAAATATAATTACACTAAGAAGTTACCAAAGGATAGTTTACCAAGACTTTCTTTATGTTGTGTTTTCTGTGAGTTGCTGTATCGCGTATTTCTCAAGGACGCTTCCAGCGTCGAAGTAAGCACGAGAAGAATGATACTATGAGCAGAATCGAGTCCAAACCAAACCATTTTTGTTTTACGCCTGCAAGTAAAAAGGGTTTGTTTGTTTTTTTGACAATCATAAAATAACTAGAAATTAAGTTATTGCCGTTTATATGGATCAGAATCGATCAGTTATATTAGAAGGGTGATTGAAACTAATCCAAGCCGAATTATTTGGTTAGGAAGGAGCCAATAGCTCCTCTGTATCAGTTCTTAATGTTCTTCTCTCTCTCTCTCTCTCTCTATATATATATATCTTCACGAGAGCTTAACTCAGGCGCGGTTTTAGGAAAAATGTTGACCAATTTTTGCAAAACGAGCGCCGATTTTAACTACCTAAAGTGCCCTTTCCTTGGTTTTTGAATCAGTGAGACAATATATTTGCCAGTTCCATTCTCCTTGGATGAAGTCTTGCAAATCTTGCAGCTTACTTTTTTCTATTTTGATCCAAAACTGGATAACAATTTGCCTTTGAAACAAAGGTTTAGAGATAATGAACTGATCTGCACTCATCCATCTATCCTACTGTATCCCGGTTACAGTTGGGAACCACTGCTATATCCAGAAGACCTCTAAATTTTAAGTGAAGCCTTACTCTTTATGATTGAGTGTGGTAAAGACACGACTTACCTAAGCTAAGTGATTCACTTCTTGCTAAATTTAGACATAATCACCCGTATTTAATAAGCAAAAAAGGAGGCCTGAAGTGCGCTATAACTAAGAACTGTTCTCAGTAATATTTTATTACATCACACTAATTGTCTTGAACAAGTGCTCGTTTTCTGTTATTGAAAGCTTTTGATGGTTTATCACAGGTGATTTGCTGACAGTGACATGCAACATATTTCTTGACTATTTAGATTCAATAAAAGAAAAGCTAATAATTTATAAGAGATTCATTGCAATGGCAGGCATCTGTCTTTACTAACCATGAATGATGAGTATTTGCCGCCTTTAGTTTGTTGTTACGATGAAAACACGGGGCTGCTGCACTGATTAGACCGATTTCAAAATTGGTGTCCCTTCCCATCTCGAGCTAGTTCGGATGAAGCAGGGTTTGCCTCACATGCACACACCTATACAGTCTGTTGTCCGTTGCTTTCATTTCTCGCTTGAAGGCATCCCTTTATCGCATTCTGGCGAAAGCCAACAAATCTTTTGCCGGAGACAAACACATTACGAGATGATTTTTGTTATGTGCCCGTCATCCATATGACAGGCTTAACCATTCCTGCGGAGTTAATGTATAAATGGGCCGGGGAGAGGGTAAACACGCGTCATACACGACCATTGCTCAAGTTTCTTCTTTGTAAGATAATCATATCAAGCACAAAGGGATTTCAGTTTAATGTAACTGACCCAAACAGATGGCCAAACCATTTTATGGAGCAATGTACTTCCGTCCAGCACATATAATGCATTACAGTACTGAGTGATGTGAGCTTGGACGAGATTGTGTCTGATAAAACTCGCTTATTGGCTTGGCTAAGCATTAGTACTATAGTAGACAATAAAATAGAGATGCCGGTTCAGTTACCGTTAGGAGATCGTTTTGTTCTTGATAAGATTGTCTTTGAAGTACCGCAGAACAATAGTCGTGTTTGACAGATACAATAACAATTTGTAATTACTCAATTATTTAAAAGCGCTGGAAGAGGAGGCGGCAGGTTCTTATTGATCTTGAATTTAAGCTTTCATCTTCCTTTAGGTTGCGCGGACATTTTAAGGTATATAGTTTTGTTATCTTTCCTCTATAAAAGAACTTTCTCAACTAATCGTTTTTTCTCAGAAGTCTGCCATGGCAAAATGGCGAAACAGACAGAGGAGTTTGGTCCATTCAAACTGTTTTCCTACTGACCAGAAAAAAAGGCAGCGAAAAACAAAACATACACTTTTTTAAGAATCTGGAAATTTTTGACGAAAACTAGCAAAAGATGGCTTCAATAAACTATGAATTTTTAACTGTGGATATTCAACAAGAACAACAACAGAATTAAGATTGTCGCTGTCAGCCAAAGTTGCAAACTACTAGATATTGTTTTTGTTCTTACTAACATAACCCAAATGTTGGACGTTTTTAAATGGAAAGGTGCTTTGAGAGTCAAACCATAAATCATATATGATCAGTAGCACTCACTTCGCAATAGTTTGATCTTTCAACGCCATCATTATAGGTCCGGTTAACTTTAGTAATTCGAAGGAAGTAGAATTCACAGTGGTTCGAAGCTTTGATCGACATGCAATATCCAAAAGTTTGATTCAAAATGAAAAATTCTTTCCAATAATAAAAAAGTAAACATTACAACACACATTTCTGACTACAACATTACTTTGTAAACTTGTCTAACTGCAAATTTCGCTAAGCTCATTTTCAATAGTTAATATTCACCGCACATTGGTCTCGGGGAAGGATGGATGGAGGAGGAGGAGGGGGGGGGGTGGGGGGAATAAATACCAATTATTACCCTATTCAACCACCTTCCACTCCCTTTTCCCTACTATCTCTTTCATCATTCCTTTTCTTTTACCCAGTCTTTTTATAATAACAATTATTACCATATTACCCGTATTTGTCTTGATCTCAAAAGCATGAAACTCCAGTGCAAATATCAGTGCCATAAAACCACCGCCTTCCTTTTTTCTGTTATTACGATAAAGAGAGTAACCTGGAAAGCTGAAATAAAAAAACTGAGCGTTGGGATAACTTGCATCAATCTTTGTTTCGCTAACAAACATTATGCGAGTGCGTAAGGTCATGATAATAGCGCTGAGCTCTTCGAATTTGTTCTGGAGACTATTACTGTTTAGATGAGCTAATAAGAGATCCTTGCTATGACGTTCCCTTAAGAGTTCCAACTGTGCATTATCAGAAATAATTTCCTCACCTTCTCCAAACGGGGACATTTTCTTGTGTAAATTTCTCTTGGTCCCCTTTCAGTACATTGATTTCGGCAAGTTCGATCTCCTTCGGAAACCTTTGTAAAGAAAAAATCATTCAGTGGTGGCAGAACACAACAAGGACAAATCCACTCACTGTCGGCTTGCTTAGGTAGTATTGAAAAATATATATAGGATGAGACATCCGAAGACACTTGGCGTGCGACCATTTGTTACAGCTGTAAAACAAGCGTCTTGGTTGTTCCTCACAGCCTTCTGACATTCATTGCATTGGTATTTTGGCGAAATCTTTGTTCTTTTAGGGCCAATTTGGATGCTATATCTCCACATATATACCATCAAATTTCTCCCTTTGACCATGACAACAAAAAAGATCGACAATCGAAGCGTAAAGTCTGTACTGGTAACCATGCCACAAGTCAACGGTCACAATAACATAGAGTCGAGGCAATAAGTGCCAGCCAGATTAAAATCGTTTAAAGAAAAATGGCTTAGGACTGAGCCCGCGAGCAATAGCAAGATTAGGATGCGTTCTCCTTCATCAAATGCAAATAGAAAAAAAAAATCAAAAGAAATTATCGGAAAAATCGGAAAAATCGGAAAAGAGGAATTTATTCGTATTCTTGGGGCCAATAATTATATAAATAAAGTTATATTGCTTTTTTTAAGAGTTGTTATTACTTTTATTTATTATTCCGCATTCGAAGCTACAGTGTCATTTTAATCATCGGAGCCTGAGCCGGATCTTGAACATCAAACAAATGAAAAAACCTAAGACGTTTGTATTAGTATGGACCTTAAATTGTTTGTGCTTCAAAGGTCATTCAAAGCTCATCGGATAACTATCTGAATAAACCAAACCACGACATTGTTTATTAATGCTGGTATTGACATTACAGCATTAAATCAAAGACATTAAACCAATGCATGAAATGTTTACAAATACTTGTTAATTGTTAGTATTAAAATAACTGCCATTTCGGGACAAAGCAATATCTGACGACAATCAAAACCTACAATTTAAGTATTTAGTTAGAAACCTTTAATTGATCATTCCCTATTGCTTTATTAAGTGTCATCAATGGCAGGTTCGCTTTTGTGCTTCTTTGTGGCTTGTTATCAAAAATTTAGATGTTCGCACAACCAAGTGCAAAAAAAGTGCAAGTGCCGCTAAGTTATTGTTGCATTTCTTTCATTTTCACCGAAGATCAAATCTTAAGGTAAGTCTCATTTTTATTTGATTACAAAATGTATTTTTTGTTTGAAAAACTCAAAAAGCAAGTATCTAGTCACAAATATGAATTACTTTTTGTTATTGCTCGTTATGTAAAAATTAAGTCAGTTTTTTTTTTTTTTTAAATACCATAGTTAGAAAAAAGTTCAATGTTTGGTCGAAAAGCTAAAGAGTAAATATTTAAGTTCTTTTTGTACAGATCCACGTCCTTGACACAGCTTCTAGAACAAAAAAGAGATATATAACACTAACATTAGCAAATGATTAAGAATATAATGAGCAATGTATCCCAAATCGAAAACAAACTTTAATGGATTTGTTGGCTTTTCTAAAAAATGGCATCTATGATTTATATTTGCTCATAAAAACTGAAAATGTCAAGACCTTTAATTAATATAATCTTCATGTTATGACAATCACGAGACTGAATAGTATAATATATACTCCTAAATAGGCGGGTTGGAAGATTTAATGGTTGAGAGAATAGGTACATAACCTTAGTATTTGAAAATTAAAGTGAATCAAAGACTATTTTGTTGCCAAATGCATTTTTGTATCGTGGAAAAATAAACAAATGGCTGTGTCAACCTAAATAAATCAACGAGTTAATAGTTTATTCAGGCTCTATGACTTCGACTATACGTTATTCAAACTATCGAGAAAAATATTGGCTACCGACATTTATCGAAGGTGGTTAACATCTAGTATTTATTTTCTTGTTAAGTTTTCTGAGCTTAAAATAAGAAATAATAACTCTCTTTTTGCAAGTATTTAATCTGAAATTAAAGGCACTTATAGAAGGTTTTAGTTCAGTGAGCCTCAAGCACTGTTGATAAAAATGACAGGTGATACATTAATTGTTTGTTTTATGAAACGTTTCATTTTCCATTCCCGCCTTTAAAAGTCAACAAAATGGTCATAAAATATCTCATTTGTTAGTTGGCTGTCGTGAAGCCTGCAACAACGTTTATCATTAACGGAAGTAGAAAAGAAAACTAGAAATGACAGGCTGTAACAACTACTTTTGATTTTTATTCTTCAGGGAAAAACATGTCCATTTCGATATGGAAGATCGGACTTTTTTGTATGTTACCTATAACAATACTGACATTTGAAGTATCTTCTAAGCATTCTAAGAAAGATTTAAGTGGGTTGATTAAAAGATACAACATCTACCGAGCACGTGTACGAACAAATCTCCGGAGAGGTAAGTAAAACTAACAAATTTAAGTCATTTTAATTTGTAATCACAAAATAATTCATTCATGTTTGTAAGTGACACCTTACATACAGGTTAAAGATGGCCGGTCACTGCTCTATTTGAAGGGTCGGTTTTGAAAATCCTAAAGGCTGATAAAAAGCCTATCGTCCACAGCTTCTCAAAGTTGCAAATTTGGTTTTCATTTGAACCAGATACAGAAAATAATTAAAGCTGTAACAAAAGCGAGTTATTTTTGCTGATGGCGACTGATTAACACTGGTCCGATATTCTAACCATTCACAAAATCTAAAAGCTTTTGTAACAATTCAATTTAAAGTATTGTAGAGAAAATATATTAAAAATCATTCAAAAACATAATTTAGTTTTGTTTTAGATTCATTTGTTTACTGAGAAGTTTGAGGTTATTTGACTGAAGTTATTTGAATCTTTTTCAATTTTGAATACATAAAATTTATTTTGCAAGAAAAAGAGTTCGAAAAACTTTTTGAATATCAAAAAATTTGATCTAATGTTAGTTTTGATTTGGTTTTCTAACAGATTTTACTCCAAGATGTCCTGAATACGCTAAGCAGGGAATGTGCATTACGCATGCGCCATTAAAGCGAATGTGTCCTAGTTCATGTCAGCTTTATGGTGGTTAGTATCTTATGTTATAATATTAAGTTTGTTCTAGTCAGTGAAACTGTGATGTATGACCCTGGCAGTTATCAAAGCAAACCAAAAGCAGTGTTTAACAAGTAGCAAAGCATGAACCGATTGTGGGATTTGAGACACAAAGTTTTGAAATTTGAACTAGTTTTTCTCACTGCTTCGAGCCCTCATTCTGAGCTATTTATTGTTTATTGTTTTAGTAAAAATATTATGCTGCACTAACATTATCAGATAATCCGAATGGTTTAGAAATCAGTGCTCGAAATTTGGTCTCAGATAATTCAAAACATAAACTCTGTTCGAATTCTGTTACTGTGTTTGACATACGTTACTTCCCTGGGGTCTCCATTTGTTTGGACTAATAATATAAACTTTTATCAATGTATGTTGTTCAATATACATTTATCAGAAAAAATGGTATATATGCCCCGAGCGGGAATCGAACCCACGTATCCCAGCATTCTAGTCAGGAGTGCAGGTCTTTAGTCTTTCAGTATAATCTTTCCAAATTGTTCAAGCGAAACTTTTTAGTTCGCGATCAATATTATTTCAAAAGTGATTAAGTCTTATAACCGGTTAATGGGAAGGAATCCTAGCCCTTACCCCAGAACAAGTACGTCCCAGAGACATTATGGGCGTGAGCTCTAATAGTTTTCATTGAGTAAAGCAACCTCATACAGTTCTGATGAACTGCTGCGCGCTTCTCAGCGAACTTCATTTTTTCACACGAAGCCTCTATTATGTTAGGGTAGAATGTTTCATATATCTGCTGTTCGTAAATTTCACTGACGTATATATATATAGTTATACGCCGGAGTTCTTTATTACATTGCTGTGGAAGAAAGTCAACAACAAATAGAGTGTGAGCATTTGAAAGTATGAGCTTGGTCTGAGGTTCTGAATCGGGTTTAGTGTTCACTGTTATTTGCCTGTAATTTTTAGTGTTTACTGACTGTTAGATTGGCCACTTTTATGTTTACTGGTTTTCGTAAAAAACCCAAAGTCTCTAAACATTGTCAATTCTTATATGTTCTTTGAAAATTGGTAAGAAAAACACTCTTAACTTTGAGTTTGTGGTCAAAGGGACTGTAGAAGCTTATAGACTCTTCTTTTTGTTGACCAACGCCCTTCAGTATTGTGGGGAGTACTGAAATCAATCTTGAATAAAATCCAAGACCAGGCCAGGGCGAGAAATACGGCGTTGTCCTTTACTTTGTTATTGTCAAAGTTCTAGTTCGCTTTTATAGAACTAAGAGGATTCTGCTTTCGAAAGGCATAAAAGCAGGGTCACTTTTGACCTTTCAAAGCAATCAAGCATAGCAGCCATCAAGAAACATCTGACGGAATTTCCTAAGTTTAAGGAGCATACATGCATAAAAATTTGGCATGGCGGATTTTGATCTGTTCAAAACTGTTTAGATTGCATCGTATTTCCTACGAAAAAACAGAGAATCACAGCATTGTTATGTTCCAGTCAACTTTAACTTCTTGTACGAAGATCACATTTCAAGAGGATACATGCAGAAGACGATTCAGGAACAGACAATCGAGGAAGAATCAAGAAAAATACATATATGCCACGAGCTAAAGATCTCGACCATGGCATACCCCAAATCAAATTTTGTCGACCAAAGCATGCTTGCAAGCTTTGTTGCTGTTGGTGACATGACCGATCTACCTGAGAAAGAGGATGAATATGACACCAACTCGGAAAGCGATGTGGACGATAAAACTTCATCTGATGTCATTACTTTCAGTAGCTGTGATTGCGTTATCCCACAGGCAACCCAGACGACAAATCAGTGTGAACTTAAAAATACAATATTTGTATGGAATCAATAGCGAAGTAAAATAGCAGATTTTATTTTTAATAAAACCTAACTAACCGTGGTCTGATGTTGCTTATGGTAGTCTATTGATCCGTTGTAGCTGTTTTTTGTTTTTGTTTTTTTGTTGTTTTTTTTTCAGGCATTTTAAGCGATTTTGTTTCCCTTTCCATCACTAGTTGGCTCGCCACCAACCCCAACTCGATCAACAATTTAGCCATGAAAATCCTTTTTAATGACTCCAAGATAAACACAGCAACAAAGAATGAGTCTCCCACCAAAATTATGTATCTTGAATTCATAAATAAAGAGTCTAACCTGATCATGATCATTTCCTTCACTTTCTCTCACTTTTCGCTCGAGTTTTTGTTTTAGTAAATCCGTTTTTCATATGAAATTGTATCTGAGCTTAGTGACCTCACCCGATGTTGAAAAACATCGATCTGATTGGCTACTTTAATTTGTTTCTGAAAAAAAAATTACTGTTACAGTGACTTTACTAGCGACCTTAAGCAACGAGGACGGCGTCGCCTACGACGACGGCAAAGAACAATAGTAAATACAATAAGTGCACGTTGGAATGCACCAAGCTGAGCGCCTGCACGGAGTTTTCGCTAAAATTACAAAGTGAAAATACTCTTTTAGAGTCGTCGAGACAACGAGGACGTAACAGCAAAAACTTTCTCAGTATTTG
>ERZ1740055.299-NODE-299-length-12183-cov-9.393799_pt1 | contig 12183 bp, 14 predicted proteins | sample MGYA00581747_ERZ1740055 | MGnify/ENA primary metagenome ERZ1740055 (study PRJEB43018, sample SAMN04849739) | marine metagenome | isolation source: floating plastic debris | place: Pacific Ocean | collected 2008-08-28 | study: EMG produced TPA metagenomics assembly...
TGAAAACGTTGACACAAAAATAAATTTATTTCCCGCAAAGAATAAAAGGAAAAACAAACGTTTTGCTTTATATCTCAATTGGTTTTAAAGTAATCGAGATGCGGTTTTCACCAAAAGATAGTACTTTAATGGTAGAATTCATAAATCGAAATTCATAAAAAAACAGTAACTTAAAGCTTTTAACATATTCTGTAACCTTAAACTAGCAGAAGACGAATTACAATAAATGATTGGTTTCATTTGCCACAAAAAACATTTGAACACAAGCTGCCTCCAGAAGTTCTTTCTCTCAACTCGTGCTCGGTTGGTTAAGGAAATCACCATACGTTTTCAGGCTTTTCTCATGAAATTTACAAATGTATTGAGCACCGCAACAGATGAGAATGAACTTGAATTTGACACGTTTGAATGTTTGTATGTTTTACATAAACTTTGTCAACGTTGTTTTTCTAGCCCTTAATTTTTACAACCATAAAAATAAATCCGTTATAATTTGTTTCAGTGCCCAGACGACTCTTACATAAAAGATGGTTTTCCTTGCAACCGGACTAATGCAGTAAGTACAACATGAGCATGGAGATTAAATAACTAAATCCATAATACATGAAACAAAAAATATACGGTGCATCTTGCACCATTTATAAGGTTACATAATTCATGATAAAAAGCGATTTGTGAAGAGGCTAAGTTGAGGCGAATTTGCATGAAAGAGGGCCTAGCTAATTACAGGAATACTTTAGCACGGAGAGAATCAAACATGTTTATTCAGTGCTGGTTAAAGATCTTAAATACACAGCATTTCGTTAACAAGGCAGTCAAATTATGTAACCTTGATAATGAGGCACAATGCACCGAAACCTCAGTTCTATCAATAGTATTTCCAAATTGTTTCTTATAAAACCGTAATATAACGTAAATTAAAGGTAAAATCGTTTCGGCCAATAAGTCTTGGAATCAGCTAAAATATTAAAAAAATTAATGAAATGTTAGAAATTTACGCATTGTCTAGCTAAGAACCAGTATTTATATTCTGAATAGTGTAGATTAGATAAGCTAAGGATCCATTACTCAAAATATCGAGCAATGATTTGAATCCATATTAACTCAATGGTGAGTAATTAAACTCATTTGCTGGTTGCTGGGAATAGCGATAGCTCAGAATTGTAGGTACTGTTTACTCATTGTTGAGTGGAAGTAACGCAATCGTGAGTAACGGTTACTCTCGTTATTTGCTGGTCCCAAAAGTAACTGAGTAGCCATTGCTCAAGATAGCAAGAAACAATAACTTGAGTATCAGTAACGGCTGATCATTTGGCAGGCGTGATTTTGTGGCGATCCTGCTGCTAGGAGAGAATTTATCGAGCTTTTTGTGTGATGTAGCATCATCTCAACCCACCAGCCTTTCTGTCTTTCTTACTGGAGAACTACCGACTTTCCAATCACCCCTAAATGACTTCTTTTGGTCCTTAAACGTACAAGCGAGACAAAATGAGACAACAATTGAGGTAAACAAGCTATACATTGACTTTTGCTCAAAACAGAAGTATAATCTCGAAAGCGTTATTTATCTCGTACTACATACAAATCGATTCAATCAATGAACTAACACTAAGCCTGGGTTGTCTTTGTCAAAAAATAAGTAAATTTGGATTGTAATTGATCAAAGACTGGTTTCTATATTATCGTTTGGGTCGTCACAATCGTCACTATCGTCTGAAAGTATTAAGGTAATTGGGAAGACCCTGACTATCATATATGGGAAGTACAGGATTGTTACGATCGTCCCAATTGTTACAACTTCTTCCGTAAACAGGCAAGTTTTGAACTCATTGGAAGCCTTCTTGTCCTTCATGCGCAATAAATTCTGAAGCATTCTGGGACAGTTTTGATTTCCCCGTTCACCCGGGTAGAACTACTGGTGATCCGGACGATCCTAATAGTCCGTATCGTCCCTAACTTTTTGGGGCGTTTTGACATAACCACCCGGATCACCTGGATCGATTCTCAGACGACTGGGCGATTTGGACGGCCCGAACGATGATATAGAAACCAGGCTTAAGAGGAGAAACTTGCGCTGCTTTGTTTTATTACCGTACGAACTCCAAAGTACTCTGTGAAAGACTGCACAAAACATGACTCTGTATTCTGATGTTTAAAACAATCAATGTCGTACCATTTATATGCATAAGGTTTCCAAAGGAAAGCAACAAATCTTTGACTCACCAGGCAATTAAAAAAACTTTGTTCTCTTTTTAGCTCCTGATAGGAAACACAAATCATTGGAGAGTTGTTACACAAAAACTTCAGCCTAGAATCCAAGCACGCTACATAAGAATTAATCCACAGTACTGGAAACAATCCATTTGCATGAGGACAGAATTACTAGGATGCACTCCCGATGAAGGTAATTTGACATCCAAATGATCTTAAAAGCAGTAAGGTTTAAAAAAAAAATCTTTAAATAAGCAACACAGATTAAAGGTAAATTTTATCTATCTGCATAAAACTTCTATTACTTCTCTCATCACAATTATTTGTCCTCTCCCATTTTTTTCTTCTTAAGAGATCGAAATTAAATCTGTTCTTTAACAGAATTATTTTCTAAACTACTTGAAATATCTACATGTTAAAAAATTACAATAATTATTTTTTCCAAATTAAGATGATAAGCCAACTAAAAAAGGCTTATAATTATGAACTGTTTCTAAAATTGACAACTTACTACTTAACTACAGTATGACTCGGAACTTGAACACTGTTGCATTTATTAATTTTCACAGGGGAGGTGGAAGATGAAAATCCCGAGGAGGGGGGGAGGTACAATGACTACCACTACTGAACGGATTATTGACTGAAATAGTTTTGTTTTCCTAACATTCAGGCTCTATGTATAAGATTATAAGGATATTTGTGAATAAATTCAAGTATAAAAGTGTCATTTTTATGATTAAAAACATGAAAAAGTGAATAAAACGTTGGTACTTCACGAGTTGAAAGCGATGGTTTTGAGGTTCAAAGCTTTTACAACTTGTACGAGTAATTCAGATCCTTTCATAACGTAAACAATCAAAAAATGAATTAAACAAAATTATTTGTTGAAATACTCACTTGCAAAATACACAAATGCAAAATATACAAATTTTGACTTAAGTTCTGATCATTTACATAAACATTTGTTGTTTGTTTACTATTTTTTGAAGAGTATATATATGTTATCGCAGGAAACTGCAAAAATACTGTACAGGTAATTACATGTGATACCACTCCCCTTAATGTTACTGATGTCTCATTCTTTCCTATTTCTGTAATGACAGAAAGTTCAACGCTCCCAACACCCATAAGAGCCTATAATGGCTACTGTTTGCAACCTAAAGTTGCTAGCTGCAGCCCACCAGATGACACGACGTTGGTGTGGAAATCCCAGAGAGGCACAGTGTGTAATGAAGATTATAAACAATTCAGGCTGACATCTGATGGGGTTTTATTACACCACTGCAGTGGCAAAAGGGTGTGTCCACAGGGTAGAGTTGGAAATGGGGTAAATTTAGTAATAAGCAGTTCATGCACAGAAGAAAGCTCAAAATTTGTCCGAACAAAAGGTATATATATTTTTAGATTTTTCTTTGTTTTCTTTAATGCTACCGTTAGTGAAATGGATGTGTTTTTATCAATGTTATTGATATTAATGTGAATGAAGATGATGTCAAGAAGTATTTAGTAATCTTAACTTAAAACTGTTTTAAAGTAAATTAGTACTAGTTGTCAATAAATTCAAAAACTAAAAAGCCTAAACAAAATAAAATAAAAGAGTAACAATTATCTGGGCATCGATTACTGTTAATTATCTTGCGTTTTGATTCCACCCACATTGCAATCGTCGCAAGCTGATTTTGGGAAAAATAAGCGTCTTCATTTGAAAAATTTGTATCCTTTTGCCTGGCACCCAAATTGAGTGACCACACAAGTGTACAAAGGCTAGAGCCTAGTCCCAAACTTTCAGAATTTTATAAATAATATAATATCCTCTGTTGGGAATTGTAGCTTTGACAGTGTAATTTGTAATAAAATTCAACAAGTACTCACGAAAACATAAATGGCACGTAGCAACAGCAGAAGACACTGAAACGAGGCTAACAGCAAGGCTAACAGTTAGTCCTAGGCACTGGCCGTCACAAGGATAACGGCGGATTCGAGCTTAGAGTGCATTTCCAACGACTAAAATCTGGCATATAACAGGACAACCACATGCCGAGGGCCTGAGCCGATTTATCACTATCACTAAACACTATGGCGTGGAAAATCATTGCAACAAAACAATCATAATACAAAATCCAAACAAAAATATTTTTCCCTTTACCTTAAAGCCAACCGATAATCATGATCTCATAAGATTTGGAAAGTGTTCACCCATGCTAGTACCACAGCATCCGATGACCAGAACAACCTGCTATTATGTGCCATGCATTTGTATCGGCTTACATATCCTCCACTCACGAAATCAATTAGATTCAGACTTCTGTTTCCCATAAGCTCTTGCCCTGCTTTATTCACAAGCCCCATATAATCAGTTCTGGCTCTTTAAATTGCGCAATAGAATTTTAGGTACTACCGCAGGTAGCCCAAGCTATATTTGTGACGCTAAACTATTACATCTAAAAAGTAAATTTTTCGGATTATACGTTTGTCTGCGAAACATTTTCAAAATGAAATGAATATTATGAAATACCTCAACATCTTGGAGTTGTTGTATTTTGTCATCATTATGTGGTATTTTGGGTTGGTTTCTGGGGCTGGGAGAAACAACAAGGGCAAAAAATATATAAGAAGAAAAGGTTGGAAACATTCCATCGACCCGCTCGAACTCCACTGGAGACCACCGCGCTGGAACTTATCTCAGTTTTGATTGGTCGTGCGTCTAATGGTTTTTCCTAGTACTGGTGTCCAGTTCCCACTTATCTGCCCTACTAAGTTTGAATTCTGCTCGACTGTTGAAATCCGTTGAGCCACAAAATGCGTATGAATTGCTCTGAACTGTGGCCGTTTGGCTTACAAATGGCTGGATTTGTGATAGCGATATTTCATGTGACGATTTAATTACGATTGAGCTTTGCTTTAAATTTATTTTGAAGTTAGGATTTTGAAAAATGTTTGAATGTCAATTTATTTTTGGAAATTTAAGAACGTTAGAGTTTGAGCGGGGCGATGGCGTGTTTCTAACCTTTTTTTTCTTATGTGTTTTTTGCCCTCATTTTTTCTCCCAGCGCCAGAAACCAAACCAAAACACCACATAATGATGACAAATTTCACTTTCAAAATGTTTCGCAGACAGACGTATAATGGTCTATAATCCCATATATTTACTTTATATAATGGTAATTTGTTAGCGTCACAAATATAACTGGGCTACCTGTGGTATTACAATGTTGTTTAATAGTTCGAAATAAATGTGTTTTTTTCTTTCAGAGAAAATATTCGATAGTTCGTTGTTCCTTAACAGTATATAATAATATAATAGAAACAAAAAACATAAATCCTTTTCCTTCTAATCGTTGTCTTTGCATGTCTCTTCACAAAGGAAAGTCATTGAAACACGAACAGAGCAAATTGTGTGTTCACACAAATGGAGGGTGGCCTGGGGTTGACAGAAAATTGCTTTTATGGAATGGATGTGATTATGAAAGACTCGAAATTTGGTTCCTAAAACCAGGTACCACTTACACTCAGAACTGAGGCCGACTTATTTATCGTAATGATTTTAGGGGAGGGATAATTTGGAACCCCCCATCTTTCTTTTGTTCCAGCAAATATAAAGCTTAAAAAAATTAAAGCTTATGAACAACAATTGGTGTCTATATAAGCTCTGCAAGTCAAAATTTAAATAAACGGATCGTTACAAGCAAACTTACATCAATCGGCTTATTTTCAAGTACAATCTGTCAATTTAATATTCCATATCTATCTTTTGCCTTTCCGTGCTGTCAATTGTTGTAAATATTATTGTCGTTTTTTAATCATAAATTGCTGTAAACATTTTTTACTTTTTTACTTGTAACATAAGATATGTAGTTTTTATCTCATGATGTTAAATAAAGACCTTTATTATTATATCAAACGGAAGTCAATTGTAAATTTTCCTTTTTTTTTTGCTCTGGCAATTCAGTGGGCAGAGTGTCTGCCCGATGTTTCGTTGGTTGTGGGTCCAAGTCCCGTATTACTGCCATTAAAAAGAAACAAGACGGATATTTATGTCATCAAAAAGATTATTTAAGACACAACTAAGATAATTTTCATTATTCAAATTACTATGATACATTTAATTTAATCTCATACTGAAATTTAAATATATTTTTGGACAATGTGCAACTTAATCCGGTACAAATTTATCTTTTTTCTCTGAATTTTCAATTTAAATGTCCGCATGATCTTCAAGATAAAGACTAAAAAAAGCTTTTTATTTTATTTCAAAATATGTAAAAAAACATGACGACTTTGATTTTTTTCTTCAAGACTGCGTCGTCCCTCTTGGTCTAGAGTCAGGATACATAAAAGACGACCAGATAACTGCGTCTTCTTACGCGAGAAAAACATTGCCCAAATACGGACGCCTTGAAGACTCAAGTGCCTGGTGTTCTGAAAAAAAATCAAAGCATGAATATCTACAAATTGACCTGGGAAAGGTGTTTAGCTTCTTTAGTTTTGTCTTGTTGAAGTTTTAGACCTTTGTATAAGATGGGACATTTATTTTATTTGGAATCTTTTACTTTAATTTCAAATGTCCAATGTATTTTTAACATTAATTGATTATTACGGTTAATAGCCATAGTTAAACACTTTATCAGAAAATCTTACGGTTATTTGAGTTTCCCTGTCTCAAAACACAACCAAAGCTTGTGAGTTAAATCTTGAAATAGCAAGAGCATTGGAGACGGGTTACTAACAAGAATATAGAAGTATTTACTTGATATTGCAGAGTTCTGTTTTTATTTTCAACTCACCCCTTTCTGCTGTTATAGTTATACACTGTCCTTCATATACCAATCTTTTAGGAGCAGTAGGAATCTTTCCTAGTTCATTATAGTTTACACTTTGTAATTTAAAAGCTGAAGACCGTCTTTGTTTTCAGAAAAGTATAGGTTGATTTATCTAGTAAACCGTAGACCTAGCTATAAATCCTTATCAAAAGCTATTAAGCTATAGAGAATTATTAAAACTGCTAACCAAAAAGTATTTTTCTATGTAGACCTTAGCAATATCAGCCGTGCAAACACAAGGTAAATGGTCCGACTGGGTGACTGGGTACCATTTATACTACAGTAATGATGGAGAACACTGGTCTGGGTACACCGAAAGTGGGGATAATCTCCACTCGAATGTAAGCAAGCTATTTCTTTGCAATACCGAAATTTTAATAGATCATCCCAAGCTTTTAACATCAAAATGTTTGTCAATTTATTTCTCTTATTGATTTTATTCGCGTTAATCTTTTAAGACTGGGGGCTTACTTGAAAACTTCACAGTTACCTTAGCCCTCAGGCTCTATTATTAACTACAGTTCTTTTTTTTTTTTTATCTTATAACTAATTACAAAGAAATAAAGCTTCAGTGTAAATAGAAATAATTTTAAATACACAAAAAAAATATAACGAGATTTTTAATGAGCAAATAGAGCTATTGCGAAGACCCTTAGAACATTTAATAATAATAATAATAATAATAACAATAATGACCTTATTTAGGTGTCAAGTCATATTTTATCCGACCAAAGGGACAATACCGACGGGGACACCATCTTTACCACGATAGACAATATCAATGGGGACACCATCTTTACCACTCTAAGGTGGGCGGAGACCTTTCACATGACAGACAAATACACACACAAACACAGAAGTCTCCTAGGGCCTATGGTTTAAAGTCCTTTTCCGAGAAGACGCGAAGGACTACCCATTTGCAGATGTTAGAGCAAAGGCAACACCTTCTCCTCAATTATCTTAAGACCTTGAGGATTGGTCCCGCCAGGAATCGAACCCGAGCCTCCAGCATGATAAACTGGCACCTAACAAACTAGGCTAACCAGGCGGCGGTTACTAGGCTAACCAGGCGGCGGTTACTAGGCTAACCAGGTGGCGGTTGATTTAGGAAAGGCTTTTGATACTGTTCCTAGGGAAGCAATTCCATGGGCCTTGAAGCGTCAAGAAGTGCCTGAGCGTCTCATAGCGCGTCTTATGGCCTTATATAGCAATGCAAGGTCAAGTGTCAGGACTTTAGCAGGAACTTCAGATGAGTTTGGGATAGGAGTGGGAGTACATCAAGGGTCAGCACTGAGTCCCCTGCTATTTGTGGTGGTAATGCAGGAGGCAACCAGAGAGACGAGGTGAAAGATTAAGGGACTTGTTGTACGCCAATGACCTAGTGATAACAGCTAAATGTGAAGAGGAGACAGTTAGAAAATTTGGTGTACAAAACGATGACAAAGGGCTTCCCTTCATTCACAGAAGAAAGACAGATGCCCCAAAACCAATCCAAAGAATAGCACATAGTTTTTTTTAACAATACATTATGTGGGCGCAATAACATAAACAACAGTAAAATGTTTACAAAGCTGTATTTTGGAACCAATGGAAATAATGGTTCCACCGTTACTCTCACGGAAAAAAGCGTGAAATTGCAGAAATGCCGATGTCATCCCACACAAATTGAGGCTCTATATCTGTACTATATCAAGTTCAACGTAATTACCGTAAGGAGCTTCTTGAAGAATACTCCACTTCATGTTTTGTGGACAAAGTTGGTCTATCGTTTTCTTCTACGAATTCTATATTTACGCAACGGCCTATTGACACCAAAATAGGAACAGTATGAAAACTTCAATCAAAGATTCAAATTCAAGATTGTTCAAATGGCAAAACGTAAGGAGAAAACGTTTCTCTAAACTAGTACTTAGCTAGTACCCTAAACTAAAGACTGTTTCCAGCGCTTTCATCGAATAGACAATGCGTTTGATATCCCAGAGAAGATCCAAACACGTCTTTTTTGGCGCTGGAAGTGGTCCTTTTAATTTGAATAAAGCAACAAAAGGAATCACACAAGATTTACAGAAGAAAACTTTGTTATTACACACTGGCGGGATCGAGTTGCAAGAATTATGCTAAATGCTTGCATCGGATGGCACTAAAAGTTTTGAAGAGTGTTTTTTAATGGTTTATCTGTTGGTTTTCCTTACTTTACTAACGTTGTTCAGTTACTGTTTTGCTATTTTTTTAAAGCGACATTATAGCTATGTCTGTTCAGATATCTATTTACAGTGCTGGAAAGTTGTTTTAATTTATACCGAAAATAAACGTTATATTTGAGAGACATTTACTCAGACAAATGAAACAGCAACCAGATGAAAGGAGCCGAAACTAACTATAAGCAAAGAGTTGGAAAAGTTCCTCAATGCAGGGTTGCTACGGTCCTTGAAAATCCTGGAAAGTCCTGGAATTGAGGAAAAAAATCCCAGGCCCTGGAAAGTCCTTGAATTTGGGTCGTGGTCCTTGAAAATCCTGGAATAAGCAAAAAATTTTTTTCTTTATTTCCAAAAATAATTAAAACGTGCTATTAGTTAAGATATTTTTGATACAACAATGCTGTAAAACAAAAATCGCGACTTCGCAAGGCCTTATTTTTGTCCAAAGTGACCTGTCATTGGTTGTTTTTCATTGTCAGGATTAGCCAATTCAGTAAAGCTGAATAATAAAGTTTGTTTTGAAAAAATGTGTAAAGCGTTCAGGTTTTAGTTGATAGAGAAGATCCTGGATTCGCTTGAAAAGGTCCTTGAAAGTCATGGAAAAGTCCTTGAATTTCACATCAACTAAATAGTGGCAACCCTAATGGCAGTTGCAACAGAATAATTATGCGCTCTCAGAATCTCCCCTGGAAGAACCATCCAACAAAGGGCTAGAACTTCCACCTAATTTCAAAATTGTGGCTCAAAAATGGGGTAATCTTGGGTGTACTGTTATGGAGACTATCATGTCCAAGAATGGGAAACAGTCCTCTCACTAACTTATCCTGACACCGTGGCCAGCGATACGGGCCTTATTCTTGATGAACATGCCCAGGCAAAGGCAAACAGAACCCTGGCGTGATACTGCGTCTGCAATCTCGACGAGAGTCGATTGATGACGATGACGATGATGGGAGATTTACAACTGAAAACTTTGGAGCTACGAAACCCTGTGGATTGAGTCATTACAATACACCAAAGGAGAGGAAAAGAAAATTTGATGATGGCCGATAAGGACAGCAAAAAACGGAGATGCTTCAGTTGCAACCGCACTGGTCATTTTGCAAAGAATAAAAATTATCCAGCTAGAAATCAGAATTGTAATGAGAGTAAAGTTCGGTTGTTACCTTTCTGTGTGTTGTCAAGAAAAGGTTCCAGAATGTCGCATGTTAACAGCGGTGATGGTATAAATACGACGAGTCGAAAGGCATTTCAAGTTGCAAGAGAATTGGAGAGATTATAGTCTTGAGTTAGGTGGAATTAAATGAGACGGGGTGGTAACTGATTCGGGGGCTTCATGTAATTTAATGGATTATGCGACATGGTTTAGATGGAAGGAAAGTCTTGCTGTATGTGAGTCGGGGAGATGTGATAAAGGGCTGTATGCATACTGGAAGAAGAAACCGATTGACGTTGGGTCATTTGTGTTTGAAATGAAATGAAATGAAATAGTTTATTTACCACTTTGGCAGTTTTTACAACTGGATAACAGTGGAGGTCAGAATAGCTACAAATATTTTACAGTTACAAATTCAGAAAAACGCTTAGTGTTAGGTACATGCCTATATGAATTAACAGATTATAACCATGTTTGACCTCAATATAGTTTGAAGCTAGTGGTAAAAGTTGTGTCGATGACAAAGGGTTTAGCGCTATCAGAGTAGCGAAAAAGCCTTTTTTAGGGACAAAAACTGCTGAATGTTTCAAATTGTAGAGGTTTGGACGAGAGCAAGAGGGAAAGATGTTTGTATTGTTATGAAGGAAGGGAGATGAATTCGCCGGTGCTCTTACAGGAATAGAAAAGCTCAAAAATCGCAAGTTGAGTTAACATGTTGATGAAAGTATTATGCATCTTGCCCTGCCAGTTCGGAGGCTGCCATTTGGGTTACCAAACAAAGTTTACGCGAAGATTGATGTTTTACGGGAGAAAAGAATTATGGAAGCATATCAAAAGGGATGTCAACCAAAGGGATTTTACCAAAGATCAGGTTATTCGCGTGTGCATAGATATGAGATAGGCGAATGCGGCGATTACGAGGGAACGAAATCCTATCCCAACATTAAGAAAGGTAACAGTATATGATCGTAATGGAGCTACTCGTTACAGTAAAATTGACCTCAAGTGGGGGTTTCATCAAATCTTAGCTCGAGGAGGATTCTAGAGACATAACAGCAACTGTTAGTCACAAGTGTTGTTATACCGATACCGCAAATTTCGGGATCACATCGACCCCTGAGAAATATATATAAAAAAAAATTCTGATGTGCTAGCCGGAAGCAAAGGAGACGAGTTAATTGTGTATGGGACGGACGTAAAAAAAAGTTTTGGAAACTTGTATAAAGTGTTATTAAGATTGTGAGACAAAGGTCAATTTAGGTTCTCAACGTTGACTTTTCTTTGATTATGAGCCGAGTAACCAAGGAGTTTCACCGAGTGAGCAAAAGGTTGCTGGAGTTGCTAATGCTAGAGCAGCAGAGGATGTCTCTGAAGTCAAATCTTTTGTACAGCTTGTACAATTTTCGGCAAAATTTATTCCCGAACTTTGCACGGATTGCAGAGTCATTATGTCAGCTACTCCGAAAGGGAGTTAGAATAGCAGGAAACATTAAGCAAGTAGAAGAAGTTCCGCATGACTACTGCAAAGGCACTTGTTTATTTTAGGGACGATTACCAAACAAGAATTGTGGCGGATGCTGGATCAGCGGCCATCAAGGCTGTGCCAAGTGAAGAGCTGTTTGATATGCGTCAAGAAATCTGTCAGAGCTGGGATGTTCGAAAGCAAGTTACTGAACTTTAACCCTAGACATCTGGCAGATTTTACTTCATAACTTAATCAATTCCACAGTTTTGTTCCACGGTAAATAAATAGAGATTACTTCATGGAAAGCGCGTGCGTACGGGATTTTCACACGAG
>ERZ1740055.300-NODE-300-length-12168-cov-7.327664_pt1 | contig 12168 bp, 7 predicted proteins | sample MGYA00581747_ERZ1740055 | MGnify/ENA primary metagenome ERZ1740055 (study PRJEB43018, sample SAMN04849739) | marine metagenome | isolation source: floating plastic debris | place: Pacific Ocean | collected 2008-08-28 | study: EMG produced TPA metagenomics assembly...
AAATTAATTTTTTGCGTAAAATACGCAATATTTTGCGTTAATGAAAACCCTGTATTAGAAAGTGAACTTTGGGATTTGGGTGGTAAAATTTGGCAGCCAATTTGAAAAGCGAATAAAATTTATAAAGGAAATTTGTTGCAATCCCGTTTTCTGCTATACATATATATATATATATAATTTTTTTCTCGACTACTTATCTTTAATAAGTTGCAGAGATGATGGTCAGGAGTAGTTTATGCGAAAACATGTCTATTTAAAAATGTTGTGATTTTTATCAAGTATACTACTGAAATCTTGCTATCCGGATCAATAATTTTATTATAAATATTGCTCTACTGTGTTTTGTTCCAAAGGGGAGGACCATTTAGAACAGCTCTGCCTCCCAGGTTTAGCAATGAGAGAGGGGTAGACAAAGATGAAGAACAAGGAGGAGAAGGATATGGAAGGCCCTCTATTGTCAAAGCTGAAGATATACAAGCACTGGATGACGATGAGGATGATGGTGGCTGGGCTGGAGCACAGGAAGAAGTAGACTACACTGCAAAACTTAACTTTGAAGATTTTGATGATGAAGATTCAGGGAGCACAAAAGCTAGCCAGAAGGAGGAAGAGATTGATGCTTGGCATGAAGAAAAAGACAAAATGCAGGAGAAGATAGGGAGTCAGACAAAAAATCTACCATCTGAGACAGGAGCACCTCTAACTAAATCTCAACAGGTAAAAGATTCACAGGAATAAGCTTAAATTATAAATCTTGTTCAAATAAAATAATGTTGAAAGCTTTTATCATGGAGGTTCACTCCAATTTTTTTTTAACTAGCCATGTTATATTACTCACCGTTTGAGATTTTACTAGGCAAAATATAACAAACTGTTTTCCAGCTATTGAAAATGACAACATGAGAAGAACTTAGGTCTAAGCAAAATTTATAGCTTTCAAGAAGGAAAATTATTTGACTTCTTTAAAGCAGGTCATATTTATTAATACAGCTGATTAATAATAAATTAAACCAAACATCACAAAGATTATTTAAATACAAAAAAACAATTCTTTCTGAAGAAGGCGGAACATGTTTTGAAATGAAATAAAAGTATATAGGCCAACTTAGATATTTACAGCTTTGTAACTTGAGAATTTGACAGAAAAGTAAATGTGTATTGAAGTGGAGTTTAGAAAAACATCAAGTTATTTTAGCAGAAGAGTATCTCACATGCTTTTTTCACGTAGGCCTGTGTGTATATGTAGATTGCTGGTTAGGAAAGTTTCAAAATAGTTGTGTTAATTTAATTCAAATTATTGTTTTTTAGTTTTCAACCAACTTTGTATACTTAAAAATAGAAGACCTAGTAGTAGTCATTGTCATCCAGTTTTAATCCGGTTTTGTCCCCGTTGACGAGGCTGGCCATATTCACCCCATTCCCACATGATCATCTTCACAGCCTTTTGCCATTTTGATCAATTAAGGGCTTCTCTTTCTTCAAATCAATCATTTTGTTCTCATCTTTTACTTGCTTCTTCTAGGCCTTCCTCGGCTTCCCCCTCCTTCTCTGACCTTCCACCTTGAACCACAATGCCCTTCTTAAAACGTCATCCTCATCCCTCCTCAAAATATGTCTGTACCAGCGCACATTATTTGCTTTTGCCAATTTATCTAGATTCTTTCAATCCCAACATGACGATCAGTTCCTCAGTCTTTTTCTTGTCCATCAGTTTTACACTGCACACTGCTGTCATCATAGCTATTTCGCATTTACCACAGAATTGCCACCTCGTTTTCCCTTAAACTTCATCTCTCACTACCATAAAGCATAGCAGATCACACACAGGATTGATATATCCTTCCCTTTCATCTTCAGCGAAAACCATCTCCCATGAAGCAGTTCTCCACATTCTCTGAATTTTACACATCCGAGTCTTGCTCTTGCTTTTACTGCCATCTCACACCCTCCACTGGCATTCAATCTTTTACCCAAATTGCAAAACCCATTGACTGTTTACACTCCATCATACAAGCTTTCCATAGGCTCCACCACTTCTTTTATCATTCTCATACAGCAGACACAAACAAAATCACTTGCCAAACGAGGGGTGACTCTTTTCACCTCAGCACACCTCCCATAAATGCATTTCAGGCACTTTGTGCACAAAACTGAATTAGCCATTACTCTCTTTCCGCATACACCACATGGATCAATTTTGCTTCTTGATAATTATCCTTCACATCTGCTCACTTCTGAAATCTTGTCAGCTCCTCCATTTTATCACTCACCAGTACCAAATCATCTGCATATATTAGATTTCTTTCATTAACTTTCTCTAGCTCTCTCTTTGAACTCATCAGCAACAATAGCAAATAACAATGGAGATAAAGTTGATCTCTGATGTACATCCACTTTCACACAAAACTCTTCCGACAACTCTATTCCAACTCTGACCTTTTTTTGCTCCTTCATATATATACTCATTACAGCTGTTACCAACATCTGTGGTAGATCTTTTTTCCGTCAATGCCCACTCTATCACCTTCCTCGGGACACGATCAATTGCTTTTTCTAGATCATTCTACAAAGCACATGTACAGTGGTTTTCTTTATCTCTATATTCTTCTTGCATCCTACGTACAAGAAACAGTGCATCTGTTGTTTCCTTCCCTGGCATAAAACCAAATTTCATTTCATCTAGGTATACCAGCAGTCTTATTCTGCTCTCTCGCACTCTTTCCACTGTCTTCATAGCATGCTCCAGTAGCTTCACACCTAAGGCTTTTAATTCATACGTGCCAGTTTGGCAACTGATTGAGATTTTTGATTGGCCAAAACGTGCTGTTGGCAACTTCATGAGTGTTAATTTTAAGCCTGTATAGTTAATTAAATGATATTTGTTTTTATTACACTAAAGATAGCTTCTTAACATTCCCATCAATGAAGAAAACTTCAGTTTCATTTTCAAAATTTAACCCTTACTACTGAAGGTTGAAGATACAATCCTGCACTGCTCAGACTTTAAAACCAAATTAAAATGTTAGATATTTTTTATTGATCTTGATTTCTGTACATTTGTTTCAAGAGTTACAAGAAAACAGTTAACTATTTCTTTATTAGTTTATGATTGTTTTTAACAACCGTTTAAGAAGATTGCCATTCATTGCAGAGTGATGTAAAGAGAGGACCACGAACAGCTTGGGGTGACCCAGGGGTGGGAGCTAGGCAGCCTCCTTATCAAACTGATAGTCAAGCACAGCCGCAGGTAGGAAATAGGCCATACGATAACAAAGGATACCCTTCAGGTTGGCAGGAGAGGCAGCCTCAAATCCCTGCACAGTACCCTCCAGATTCTGGTGCTACCTCTGTTGGTAAACCTCTTCCTGATACTTCAGAGTCTAAACCTTTAAATGAATTTGAGTTTCGTCGAAAAAAGCAGCAGAGTGAGATGCATCAGGCTGTAGAACGTGCTAGGAAGAGGAGAGAAGAAGATGAGGCAAAGAGACTTGCAAAGCAGAAAGCAGCTGCAGATGAAAAGCTAAAATTGTTAGAAGAAAAATGTGCCCATCGACATGAGAGTGAGTCAAGCTCTGGTGGAGACCACCCAGAGTTACCTTTTATAGAAGATGGGTGCGAGAACAGTGTGTATGAGGAAAAAGATAGAGCAACTGAAGGAAGACCTAAAGAATCGAATTTCACACCATATGACCAGGAAGTTAGTTCAAGGGAGTCTGAAGCAAGATCAAGACAACCTGATAGGAGCTTGAGGAATTCTGACTCAAAACCTGAAGAATCTATAGGGAGACACCCCGACCTGAACTTAAGATCAAAAGGGTTAGATGTCAAATCAGTAGAACTGACTTCAAGGGGAAAACAACCGGAACTTATCCCAGGGAGTCGTATGCTGCATCAAGTTGAACACAAACACCATGATGCTGAATCTGACGATGTGTTTCTGAAGGACCAAGGAGAAAGGAACTTTGCACTACAAAGATCACGACATGATAGTGAATCCAGTGATAGGTCATCTGGTTCTCGGCAGTCATACCACCCTCCCCAAAAGAATATGCCACCAAGATTCCAGCAGCGGCAGCACATTTCCTCATATCAGCAGAAGCAACAGGAACAGCTGTACAAGAAAACCATTGGACAACACCAGCAACAATTCTTCGATAAACCTCCTCCTCCAGCATCTTCTGTGGATACAGGTACGTTTTGTTATGCAAAATTATGTAACATTTTAACAAGAAAGTTAAAGAAGTTTGGAACTAGATTTCATTTAAGAAAGAAAACATGTTCTCCGTGCCTTCAGAGCTTGGTGAAAATGGAGGTGAATGTTTGGGAGAATTCAAGAGCCCTTCTTGAGAATTCTCGCAAAATTTGCTGAGGTTTTCACCAGGCTATGACACCATGGAGAATGTTTTGCATCTTTTATAAAATTATTATCCGTCTTAAAAAAGAGAAAGATGGTATACGAAGCTCGTATGTATTCTTTAATTTATTTCATGAAACTAAATTCTCACAATCTGGAGACAGCCAACCTTAGTGCTCACGTCATTTTTGTGATTCATAGCTCTTTGAAAACACACTTGTAGATCAATCAAAACACATTCTATCCAAATTATTTTATAAATACCTGTGAGCATATATTAATATTGCATTTCTTTTATTTCAGCATTTGATTAATTTAAAAAATTTGTTTTAACAAGAGACTCCATATTAGTTTGTGCTCTGCACGAGCTTAAATCTATCTGTCTTGCAGTGATGCAGTAATTCTAAATGGTCTGTTGGCATTGACTTCTATTTTAAATATTCAGCCTAGGAAACGGCCTTTCATTCAACTGATCACTTTCAGAAGTATTTCAAGGTGCCTCTCAGATTGTTTTTCTTTCGTCTGTCTGCATGACTGCTAGTGAAGTTATATGTGAAACAGTACAAGATTGAGATTGTGTTTATTTTACATAATGGCAGACTGGCAGAAAGCGTTTAGAAATTTTAATTTTTTAACGTTCTGAACTTAATCTAAAACTAGGAAAGTTCATTTGTTGAAGGTCATGCAGTTAACAGCCAAGCTAGAAGTTTGTAATAAAGGAAAGTGCTGCGACCTAAATTCAGTGTGCTGCATTTTTCCGCTGGTGAGGTAAAATTGAAAGGCATCTGAAATTGGGAAAGCAACCCAGGGGAGACTTCATTTTTTGACTCTTCCTTTGTGCAGAATAAAAAATGAAGCTTAACTCTTGATACATTAGTAGGTATTTTGCGTCACAATGTCCAAACAGTAAGCTTTGTTTTCACCTTGGTATTTCAGATGATCACCGTTCAGAACATATGCAAAGTTTTATCAAAGTACGTAAAATGTATGAAACCATTAACTTATAACCCTTTTTTTTTTGCTTTGCTTAGGACTACAATCTCCTACTCAGCCTACTAAAGTTGGACCAAGAGGTATGGAAACAGTCCAACCTGTGAGAAGGATAATGAAGCGGTCAGACAGTAGTAGTACAGCTGGTGATGATAATGCAAGTGTCAAGTCTGTTGACAGTGCAGGAGAACGTGATAAGAAGTATAATAGCGACTCAAGGGGGCCACTATCTGCAAGAACTCTTTACAATCCTAAAGCGAAACCAGAACGAAGAGAACCAACTTTAGAGGGAAAAGGGAAGCGGCCAAACCAGCAGTTTGAAGAATCTAAAGTACAAGTGGCCGAAGACAGTAAAGAGAAGCAACAAGAAACAGAAAAATTGGATATGAAGGGTAATCTCACCAAACAAAAAGGCAAAAATGATGATGGCATGACAAAAGAACAAAAAAATACTTCCAAAGGAGAAACATCACAGCATAAAGACAATCGTGACAGTTCGTCTGCAACTGTGTCAAGGAAACGTGATCCTGGTTCTAGAGATAGAAAGGTTTCAGGAGAAGGCTCAAAAAGGAGGCGTGATGACGACAGTAGGGAAAGATATGATGAAAGAGATCGATATTCTGGTAGAGCTGGTGAAATCCGAAAAGGAGTTAGTTATCCAGTTGGAAGTCGTGGCCGTGGCAGAGGTTTTGGGTCACATAGAGGCCGTGGTAGAGGAGATAGTAGGTGGAGCCATAGCAAGGATTCGCGTGATACAAGAACATATCACTCAAGGGATAACAGAGATGTGAAAGATTTGGACAGTACAGATGGGAGACACTTCAAATACAGAGATATTCGGATCAGTGAAGAGCAAGGGACGAAAGAACCGAAAGAAAAAGGAATTAGAAATATCAAAGACGAAAAGAATACTCAGAACTGCAGTGAAGTCAAACAAAACATGGTTGGTTATGAAAAGCAAATTCAGGTTGAAAAGCCAAATGAAGTGTCAGCCCAGAAGGATAAGAATGAAAAGAACCAGGTGGTTTCAAGGGACTCGACTGGGCCAAAACTTGCAAAGCAAGAACCAAGGAAGACACGGGATGACCCGGAACGTTCAAGGGCAAGTACAGATAGGTTTGCAGAGAAACAAGAAGATCATAAGAGAAATGAAACCAGTGCCGAAGGAAAGGAAGAACAAGTAACCAAAGGTCGTGGCGGTTTTGATAAGCCACCACCTAAGAGAGATCCAAACTATTCCTCACAGGATTATAGTGACTCAAAATACCGAAACAGAGAGAGGCAAAGAGAATCCTACAAAGATCATGGAGAAGATAAAGACCAGAGACGGTCTAATGAAGAACATTATGGTCGAGGAAGAGGTAGACGGGGAAGAGGAGGTCGTGAAGACAACAGAAGAGGAAGAGATTTAAGACTGGACAGCCGAAATGATAGTAGATATAATAGAGATCGTTATGACAGATATGACCGAGAAGACAGAGAAAAAAGGCATCATTTATCATATCCAACTCGTGGTGGACGTGGAGGGAGAGGTATCACTCGTGGTGGAAAGCGTGGGGGTCTTACTCGTGATGCTCGTCGTATTGGAAGTGGAAGGCTTGCCGAAAATACTCATATGAAGACAAGGAAAGAGTCTGAAACTGTTGGTCATTCAGATGATGATGGAAGTGATACGAGTAGCTACACAACTGCCACCTCTGCCTCGGATGAGAAGGTGGATAATGAACAAACCCAGAAGTCACTGACTGTTGAGGAAATTGCAGATGACAAAGAAAAAGAACAAAACCAAGATAAATCTGGCCCACGAACACAGACAAAAGCACTCAAAACGTCCACAACAAGGGGAGGGTTTAACAGAACTCGAAAGGAATCAGAGCGTCCACCTCGGTTCCAGAAACAGCGAGAAGAACGTGTTGGTGTTGGCCTTGGGCAGAGGCGACTTCGAGGCACTGGTAGAGATGGTGTAGCAGGGCGTGGTCGAGGTAGGGGGAGAGGTAGAACAACTGGAGAAAGAGAAGGAATCGTTATACCTAGCACAGAAAATTGGGATGATGATGTAAAGGTTGATGTTACAGGTGAGAAAAAAACGCCGAAGCAAAGAGAAGAAAGAAAAGATAAGAAGGAGAACAATTTTCGCCGCAGTGGGGGTGAAAGAATGAGTGGCCGTCAAGCCACTTTAAGGACACAAGAAAATGAACAGTTTCGTGAGCGGAGACCATATCAGCATCGTGATGGGTTTGATTCAAAAGGAACTTATAGAAAGGGAGAGTCTTTTTTAGCCGAAAGGCAGCAGGCAAAAAGTGACGGTTCTCTGCCTGCCACCAGGGAATCTTTGCCTGCTGCTAAACAAAACACTTTCAATACTGACAAGAGAGCTCTTAAAAAAACAGAACTGAAGTCAGAAAAAAACAATGCATACAATACAGTTGATAGCATTGGCACAAGTGGCAGCGAACCAACAAAGGCCCCAAAGAAAAGTGAGGTTCAGCAGAAAACACTTAACATCATAGATAAGTTTGACTTGCACAATATTGCTGGTGTCATTTGTATTGATGACATGACGGATGATGATTCAGATATCTCATCCACACTTAGTGGTTTTGTTGAAGTAACTTCACGGAGAGCCTTAAAAGAACAGAAGGACAGACAAAGAGAAGAAGAAGAAAAAAGAAGGCGAGTTGAGGAAAAGGCAGAGCATGCCAGACAAAAGGGAAACCAAATAGGTGATGGTAAGTTCAAGAAAAATCAATCTTCAAAGCCACCTCGTTTTGCAAAGCAGCATCCTGCGGTTGCTCCAAGCCAGCTTCATTCTTCATCAAAATCAGTTGGTACGCTTGGAAAATTAGCAGCAGAAATTGTACAACCACCGTCATCGACTGGTGCAAGCAGTAATGCATCTAGCACAAACTCCACCAAAAGAAATAGCCCAATTACGGTTGAAAGAGGCATCTCACCAGCACCTCCGCCAATATTCAATGCATGGGACAGACCACTTATTGTTACACCAGCAAAGCAGCCAAGTGTGTCCGCAGTCATGAATGTTGTGACTGCCCCAGATCCTTTGGCAGTTGGAAGTGGGAAGCCGTCATCTTCAAGAACATTGTCAAAGGTAAGCTAGTTAACCTTTGATCATCTTTTACTGTTAGCAAGCAAATGTTTTCATTATGAAGATTCTAGTAGACAATAAATTGTATTCAATCCCTGTTAAGTTGAGAAAGGAGCACCTGCCTTGAAACACAGCATGCTGTAATTTTGGTAAAGAGACAAAATACCCTCAGATAGCTGTTAGTTGCTTTTGGCAAAGTAGAACCTAGTCCTTATTTAATGCTGTGGGTTGGGTGTCTTGTGACCACAGACAATTTTGAGATTCACATTAAGAACACCAAAATGGCTGTCTCCTAATAATTTTGCAGGGGCTATCTAATTCTTGATCATGTAACTGGTTCAAAGATACGACGTCTCTAAGTTAAACACGTCTTCGAATTTCACACTAGCACCATTCATTTATGGTCGTGCCTTCTTTCATTTATTTAGTGCAAATAGCTTAAGCTTTGGCAGTGACTCAGAGTTGTCAATAAGATTTCAAGCTGGGGGAGATATTCTAGAAATAGATGGCACGTTATATTATCTGTTTTTTTTCTTAAAGTGTTTTTGTAATGACCACTGTTTTTTCCGCTTATCTCTGCCAATTTCCAGCCAACATTGACAACCCTGGTAACTATGAATACATTTTTTTCTTATGTTATTCGATGGTAACATGTGTTAGAATTTCACACAAGCTTGCACGAATTCATTCGCTATCATCTGTTCATTCTAAAATAACACTTACTGTGTAAGCTCCTCAAATGCACTTTCAATCTCTGGTCAATTCTAGTAGATAGTTGAAGCTTTACTATTTTAATTAGAAAATTTAGTAATTGAAATCAGTCTTTGATTAAAAGTGTTAGGTTGAAATCATTTTTTTGGTTTTCGTCAAACAGCTCAAGTTATCTTCGGATATTGATATTAGTTGAGCACTCACCAGTCATTAATATAATACAATCTCTTGCAGGTGACACATGTTCCCCCAGTTCATTCATCTTTAACTTACGAGGAAAAATTAGCAGTCGATGACGAGTTGTTGGAAATTACAAAAGAAATAGAATCAATGGCTCCAGTGGACGATTCTGAAGAGATCGAAAAAGATATTCGATTTTCTAAAAAAGCATCAGAATCTAAAGACGACGACAAAGAGAACAAAGTTCCCTCTCAAGACCAAGAAAAGCAAAAGAAAACGGTAGAAGTTGCTGATAAGAAAGGGCATCCAAAACCACAAAGAGAGCGACCACCACGTTTTGCCGAGCGAACAAAACGGAAGGCTGTAGAAGATCCAAAGAAAGAACTTGCATCAACTGAAAAATGTAACCAACTGAGAAAGGATGGAGATGAAAGCGCACCTAAGCCGGCAAAGCGGCCCAACTCTCGTAATGTAAGTATTATGTTGCTGTTATTATTATTTTGATGCACGCGGTATCATTAGTCCAAGAGAATCAGATGTTATTCAGATGTTTTCTTAACACAAGACGAAGCGATCAGTGATATCTGATTAACAGAATGAACCAAGGTGTTTTTAAGCAATATTTGAGTCAAATACTTAGCGTATGATTTCTAGTATCAAAGGAAATTGCTAGGGATCCAGCATCATACACCAAGTAACTTCAGTGGCCAGTCACAGAGTGTTGACAAAATATACGTGACTGAAAGAAGTGGTAGTTCAAGGCTTAAAGCTCTTGAACATTCATTATTGTTGGTAAATGAATATATCAAATCATTGCCAAAGTCAACTTGTGGATAAAAAGATTCTTTAACGTGCACGTTTACGGGTATCAATTTATAATTAAATTATTTTTAATTAAAAAGATGTTAGGCATTCGTTTTCGAAAACTACCAGAAATTATTGGCGTAAAGTAGAATGGGAGTTAAAAAACTTAAGTAAAAGAAAAAATCGAATCGGGAGACGAAGCGAAATTTGTTTTATTTTCCTAAATTGCATTCCCTTTGGTTTTTAAGCTGAGGATAAAAGTGAAAAAGACAAAAAAATGAAAGGAAAAAATTCAGAGCACCTTGATACTCGAACTCACGATCATGACGTGTCTACTGCCCATGATTCCTTTATTTTTGAAGCTTTTCCACAGAGAACAAGTCGATCAACAAATAAAAATAATTAAAAGAAAAATCAAATCCCACATTTGTAACCCACCAATTCCTGCTTCTTACATTTAAGCTTGGGCAGAATAGATAATGACGTAAGTTCCAACGAAGGTGTTATCGAGTAATGTAGTGACACGAGTGCCCACGTTAACTTGTTTCTATGCTTTCGGCATATCCACGAGTTAAACAGCGATTAGGTTACAAAAGCAAAGGCCAATATAGAATTCGATTCCTTTGTTTGTAGCCTTTTATGGACTAAATGTCAGTGCTTTTATCCTTGAATTTCAAAGATAATAGGGACTAAATGTTACATGCAATTAGTAGATGTTTTGATTTATAACGGATATCATGACTCAAGCATGATGGATTGAAGATGTGCTTCAAAACTTATTTGCTTTTGTAGGAAGAAGAATCGGTAAAATCACCATCGAAGACTGTTTTACATTCTCGCGGATCCCGTCAACAGAGAGGACCTTCGTCTTCTCGCTCCCATAAACCACTGTTGAAGATGTCAACAGCATCTAAAGAACCAAATGCTGATGTAAACCTCGACAAGAAAACAAGAGATGCTTCCGAACAGGATATTAAGAGTGTTGACCTGCAAGAAGCCACTGCTGTTGAAAATGAGAAGGTACTTGGATTTTCTTACTTGACAAGAAATTAAAGAATTAATAGAGGAATCTCTTAGATGCTTTTAAATAACGAGACAGAAAGGAGTTTATTTCTGAGTTTTTCGTAGGCTAAAAGCTGAAAATAAGAACTGACTCAAGCTTATTATTGGACGATATGTAGAATAGCTGGCATAATGTGATCTTACCCTATGTGAATAGAATAGGAATATGGTCGTGCAATAAGGGCTACAAATGTAATTGTATTTGCAAAGACCAGAGAAACTAATATATGTATATTTTTGTATGTATAACTTATTTTTATTACTCATCATCATTGTGAGTGTGTTGATTATGCGCAATTATTTTGAATCGCATAACATACAATTAAACACGAGGATATACTTAATACTGTTGCATTTGCTATGGTCATGCAAGGGCACATATCTTCAAAATGAGATAATCCATGTTTTTAAAAATAATGCTCACCAACTTTATCGAATTTAATACAGAGTTATACTGTTAGTTTTACGGATAGTTGAAGTGTGTATGCAAATTGTGTGACCACCTTCCATGCGATTTCGTACATTAACGGTTTCCTATTTAACGGGTTGCGAACGGTTTTTCAAACGCTTCGAAAGGTTAAGAGAAAAATTCAAATGGCTTACAAAAACATTCAAACGGATTGCCTTCATTTTTCTTATGGTCTTTCTAACGAGAGCCTATCGGCCTTAATATCGAACGAAAATCTATTAAACGGTTAAAACTTTAAATGAAACTCTCAAATGAAACATCAAAACGCTTTGAAGTTAAAGAAAACACCAGAACTTAGAGAACTATTGTTAATTTCAAAGAGTATCTTTAAATGTAGCAATATTCCAAATTGTAAATTAAAAGAAAGAAAAATCATTTCTCATTTCTATGTGCATGGCAAAGGGCATTCAGTTTAAAATACTCATTAAAATTTTGAGCATAGTTATTAAAATTAAATGGTTAGGAAACTTGGCGGCTTTCTTTGTTCTATGT
>ERZ1740055.301-NODE-301-length-12164-cov-7.832356_pt1 | contig 12164 bp, 5 predicted proteins | sample MGYA00581747_ERZ1740055 | MGnify/ENA primary metagenome ERZ1740055 (study PRJEB43018, sample SAMN04849739) | marine metagenome | isolation source: floating plastic debris | place: Pacific Ocean | collected 2008-08-28 | study: EMG produced TPA metagenomics assembly...
ATAAATGTCATAAATGGAATGCTGCGTCGGTGTTTCTACAGAAACAGTTTTACAGATAGTTAAGTTTTACACCTTAGTGAAAAGAATTATTAAAACTCACGTTTCGGACTGTAGTGTCATTCCTACGAGTTATGTTCAATTTAAGTAGACTATTGTAAACCACCTTTAAGCAATGAGGTTATGATTATGTATTACATAAAGCTATTAATAATAAAGTTTCCATTATTTTCCATTATTTTTATTATTGTTCTTGTTGTTGTTTTTAATTACAAATATAGTTAATTTTATTCAGGACAGGAATATTTACTTTGGATATCCAAACAAAAGGGAAAGAAATTCAAAAACTACAAGACAGCAAAGCAAATCTTCAAAGTGCAATAGAGAAACATGCTGTTGAAAACACAGAACTGAAGCAAAGACTTGGGAAGTTTGAGAAACTTTTATTAACTGTCTCTAATGAACTCAAATTACAGAAGGAAAATCTAAATGAGATTACCGGAAAGCTGAAGGGAAAGTACAACCAGTTTTTAGAAATCTTTCAGAGAGTTGTAGAGGAACTTTCTGTGTCATGTCAACATTATTTCATTGAACTAAAGAAAATAACAGAAGAGCTGGAAAAGGTGAGACATGTAATGATTGTTGGTATTTAAGGAGACAAAATCTTCCTTAAAGAGGTTTTCTGCTTTGACTACAAGATGAAGCATCCATTATTATTTCATATTGCCATGGACCAAGCACTTTCATTGATACATGCAGTACTCTTATAATACAGGGTTTAGAGTAAAAATTTTTAAAAGGAGTCCCAGGGACCCCTTCGTTTTTGAATTAGGTGTCCCAAACAAAATTTCTGTCATCAAAAGTTTATTTTACACCGTAATGTCCTGTCAACCTTGTGTGTCCCAGGGATGCATTGCATTTCATTTTTTGCATCCCAATATATTTTTTTGCGTAAAATATGCAATATTTTGCATTAATGAAAACCCTGTAATATAAGGAATCTTGAGTCAATGCTAAATTTTTTTTAAAGTATTGTTTCATTTCCATTTCATTTTACTAACTAAAGTAAACATCAAACATGATTTTCATTCCTTTAAATCACACAGCCGCTGGGCAGAGATCTTTTCATTATTGTTTTGTGTCCACGTGGAACAAATTGAAACCAAAGTTAAAATTAAGTAAATTAATAAACATTATTTTTATATATTTTTTAAATATTTTTAATTATTTATATTAACTAGTACTATAGAATTATTGTAATTAATATTGAAAAACCCCTAGGGGGAATACTTAAAGTATGTATGTATGTATGTAATAAACTATGTCATTTTACATTTTATTGCCGTGCTTGCTAATAGCATGGCTAATAGAGGCAGGCAGAGATATACACGTTAATCTTTATTAGTTGCAAAATAAATGACAAGATAAATGTTATTTAAATTGGCAAAATATAATGAGATTTATAACATTGTTATAATAATGGATATATTGAGACAAACAACAAGAATGATTAAACAGGGTAAATGTGAATTGTTACAGCAAAGGAAAATTCAGATTTTCAATTGTTAAATGGAATAATTGTCTTGTTCAAAAATTTAGTGAAAAATGAGAGCTTAAATTTCTTTTAAAGGTAGATTTACAGTAGTCATGTTTCTCAGTGAGGCTGGTATCTCATGGAAAATTTAATTTAGTTGGACAATATTTAATGTATTTCTTTCTAGTCAGAAATGATTGTTAATTTATGTATTTATTAGCAGTATTTAACAATGTTAATACTATAAATACTGAAATTGATATGAATTTAATTTTACAAATTCATCTTCATGGGTACAGTAAAAAAATATACAGTATATTTGACTAAAATATAGAAAATAATTAGCCAAGAAATGGACAAAGATGTTGGGTAAAAAATCGTAGTTGATTTCTCATATTGAGTAATTTGTGTAGTGAGTGCTTTAGATTCAAGCCTATGACCTTTTAACCACTAGTGTTTTCCTTTTTGGCCAATCATTTTGTGCTCTTTTCAATAGCATTTTATTTTTTATGCTAGACATCAACAGAAAGAGACTTCTTGGACACAAAATCCAAAGAGCTACAGGATATTTTAACTAAGAATAGTCGAGAATTAATAAACCTTAAAGTTGCCGTGGTTGAAGTTGATAATCTTCAGTCCAAGTGTAGCAAACTTGAGGATCAGATGAAGATATTAAAGTGTGAACTTCAGAAAGCTCTGGATCACAATAAGAAGCTCTACAGAGATCTTGCTGAAGACAAGGACATCATTAGGTAAATATGAATTTTCCTTGTCGTTTGATAAGATCCTGATAATCAAAGATAAACAAACTCTTAGGAGTGTAGACATTAACTTAATATTTTAACCTTCAACCTTGGAAAACTGGGGGCCATAACTGAATGCTGAAGGTACGAACCTACTAGGGGGTCCAGGGATATTTTGAAATATTTTTGTCTGAAAAACTACTTTCTTCATTGTAACAAAATCAGAGTGTCTAAAACTAATAAAATATTTCCCATTTGACATTTTGAGAATAAGCCAATGAACAGACAAGCTGGACAAAAATATTAATTAATTAATGTACTGGCATTAATGAATTCTAATGAAATTGATTACATTATGAAACCGATGCATCTTCAGAGTAAGGATTAATGTTTTTTTCTATTTTCTATTCTTCTTTTGTTGTAATTATTTCTGGCCGGTGAAAATTTTTTTTTACAGCTCAATTACATATTTATCCAGTACTCAAGATTATAGTTCAGTAAAAAATAGTGGTTTCTCTACAAACTTTAATTTTTATGAGACTGAATGTAAGAAAGTTATTAGTTAAACAAAGTGAATTAGGTTCTTGTTGTCAGCCGGTGATTGTTTGAAGTCCATGAACATGGGATCAACAATGTCTCAGAATGGAATATGTTGACCATTGATGGCCCCGTGCAGCCTTTCATCCATCTTTAAGGGTGACGTCAAGCTTCCAAGGATCTTTAAATTAGCAGATCCAACATATTTATGGAGGGCCTTCAGTCTGGTGCTATTGCATAATTTGATCTTAACCCTAGAAGCCTCATTGGGGGGTCAAACAGAGACTCCTCCCCCCTCCTTCAATTTTTTTGGTCTCATATCTGAATGCCTTAACCAATTACCAAAAGCTTTGGCACAACTGTTCCCTTGATAATGAATACATGTTTTGACATTAATTTAAAATGATGATGTCATCACAGAAAGTGACGAAAGTTGGATTTTTATAAAACTCTTGTAGAGTTTTTCTAAAAATTAAAAAATAATCGTTACTTTTCATTTTGTTTCCAGTTTTTTGCATTTTTATCACATAAAACGGTGTTTCCTATCCATTTCTCATAATATTTCTCAATTTTAGACAAAACCTCAAAAATCGACAACTAATCCAAGATGGCGGCCATCATCGTTTTATAAGCCTTGGCTACCATGGTAACAAGATAATTGTCACGTGATTTGTATTAAATTAAAGTTCAAAGTCCAATTAACATTCATGTCAAATCTCAAGTCAATCAGTTCTTGCATAACAAAAATCTTGGTGAGGGGTCCAACGAACCCCCCCTTGAGGCTATATCAGTTTGGCTTGAGGCTTGAAGGGTTAAGGTCTTATTGGTAAGATTAAATGTGCTGATTATATTAACAAGTTAATATTTTATAAAAAAAAGCTTGAGTAAAGTTGTTATAACTGCTCCTATTTAGTCACATTTTTATTAATTGTTGGCATTTGCAAACTTGTTTTAACTGTACTTGAGGAAAAGTGCTCCAGTATAACATTATTAAGAATTAGACACTTTTCATGAGTTATTAAATAAATGAAACTGACAAATAATTTTCAAGGAAAAAGTCCAAAGAAGTTGAAAGTTGCAACAAAAAACTTTCGATTCAAGAGGATGCTTCAAAACACCAGAAGCAGGAACTGCACTCAGCCCTTGCAGAAAGAGATGAACAAATAACTTTCTTCAAGAAAGTCAATTGTGACTTAGAAAAACAACTTTCTCATTTGAAAGACTCTGAAACTGCTGTCAAGTCTGCTGCATCTTGTTCTCTAAATGAAGCCAAGGTATTTTATGACAAATAGCGTAATATTGCTATCTCTTTAGTTTATTATTAAATACTCCAGAATATTAAAAAATTAGACGTCATGTATAAATAGATAAGGAGTCAACAACCCATACACTAAAAGGCAACTGATTCGGAATCCATGACGCCAAGAAGCCGAAGGATGTACTTAGATGATACTGGATAGAGTTGCAATCTGGAATGAAGTCGCTCTGCATTTGGGTCCTCAGTGTTTACATGATGTCCGAACAAAAATGACGTCATTCCACCATGTAAACGGAGAATAAACCAAAAGGTTAATTTTTTTTTTACATATTAAAGAACTATGAATATCAAAATACAAAGAAATTTCCTGCTGAAACTCTAAACGCTCCTAGCCCTGCTGGCCTAATAAGTTTTGCTATCTGTAATGAAAAGTCATAAATTAGCTAATTAATTTGTTAATTAATTTATTAATTCAAATATTAAGTTTTGTTAGATGTACACAGTTAAATACATAAGGATAATAATAAACATCGTAATAATAGTAATGAAATATTGACTAAAGACATCATTTGATAGCGATCGCAGTTTTACAAGTGGTGCAAAAAGTGCATCAGGTACGAGGATTGTCTACATCATATTATTTGCTTGTTCTTTAAGATGTTTACACATGCAGACAGTGATTTATGATGTAGCTTGGCGGGTAGAGTATTCCATATGCTAGAAATTGAATTTGTAAACGACTACTAGAAAGAGTTTTACTCCGTTTTGGGTGGAAAAGCACTCATTTAATGTTACTGTTTGGTCTTGGCTGGCGAGTTTGAACCATTGGGTATAGCTACTTCTAAAGAGATGACTACAAGGCCATTTATACTGCTTTGAAAAAGAATATCAAATCAAGGACCTCGTGCCAGTACCTTAATGGAAGCCGAAGGTTTAATCAACTATAGGTTGATTACTTTGACCTGTGCCTTAGAGAAAGCACAGAGCTGACGTTTCAAGTGTTAGCCCTTCATAAGAGAAATTGTTTTTTTTTTATGTCCGTGGGCACTTATTGAGTAGCAAGTTGTGTTCATTTAGTTTGGGTGTTTGTGGTCTGCCTCCAGTAAGGTGTTGAGGGGTAATAGCATCTTCACCAGTCCGGAGGCTTGTGGCACACCGACTTTCTTTGTAACCCTTCAGTACATAATATATATATTTTTATATTTCTTGCCAATTGCAGGGTTTAAGAGAATCTCTATCTGAAGCAAAAGAAGAAGTGAAAGCTCTTAAAGAAGAACGGTAATAGTTTTGAATCTTTTTTTCCTTTTACTTGTTAACCAACTTTTAAATACTGTTATTAAGTTTCAGTAAGTTTGTCAGAACATAAAGACAGAACTTTAATACTAGATTTTGTTTTATATCACAACCAAGACTTCCTAACAGTGTGCCTTGATAGTTGCAGTGAATACTATAACAGCCTAGTATTTATTGCAGGCCCTCTACCTGGCCTTTTTAGATTTTCGCTGCAGACAAACATTTGTCTCAGTAAGCTTTCTTGCATCGACATGATTCAATTTATAATCGAAAGTAACTGCTTGGTCCACCAGAAACACGTCAAAAAACGTTTTGATATCATTCTTGTTTTCACACAATCTCAAGAGACACAAAAGACGATAGACATTGCGGCCATGTTAATGCCCCAAACAAAAGAAATAACCAAAATTCTTTTGTTAAGAGTACACCAACATGGCCGCCATGACGTCAGGTGAAAACCGGCAATAGGAGGTAATAGTAAGTAGTGGAACGACAGTGCTTTTGTCCACATGTGAGAGGCTGGGCTTGAACGTGGGTTGCAGTGGGAGAGGCACAAAATAGCTCTAAAAGCTGGTTATAGCGATATCCCTGACCTTAAAGTCTGAAGGTTATTTTGTGACTCATTACACGATTTGTCTACCTGCTGCGTGATGAATTCAGTTATTTCTTCAAAATGCTAATCCTGAGGTTATAATCTTTGTGTCGTTATCAGTTTCATAAAGCTTCCATTGTTGCACTCCAGGGAGAAGATGATAAAATCGCATCACATTCGCATTGAGCAACTGAGGGAGAGTTTCAGGAATAAAACAGAGACAGCTGTTGAATGGCAAGTTAAGGTATTATTCTATTTTCATTTTTAATACATTTTCTGCTATTATTTTATTTTAAAAACTTTATTCCACTGACTACCATCTATGACATGAGCTTGAAATATGCACATTTGAACTAATTACAAGCAGGGAAACATAATTCTTATTTTGATCTTCAGGTGGGATTTTTTTTTTTTTTTTTTGAAAAATTAAGTTCGGCGGATTTGTAAAACAGGGAATTTTTTTGGTCTTGCCTTTTTTGGTCCAGACGAAAATGAGATTAGAATAACCACAACCTCACCTGAAAAAAGAGCAAAACGTTTTCTTCGATATTTTTCCATTGGGACCAATTTAGATTCAATGCAGTGTAATCGCTCAGTCTAATAAGAGGAGTTGATACCGCATCAGTTATAGACTTGGAATATTTTTAAACAACGCTCTATAGCACCTACTGATGTCACCATAATGGACTGCTAGTACTACATTTGCGATTTAATTCACAGCTCGATGCGATGCTGAAGCAACAGGAAGAGAGATTCAAGAAAGAAAAGGACGAACTATGGCAGGAATTGTCGCAATCTTTTCAAAAAGTAAGGTTTTCGCCGTACCTCTGTAACACTACTTTCGACGATGATCAAAACATTTCAAAGTTTTAGCTGACTAAATCATTGTGGTTTTGACAAAACACTTACGCTACAATCGTTTTTTCGTAATTATCTTAGAGTAACGATTACTGAATCTTTTCAACCTAGGGTTCGTTAAAGCTCAAATCATTTAACTGGCAAAAGACTGATGCTCGAAACGTAGGCTTCTTACATTACGAACAGTTGACTAAATCATAGTTGATTTAATGAAAGACTAACGCTTGAACCGTCACTTTCTTACACTACTTACTGCCACATCAAACATTTCAAACCTGAGTTTACTCAATCGCATTTGCTCTTACGAAAGACTAACGGCGAAACGTCAGCTTCTTACATTAGTCATAGCGATTTTACTTTCTACCTCTAATCACAGCAACGTCAAAGTAATTCAACCAAGAGTTGACCAAATCACAGTTGTTCTTAGGAAAGACTAAAGCCCCGTCTACACGAGCAATTTTTATGTGACAAGTTTTATTAATTTGCCAGTGAACGCTCGTCTACACGAGCACTTTTTATTTGAAAACAAAAGATTGGAGACTGGGAACTATAGATGATAAAAAAAATGCCAATTTTATGTGTTGTCTCGTCTACACATAAAAACTAACACGCCAGTTTTGCAGCAAATATAATTGTCATACAAAAATTGGTCAATTTTGTTCATCTGCACGAGAAAATAAAATTGCCACATAAAAGTTGTCACATAAACATTGCTCGTGTAGACGGGGCTTAACGCTCGAAGCATCAGTGTCTTACATTGCTTACAGTTATGATCAAATCGTTTCAACCAAGAGATTTTGAGTTCTAACTTTTTGAACAATCAACTTTTGAATGAAAATTCCGTATTGTCGTGAGTAGGTACCATAACAGCTGGTTTTGTACATTAAACAGGAAATGGAAACCGAACAAGCAAGACATAAAGAAGAACTTCAAAGCTGGATTGCGGAGACCAAGGCAGCTCAAAACAAGGTTTATGTGTCTCGATTTCTTGTGCTGAAAATCTGTGTTTTTCGTACCTCGTGCTTTTTATTTTTTGTTTCGCAAACAAACGTTTTCTATTCTAAAAACATTTATAAACTAATAAGTTTTACACCGTAGTGAGAAGAATTTTTGAACTGACGTTTCGGCTGTTTGTACTGATTTAGAACGAACCTTCCTTCACTCACCGTTGGCCGACCTACAGCTGTTTAAATTTCGCAGTTGATCAAAGGCACCCAATGGTGAACTCGTGGATTGTACCGTGGCTACTCCGTGCCTCTAGTAGTCGTAATAAAATGGGATTATTTACCACTTACTCGTAGTCACTAGTTGCTGCTGACCGATTAGTTTGCGGCTCAAGAGTTTACGATGATACTCTAGTGAATGAGTGACACTTCCGGTTCAAAATCCCATCACAAAAAAATTAAAAATAGCTCGAAAAAATTATATACACTATACTTACCGAACTCTAGCTTTCGTGACAGTTTGGTGAAGAAATTACATTAAAACTAGGTGACGTAAATACAAAAGCATGAGCCCCGGGTGAAATAAAACAGCAGTATCTCGCTTAAAAAATTGCTGTGTTGGATTGAAAAAATCTACTTGCTCTTATACCCCTAAAAGGGTTAATGCTTTTAACTTCAGGTCAGAACTGTTAGTGTTAAGCACCTCAACTTGCTCTGACGAAGGGCTAACAATCCAAACGTAAGCTTTTTACTTTACTGACTGTAAGTTTTTCATTGATTTTGTTCTAGTTTAGAGATGACGTTACTACATTAACCAAGAAACACAAAGAGGAAGTGAAAGGCCTGGAATATGCAATTGCAGACGAGAAGGTAGCAATCTTATAGAAAGCAGTTAGTCTATCTGGTGTTCCCATACCGAATGTTTACATGGGTTTTAGTAGTTTATGCAGTGTTTTGTTTCATATTCAACAATATTGTTTTTTAGTTTTTTAGACTTAGTTTACTACTTCATGTATTTTAAGTATTTGACATAGAAAGCACCAAGTGGAATGTCAGTAATCTGTATTCATCTTATTATTGTGGTTGTACTTATTGATGTTAGAAGTACTGACTTTCAGAGTAAAGCCCTACAAGCAAAGCAATCTGATTCAGCTGTCATCAGTAGTTTGCAACAAAAAGTATCGAATCTCCAGAGCCGCTTAGAGCAGGCTAGCAACTACAACAACGTGGACATCGATAAACTAACACGGAGCCTGCGCATAACGGAACAGGAACTGCACGAGAGTAAAACGCAGGCAAAAAAACTTGAGGAGAAATTGAATTCATCGCGCCAAGAGGTAACTTTCATGTTTAAGTAATTAGTATTCTGAAGACTTACATTTCTGAGGTGATGGTGATTGTGTTGGTAATGATAGTTATTGCATTGGTGATAACTATGGTGATGATGATTATTGTGATTGTGGTGATGCAATGGTATTAATGATTGTGTTTGTGATGATGATTGTGATGACGATGGTAATTGTAATGATGATTGTGGTGGTCGTGGCGGTTATGGTGAAAATGGTTGTTTTGTTGATAGTGATCAGTGATAATAACTGTATTTCTGATGGTGATAATGATGGTGAGGGCAGTGATAATTATGATTGTTGTGGTGATGATTATGATGGACGTGATTGTCTTTGTGATGATGATGATGATGACGATGATTGTGATAGTAATAATGGTTGCCTTTCTACAGCTTTGGCTTCATTGCTGAGTTGGTAAGAGTATTGCCTTGGTGTCGTTGAGGTTATGGGTTTGAATCTCATCAAGGCCTGAATATTTGTTTTTTTAAAGTCTTCAGCTTCTTAATTCTATTTTATTATAGTTAGTTCACAACAGTAATTCTCTTTCACAGTTGATGTTATTGCAAGAGACTGTGCGTCAAGAATGTGAAGAGCGATTCGAACTGACTGAAGCACTCTGTGAAGCCCGAACGGAGCTGCTAGCTGCACGGCACACTGGCCATCTATCCCGGAGTATATCAGGTTCCAGTCTCAACTCGACTTTAGGCCACAGTAATAAAATAAGGCCAACTTTCAATAATGGCACCGTTAGACCAACCTCAACCGTGTGTGCAGTTGGTTTTGATGGAGGTGTTAGCGCAAGGTCACGTATTTCGTCACTTGACAGTCCGAGAAATCGCACTCGAATGGGTTCTGATAGCGTGGATGAGAACAGAAAGCGAATTGCTGCAGCAGTGGGACGAGATGGCGCAAAAAGCAGAAATACTTTAAACAGCTGACGCCACAGGAATGTAATATATGAGTAGCTTATGAGTCCAGGGCTTGAAACGAACTGTTCGCCCACGCTAGCCCTTTGTGCAAGCAACTCAGCGTGAAACGTCAGCTTTGTACGCGGCTATGATTAAACAGTTCAAGTTAGATGCAATTTTCAATAAGTAATTATTCTATAGTCAGGCGAGCAACGATTTTTCGTGCTAAGAGTTTGTTCGCCCCTCCAAAAGGGGAGGCCAGTAACATAAAAAAAGTCTTAGACACCAATCGTTTACATATTATTTTTATGTTAAGGGCTAGAAAGACAGTTTTCAACTGTAAGTTCTCAATCGACCTTTTGTACACTAACAATCAGATTTGTGATTAACGACATTTGTGGTTTAAAGTAATGCCAGTTTTATACTCAAACTGGTATGAACTGAGAAAAAAGATTTAGTTTATACTTGCCAATCCGGCGACCTTTTCTCCCGTACAAAGCAAATTTTTCTTGTCATTGCTGACCGCGCGGATTATGTTTTCCAGCCCTGGTTTCTAATGACGAATACAAGCGCGGCCTGGATTGCCGGGATCTCGTACGGTTGCTACCGAGATCTCGACAAACCGGGCTAAAACTTTTCCATGTAATCGCGAGTCAAATTTTTAGAGAGTTCTTGCGGATAGCCGGGATCTTGGTAGAAAAACTTAGCCCGTTCAACCTGACTGTTCTGTTCCATATAATCAGGCCCTTAGTGTAGCCGGGTGGGCTTTAGTACATCCGGATGGACTTCAGAATATTCGAATGTCTTCAGTATATCCAGTGGCTTTCACTTTATTCGGCTTTTGTCACGTTAGACATGTATCCGGTTCATTATTTAATCCGTTCTTTCGGTACTTGACAAAAAATGTTTAAATAAAAAAAAAAAATTTTTCTAGGTGAGAACGCACATCCTAGAAATTCGCCTTTGGAATCTTTTTTTCAGTATGTTTGTCGTATGAACTCGAAATAATCACCAAACGCATAGCAGATTAGTGTAGTCCATGTGATGGTGAAGTTAACCATTTCAGTTCCAGCTTGTATTGTTAAATTCTCCCAATTTGAGCCCATACTTTTCACTAAACAAGTTTGAGAGAATTCGACTTTTAGTCGGTAGTTTGCTTTGTTTGATCAGTTTGCATTTTCTCATTACCATCTTATTTTGTATGTCAGTATGTAAGGAGAAGTTGGATATTGATAACTGACTGGGACTAAAATGATATTTTAATGATATTGATTAATAATGGTATTAATTTATGTAGCGTAGTATTTATCCATATAAATGTTGAAAATGCGCTTTACAAGCAAATACAATGTAACTCGGCAATTGAGAGTCTTAGATTACCTGCTACAGCGGCTTACTGCACACATTTATAAATTAAGAATGCTTTCAGTAGATTAGACAGACCACACATTATTGGGATCACTACCCTAGTCTTTACGATAGATGTGTATGGGTTCCTTTAGGTTCCTCAATAGAAGGTCGAGAGACTGGGCCTACGGTTTAACGTCCATATCCAAAAGACGTGAAGGTCTAACCGTTTGCACTTGTTAGAGTAAGGGAGCACCTTCTCCTCAATTATTTTAAGACCCTGAATGTTGATCCGGCCGGGAATCGAACCCGAGCTACCCCCACGATAGACTGGCGCCTTACCAACTTGGCTAACCAAACGCCGGTATAGCAGGTACGTTTTCGAGGTTCTTTCAAGTTACAATTGCAAAAGTAGGTTTCTAAGGGGAACAGGAAAAAACTAATCGAGGAGCTGCCACGTGACCAATAAGTCAGAACATCCAAATGTGATTATTAAAACAGCTTATTAATAAACATTTTTTGCTGGAGTTAGAGTTCAAAAAAACATTTGGACTCGCATATTCAGTGGTTTATATTTAATAATTTAATAAAACAATTATTGAAAACTCGGCCATTTTCAACTCGCAGCACTCTCAACCTATGCACTATAAAACTATATAAAGTCACGGATGTAAAGCACATGTCAACAGATCGCTCGCGCGGAATGACCTATTAATCCCCGTCTAAACAAGCAATTTTTATGTGACAATTTTTATTTACTAACGTAAACCCCGCTTACACGAGGAATTTACGTTAGTAAATAAAAAT
>ERZ1740055.302-NODE-302-length-12159-cov-7.964475_pt1 | contig 12159 bp, 7 predicted proteins | sample MGYA00581747_ERZ1740055 | MGnify/ENA primary metagenome ERZ1740055 (study PRJEB43018, sample SAMN04849739) | marine metagenome | isolation source: floating plastic debris | place: Pacific Ocean | collected 2008-08-28 | study: EMG produced TPA metagenomics assembly...
ATGTATACAACTGACATGTAATACTGATGATACTTGAATAAATTGATTGATTGATAACCCTAATGAGTTAACGCGAATTACTCTAAGGTTCTGTAAAGAAAGATCATTGTTCTAGAGAACAGTCTTTTTGCAGCAATGAGGGAGAAAACTTCTGTTATCATGATAGCTGTGTAAACGGTGATTGTGCTCTTTCTTGATGTAATATGCAACCTTCGTTCACTGTCAAAAATCCCAGCGCGCAATTGATTGATTGATTTTGATCTTATTGTCTACATCTTAAAAGCTGTGATAATATTTCGTTGACACATGCTTCATAGAGAAGTGAACTGAAAATGGCCGAGACTTCAGTAAATTGAAACCCCTAAATATATGGGTCAAAATGATGTTTTTGAGTTTCTACTCCAGCGAAAGTTGTCGTTTATCAAAACATACACTCAAGTGGTTTGGCGGGCTTTTTGACCCATCGCACCGACACACGTCAAAATGTTCGCGCCTTTCAAACAAGTTTGAAGTTTCCGTTCCTTGTGTACTGACAGCCCCATCACTTTTCGACGTTTGTGTTCGGTTTTTCTGCTTGATTTTTCGAAATGGATGTCAAATCTTTACTAAATTTACTGAATACCGAATTAATTTTACAACCATTGAAATTGCTTGTTTTGTAGTGGAGAGCGCATGAAGCAAAAATATGAAGGTTCCCAGCTTTTATTGACAAGATGGCAATGTTTATTTAATCGAAAAACCTTTCTGTTTCGCGGACATGTGAAAACACTTCAAATACTAGTTGAATTCTTTTAACTCTCGAAAGTGCTATAACAGAGACGCGAAGCAATTGTTTCCTTTGATGTTGAATCATTGTTTACTAATGTACCCATCGAATATGCCGTGCAGAGACCTCAACTCGATAACACCCTAACCCGCAAAAAACTTACAGCATCGCAAATAGCCGACCACTTGGAGTTTGTATTAAAATCCATATACTTCACGTACACGTGATCTTTTTATGAACAAAGCCAACACACGCAGACCAGTGTCTTGGATACGACTCTCACCACCCGTAGTCAGTAGAGCATGGCGTCGTCAATTGTTTATACGATAGAGCTCGCCGTATTGTAACACAACGGGGAAAGAAAATAAACTGCTCTTATGTCTAATGGTTATCAATCCTCTTTCCTGAACAATGTTGCCAAAAACTCGACAATTATAGACCCATATGTAAAACATGTTTCACAGAAACTACGACGTTGCGTTCAAAAACATGTATTCGAACTGTTTTTAAGTAAGAGACAACGCTACGGAATTATTTAGTATATGTTTGGGGCTCTGTTCTCCAAGGCAAACAAAACGGTGTTGTGTATATAATCTCCTGTACAGTAGTGACTGAAATCTGTAAAACGGGAAGAGTGGTGCAAGAAATAATAAAGAAACACGAAAGAGACGTCCGCTTGGCCCGCACTCAAACATCTGAAGTTTCCGAACATGCCAACAAGAACGGCCATTCCCCTAATTGGGAAAACATCAAATGTCCATGCAGACTCCACCATAACATCAACAGGGATATTGGGATCGAAATATTGGGTTGAGCCTCATACGGAAACACAGAGAACGAGCCAATCACAGAACAGGTAGATCAGCCAATCAGGGAAATTTTAGGTCAACCAATCACGGCACTGATCACTGAACGAGAAAATTTATTAAAAAAAAACGTTTTCCGCAATCTACCCAATCACCTGATGAAGACTCACAGGTTGGAGTCAAAACGTTGCGGTCTTTCCAATGACAAGAAAATGTTAGACTAACCACAAACATCCAAATTGTCGCCAAAACTTATTGCTTGAAATAGGTTTATAATTCAATAACCCTTCTACTGAATAATGCAAAGCGTTGTGTGTTCACACATAGCATAAATGGCAAATTACAAATGTATTGAGCAAAAATTTATGAAACCAACTTAATTTTCAAGTTTTATTTAACTTAACCCATACATTTATTTCCTGTGCACTATTTGGTTTAAATAACTATAATAATTATCTAGATGAAGCTTCGCTCTTTTTTCTTAACAAATATTAAAACCTTGTGTTAAAAAGTTAAACATCAGACGAAATTGATATTCGTGAGAAATATAAAAAGTTTTCAAGAAATTCAGAGCAGAATTAGGAGAAATTTAGAAAAATTTTGATGAGAGTGTTCAGAAAGATATTTGAAGTTTTTTGAGAAATTGGTATCTAGACTTAGACACACTTCCACTTGTCAAAAACGTCCTACACTTTTTTATAGAAAACGTATGATTATTTTAAGAATTTTGGGTATGCGTATTTTTGCAACAGCGTTAAAAGGGTTTCAGATCCATCGACACTTAATATTTTGTAATTATCTAATTCAGGTGATGAAATATGTTCCTTAGGTGTTCAGGGTCGAGTCTTGCGAAGATCGAAGAAAATGATTGTTGGTAATCAAATCAAAGATGAAGTCATCTCCATTGGCGATGACAAGCAAACAGAACAGAAACTTTGTAAAAACTACACAGCTGTCGCTAAGGAAGAAGATACTCATTCAACGATTCCAGCATCTTCGTGTTTTTCTCTGCAGTCTGACGGCGGCTATGACAGGAGGGGTCAAATTCCAACATGTGATTCTGTCACCCCACACGGTAGGTCGTTAGAGTAAGATACTATTGTATACTTAGTACACTTAAAGTTTTACAATGTCATTGTATGGATAACCGCTCAACATAATCTGTAGTTAACAGAGGTAAAACGTAACTAAAAATGGCAAATCAACTCTTTAAAACATAATTTTTGCGATTTCGAAATATTAGATTTCTTTGAGGAAGCACCGCCTTCGTTTATGAGCTGCAATCCCAGTGCGATCATTTGAGAAATTCTATGTGTATGCAATGTCGCTCAAAAATAAGTAGGATTCTTTCGCAGTTATTCTGTACAATTTGACCCAACCTCGATCATTCGTCAAATTATTGGTTAGTAGTTAATATTTCCTGTGCAAAAAATGTTTGATCGTTGTCTCTATCTGTTAACTGTACAGGATTAGCAGTCAACCAGGAGCCTCCACAGCACATACCGCTGGCACCTCTTGGCACGGTCGCGCCGACTCAATTTAAGGAACATCCTCTTAATCCAAGCACGAGTATCACAAACATTAACTGTCTATTGTCCCCAGTCTCTCGAACACCTTTAAAGTTTTACATGGCAACAGAAAGTGAAACACGTGAACGCGAGCAATGGAGAGTGTTACAAACTGAAAGCTCCGAAAACTCTTCCTTGAGAAAAGTAATTGAACTTACAAAGCAAGTTCCACCTGGCGTACCCCAATCTGCAGTCATTCTTCCACATGTCAATTCTCCTAAACCTAGTGGCGAAACTGTGAGATATCGCATTGTTCCTAATATTCCCCTTCAAGATTCTGGCAGTACTAAAAACAACAGTATTCCCTTTTTATCGGTCAGCGGACACGTTTCGTCTAAAGAGGATGTCTTTTCAAAATCTCTCTACTCGGTGCCGACCCTGACGCCACCATTATCTCCATTACCTGATCTGGTGCGAGCGGTTGAGCCAGTACAGTTTGAGTCATCAGACACCATCCAGGAATCCGTTACACGACTATTAAGTTCCTCCTTGCGTTTTGCCAGACAAGCACTCTGTGTTGGTCGAATCTCCCTTCGCGACCAGATCATACTTATGGAGGAAAGCTGGAAAGAGATGTTTATTTTGGCCGCTGCGTATTGGGAACTACCACTGGAGTTTGGGCCTTTGCTCAATAGTGAAGCTGGATCTCAAGACGCAGCGACTACTCGGATAAAACTGGACGTAGCTCGTGGTTTTCAAGAACTGGTAGCGCGGATTCGTTCATTACACCTAGACTCTAATGAGTTTGCTTGCCTCAAAGCGATTGTACTTTTCACCTCAGGTATGTTAAATCGTTTTCCCTTTGATAATATTGGATTTGTTAATTGTGCTCATGCACAAAAAACTACACACTTCTCTATTAACATTTAAAACATATTTAAATGCATATCAGTTTTCAAGTAGAACTTAATCAAGCGTAACTACAAAATGGCAAATCAACTTCATCCTTAGGTGTTCAGGGTCTTATGAGCAACTAAAGCTTGTAATTTGAACAACTTAAGGTTCAACTTCTTTCATTATCTCCGCAAGTAGTTGAGGGAGCTGGCGCTTTGAACGTTAACATTTCATCAGTGCAACTATAAAAATGTTGTAGAAATTAAGGGTTTATTAATAAGATTTAGTTTATGCGAAACAAAACATTAAGAAAAGTAAAGTATGGGAAGGAAGATCGTTTTGTTAAATTCTTTATGTTTCGCTATTTATATTTACCGCAATTGATAGTATAATGACCTGGGCCCAGTTCCTCAAAACTCTGATCAACTTAATCCTGGATTAAGTCAAAATTCAAAGGCTAATTTTTTTCTTAAGTAAAGCTTTGTGAAGCTTACAAAATACTGTTCAGTTTTGCCAATAAAGAAACATGTTAACTCCAAAATTCCAGCCCAAAGCAAGTTATAGAAGATAGGAAACAGGAACATGGATTAAAAAGTTAACCCTGGGTTAACACTAATCGGGTTTTGAGGAACCGGGCCCTGATGTTCCAGTTATGTACTGATTTTGTCTTTTTCATGTATCTTTGTTTCAAAGTATTTCGTAATTGTGACTACATGATCTCTTCTCCCCTCTCCTTTAGAGACAAAAGGCCTGAAAGCTGCAGAGGTAGTTGAGAAAGTTCAGGATGACACGCAAGTGCTTCTGGGAGATTACATCCGTTCTAACAAACCACAGCAGCCGCAAAGGTTCGGCAAACTGTTATTAACTTTATCTATGGTGCGGAGACTAGCCGACAAACCTTTGGAGAGCGTGTTCTTCAATAATTTGGAAGGAAATGATTTGTTTGAGACTTTGCTTTCTCAAACGGTAACCGTTTAATAACAATTAAAGAGCTTCAAAACATGGCAAGCGACCATAAATAAATAAATGCATGAGCAAGTTCATGCGATTTTTTCTTTATTAGATTCTCAACAATCGTATTTTGGCATAAAATAATTGCAACATTTTATCAAGCTCTTCATGCTCGTACTCTTCAATTTTCTGGTTGACTTTCGTTCTGCGGTCCAATTCTGCCAACTTTCAACCAGGTCTGTGTTGTGCCTGGTCGAAGTTGAATATAACTCAAAGCCACCAATTTTTGAAGATCTTCTCAAAATGTTGTATGAAAAAAGGCGTTTTTAGTGATTATGATATATAAAAGCTCTAAAACAAAGATGTTTTTTGAAGTTATTTTCTAAAAACGAAGCAAGTATCCTAAACTACAGTAAAACTAACTCTTTCAATAAGAAGAAAATGTTGGAGATTCTTTCTGCAGCGTATGAAGTGAAAGAGCCCCTGTCACTGGAACAAAAAATTGTAAACAACTATCGTTCTGAAGAAGAATTTTTTTTTTAATTGCAATGTTAACCGATTCGATATTAACCTTGTATGATTTATGCTTTTGGGTGAAATTTGTGAAACTCATTCATACATTTTTTCTGACAGAAATTTAATTTAATGAAACATTTATTCCATTCGCGCTTGTTGCATATGAAATTGGTTATAGCAAACTCAGCACTTGGCACTACGCGCCTCGTTGGCTATTTCTCTCTCATATGCAACGCTCACTCATGGAATAATTGTTAAGTATGGTACAGTACATCATAGTTCATAACATGACAGTAAGGCATACTACTGAACAGTAACACCGCGGTAAGGTACAGTATTGCACAACACAATAATGTATTCCCTATAATACATCGTAGTTATGTAATGGTTTCGAGTGGGATACCGTGGAATATGCCATGCGTCACTTGTCTTTTCCGTATAGACAGGAGCCTTTAGGCGAGTGTGTGTATATAAATGAAAATCCAAGTGACAAGTGGCATTCCCACGGTATCCCATGAAAAGGCATTGCATAAGTAATTTATCCCGTGCCTTAAAAATACAAATAACTAATTTGTCCCCCGCATGGAGAACGAAGAACTAAAACTGCAGTTTGTGCTGACGTTTTAAGCTCTTTATGAAAGAGACTCACGACGTTGACTGACAACTTTGGCACCATTTCGGAACGTACGCAAACAGTTTTGGCGCCATTTCGATAGTCGTTTGCAATTAATGGCGGGAAAGCCCTTGGATACCGCAGAATATGCAAAGGCTTTCCATGCAGGCCTCTGATTTGCTGTATTTTTAAGGCATGGGATAAAATACAGTATCGTTTAGTACATCATGGTTCATGACAGTACAGTAAGGGATACTACAATTGAACAGATTATAAAATGGTTGAACTGTCCAGAGGTGTGTACTGAAAGGTTAGAATTTTATTTACGTGAGTTATGCTTTAGTATGGACTATGATGTTTATACGAAAAGGCGTTGATCTGTTTACTAAAGGAAAAAGTTGCTTGTATTCATGACTATAAATAAAGGCTTTGAAACTAATCAATAAATCCATGGGAAATGAAAAGACCATTCACATAGGATAAACAATATGGTGTTTCTTCCTATAAATCTTTTATGCAGAACTGCTTTGTCTAAGATCTGTTAATGAAAAATGTACACCCACATTAGTCACTTGGGACCAACAAAACAAAGTTTATTCTGTGGAACAAACAATTTCTTTCAAATTACATTTTAGTGTAAACAGAACAAGCATTATTTTGCTTGCACATAAAATATCAAGCTATTAAAGGCTTTAATTGGATGTCTGCGCTAATGGCATAACCCATTGGTAATTGCATATTTGCTTTTAAACTGTTAATCCTTCTTTTTCAAATACTGCGAATTTGTACAGAGCTAATGGTGCCGCTAGATTTCAATATGGTACGCTTGGTATGTTTGGATCAAATAACTTTCGCTGCAAGTTTCTATTTGGGAAACTATAGTTAAGTGCTAAACTGTAATATAAGTCTCACTTGCCAGGGAAGGTAAGACCTTTTTGAGAAAGAACTTTGGTCATTTTACGGTACCGTTAATAGCAAAATAATGCTCTTAACAAATAACTCTATTTTTTAAATAAATCATTCAAAAAACTGAAAGCAAGGAAAAAAAACAAAGCAAGATTTAAAGTTTGGTGAGAGGTGTGTTTTGGATGATGTTAATTAACTGCTATTCATGTAATGGGAAAATGCTTTCAAAGCCATACTTTAATAATTGTTTGGGCCCATGTTTTCCAACATACGATAAAAGCTAAAGATAGACAAAAAGAGTGCTTTCTTCGGTAAACAAAGGCTGATCAGTTTGAGATCAACAATCAAAGACCTCTAACCCCTGCTTGTTAATTGTTCGGGTTGTTATATTTAGTATAAGTATGAACCTACAGCCGTATTGCAGGGTTGAATTAGCATATGAACGCCAGAAAACACAGCAACAAATTTGTTGCACGTTGCGACAAAAGTCATAAGTGTACAACAAACAAAAAAATAGAAAAAAGCAGTGTTGGGTCGTATGTACAATAAGCTAGTTATGTTGTGCCAATGTTGAAATGCAAAAAAACTTTGTTTATCTATTATTTCTTATATTAGGAAAAACGTTCTTGTCGCTTAGTTTTTATTATTGTAATATTTTCCTTGTCTGTGTGGTCTCTTTAAACACAAACATAACTCGCTCTGTGCATTGTCAAAATCTATCTAACTGTGACTCTTTAGTAAATTTAAAAAGTACTTAGCCTGTTTTAAGAACCAAAGTTCTGAATTAACTCCATGAAGAGAGCGAAAGTTTCTGGAAACTTTGCTGTGTATAGCTTCAAAATTTTCAAAACCCTAATTTCGCAATTTGGAAAATTTTCTTTTAAATTTATTGGTTTCCACATTTGAATGTAATGACTAGTTTTGATGTCCACAGATCTGCGTCAGTCTAAAGTTTTTAAAAGTTGTCATTTGCTGATTATCAAATCACAGTTTTCCCTTTTTACAAATCTTTGTCATTGCTGGCTAACCCAAAATACAATTTTTTTTTACGTTTTTTAAATTGTTCTCTCTGAAAATAAAATAGAAATAGTAAATTCATTGAACTAGTCTGTTCAAACTATTTATTGAGCCTATAAGACATAACTTCAAAATGAACCTTAGCTGAAGTTTGGCAAGTTCGCAAAATGCGTGCTTTAAAAAACTTTAAACTTTTTTTCAGGTACTCTTTTGCCTGACAATATGCTAAGCAATTCAACTTTAAATAAGCTAAATTATCAAGAAATGAAAAGTTTATAAACAGAAAAAAAACAATTCAGCTTCTATATAAAACTAATTCAAACCAATTATCCGTGGTTTCGATATTTACCGCGGCTATAAATGATGAAAAGAATAAGTTATGCCCTTTTTGTATCTTGTAAATGTAATGATATCTTGAAAGCTTCATTCCTTCATAGCTTTGTTACGATTTCTAAACTAACAATTATTGGTACAAATGTGCTATTAGTTTAAGCTGAATAAACTATAAAATTTTCAGTGTGGCAAATACTATCATATAAGCAATTCAGAAGGATTTATGTTGATGAACATTCTTTATCTGTAAACAGCATTATAATTTGTGCATAATATCTTCTTTTCCACTGAAATTTGAAGATGACGCGAAGGATCCTTAAGGTTGAAGGGAAAACATGCTGTTTAAGTCCACTGTTTGAGTTTTAAGGGATAGTTACAGTTTTTAAATTCTGCCTGGCCTAAGTTTTTTATTAACTGTGATGAGTGTAAATAAACATTTAGTTTGCCTTAAGCTAGTTAAAATTAGAAGGCGCTTGTGTAAAGAGTAGGACTGACGCTCGTGGACTTGCTTTATTTTTCAGAAAGGAATAGAGCAATAGTGCTACCTATATGTTAAGAAAGACGTTGGCTATAGTCAGATACTCTTTTATATTTGAGAACTTATTTCATACCTAGTGTGAAATATTATATGGCTGTCTAAATGCGGATTGAGCAGTATCTGGGTATGTGTAATGTAAGTCTTGCAGGTAACATGCTGTTGGGAAGGGTTTATGGTACCCGGCAGCAGAAGGTAACACATGTGGCATGAACGTATATCCACTTCCATGGTGTAAGTGATGAATAACACCTTGCTGCTCATTGTTAAACCCATCAAAAACTGACTTTGGATGATTGCGAATATCAGTATTTGAAGGTACACCTGGGTTTATTATGTTACCTGGCGTGTTGAAATAGCTGTATCCCGAGTTAACAGAGGTGACTTCGCTCCGCGAACAGGTTTTCCAATTGGTTGGCCATAACAGCTCTTGTGAGCGCATTGCTTTGTGTTGCCACGGTCTCAAGTTACAAGAAGACATACCGTTGGACCAGTAACTCCCATTAATAACTAATGAAGCTGCATGGGCGTTCACTAAGCTAGAATGGACATTTTTTCTTAGTGCCCCACGGAACCTGGCGGAAGGATTTCGTCGTTTTAATTTACCTGTAGTAGAACCAATCTCCACATTCTCAGCGCTGGCATCAAGAATCCAGTAGCTTCCCTTTCCTGGATCGTCGTAATGGCGAGGAACTTTCAGAAAACACTTGTTTAAGGAGAGATTATGGCGTATAGAGTTTTGCCAACCTTGTCTGTTGTTACGGTAATATGGAAAATTCTGAAACAAATGATAAACGTTTCAGTTGTTATCCTTGGCCTAAGCTATAGGAAATCTTTTTGTTCCTAATTTTATGACCGAATGTGTGCACAGTTAACAGTTAAGCTGTAAACATTTTCTATAATTAATTTGTATTTATTATACACACACATATAAATATGTGCAAAGACATATCAACTCTAAAAAACTAAAAAAAAACAAACAAACAAACAAATAACCCAACTATATAAAGTTTCAAAATACCTTTAAAATATACTCGTAAATCCCATTTAATGTCAGCCGTTTCTCAGGAGAGTTGCGAATGGCCATCATTATTAGAGCGTTGTAAGAGAATGCTGGTTTTTCATCTTCAGGAATTTGTTCCTTCTTATTTTCTTTTTTCTCTGTAGTTCGGCTTGCTTCGCTTCTACGTTCATCATCTTTCATTGAGTTTGAGTGTTCAACTTTATTTCGAGTTCGGGAGTCTTTATCGAGCTTGTTCTCATGACGTTCTTGAAGTTTGCTTAAAGGTTCCTTTTCTTTGTTTTCCGTATTGTCCTTTAGCAAAGTTTCTGTAGATATTTTCTCTTCCTTATCAGAAGTCATTTGGCTTGAGAAAAAGATCAAACATGTGGTGGCCAGTGCACAAGTTTGGAGCCGGCTGTGTTCACGAGTTCCTAATATAATAGGCTCGCTATTATTCAAATAATACTCTTAATTCATTTCATATTTGTAACCAATCACAGTCAGTCTTACCGACAACTGTAGCCTAAAATGTCGTACCAATCGCGTGCATCATTAAACTGCGGGACAGCAAACTATTTTTTTTTAAATTTCAACTCTTATTTTTATCAAACTGCACATGACTTTGATTGTTTACAACATATCTAAACATTTATCTGCACAATGAAAGTTTCAGTTCTTTAACGTGAGAACATAGGAAACACATAAAGTTACATAACAAAGTTAAGGTATGTGTTGCTTTCATTTCTTTGCTGAATTTTGTTAAAACTTGTAGTGTCAACTCAATATTTTATCTGCACATGACGCCTGCTCCCCAGTGTCTTAGCTTTGTTTTTATGTTTGATTTCGAAAATGTTTTGAGAAAACATAAATAGCTTCAAACAAAAGAGCGTCGATGTTTAACAATGTTGAGAACGCGTATTTTTTTACCTCTCTGTAGTTAACCAAGTCAGTAGAAAGCTTTTATCAATTATCAATACTACACAGGAAACTTTGCTTTGGTGAAGCTGGCAGGGGATTTGTATAAAGTTATTTTTTGGTTAAAATTCAGCTAGGACTTCGCACGAAATTCATTGCTTTTAGATATTAAATGAAATTTTATTTATAAAGCAATGAAACTCAAATTTGTGCTTCAAATGTCAGAACTTTTAAAAGACGTCTATTCTTATAAATTTTTGCTAGAAGAATTCTTTGTTTACGTTTAATTGCGTTGTTTCCTTTCGGAATTTCATTCAGTTGAATGAAATAAACAATTTCAACGTATAGAGTAGTCTCACCGAGATAATGAGTTTAGTTTGCTAACTTTAAGCTATCTCTTAGTGGCATTCAGACGTCACAGTGATCAGCAATGTATATAAAATGAAAAACTTAAAAAACATATTTTAGCAAAACGAAAATAAATACAAAGCTCTATATTAATATTCCTATCACTTGCTAAAGTTTCAAGATCGATATGACGGCCAAATGGCACTTGGCTTTTCCTGAAATCAAATTGGATTATTCACCCAATTACGTCGCTCAATAAACAAAATGATGTACAAAATAAGTCAGATCTACACTTGATGTACTTTACTCATAATAAAAAAAATAATTCTTTTAGCATTCAAGCCGAGTGTGATCTATTGACTTGTAACTGTGGCTCTCCCAGGGGAGGGAGCGAGCGGGCCATGTTTCCTGTTCTGAATTTTGCTTTTGTCCTAAAACGTGATTTATAGTTTTAAGCCTCCTTGTTCCGGTAATGGCCCCCGTAACTCCAGAACCAATCAAAGACGTTCCCAACTATGTAAGTTTTGTTAAGCAGATAAACAAATCTTACGTTTTAAATATTTTTTATAAGCATTTTGTATAAGTTATGCGGATTTTTTACATGGCTGTGCGGAGATACTTCGAGTGTTGAAAATATCTCTTACGAGTGAGCAAAGCTTCTGAAACTCAGTTTTTGTCTTTTTAACATAATTTTTCCTTACACATCTCTATTCATTGATATCTTTTGCTTTTTAATGTACCGCATCACCATACAACCACCTCTTTTTATATCTCCCACGCATTCACACTGACGAAGAACTACGGTTCAAAACGCCAGTTTTAAAAATTATTTTCACTACCCTGTATAACTTATTATGAATTTATCAAATCCAATTCAATATACACAGACAAGTTTCCTTGACAAACTAGCGTGCCCCTTTGAACTAGGTTCAGTAGACGGGAAAAAACTTGACACCTTTCCAATATGCTTGCAAGCAAATGAAATACAAAGTGATATTTAACAATTAGACCTCGAGGACGAATGGACTACGAGTCAATAGCCCATAAG
>ERZ1740055.303-NODE-303-length-12121-cov-9.605917_pt1 | contig 12121 bp, 10 predicted proteins | sample MGYA00581747_ERZ1740055 | MGnify/ENA primary metagenome ERZ1740055 (study PRJEB43018, sample SAMN04849739) | marine metagenome | isolation source: floating plastic debris | place: Pacific Ocean | collected 2008-08-28 | study: EMG produced TPA metagenomics assembly...
AAGACGCTTCAGGATATTTATCTGCCATCCGATGCAAAGTTTGTTTGCCTTTTTGTTTTGTACGATGTTTTTTTCAGGCTCAAAGCTGTGCTCGAATCTTTTTTTGGTATTTGCATACCCTTCCCCCTCAAATATCTAATGGTCCGTGCCTAATCACGCTACGCTACGTATTAAAGCCAACCACAAGCCGGAAGTTCCAAAGAGTTTCACAAAACGACCACGTACGTTATATGGTGCAGCTCCTGCTAAAACTTGTTTCGCAGCACTGTTGCGCACAGGTCTCAGCTAAAATTTTCAACATGTAACAACGGCTTTTTACATGAAAGAGACATTTACAAACGGATAAACAAAATAATGATAATTTTAGTTAGTAGAGTCACTAATTTGCATAGTTTACATAAAGACTTTTCTCGCAAAAGTATTTATGTAATTAAACTATGCAAACTAGTGACTCTGAACTTTTGAACTTCGAATTGATTAGTCATTTAACCTTGACAATGGCGTCAGTAAGAACGCCGAAAGGTCGGAAATTAACTATCATTTTTACTAGTCTAAGAATTTCGAAATCCTTATTGAGACGAATTATGGAGCAAAATTCGTCCTAGGCTGCTTTGTCATTTAGCACGGGATCTGCCGAGATTTGAATCTCGTGTGACCTCTTTTCCTCGTATAAGCTAATTCAGCTTTCCATCCTTCCGAAGTAGGTAAATGAATACCAGCGTCTGCTGGGAGCTAACCTGTGATGGATTAGTGTCCCATCCAGGGGGAGTCAAGGACTCTCATCCGCTTAACACTACCGTAACCGGAGCAGAAAGCACCGCCTCCATGGACCACTTGGCTCGTAAAGGATTTAGATTAGCTTAGCCTTGAAGTTACAGAAGGTGAAAACTTGTAATAACTTAAAAACTATTTGTTACATCCTTACTTTAAATCAATAAATGTGAATTATGCAAAAAAAATTAAAAAAAAAATTAATTTTGCTAACTTTGTATTATTAACAAGTCGAATGGGAAAAAATCTCTTCAAAGCTAAGGTGATTTAGAATAAACAATTAACTGCGAAGAGAGATGCAGTTGCTCCGAAATGCCTTTTTAAAGACGGTTTGCTATCAAAAACCTCAAGGCACTGTTAACAAGCAAAAAACTTCAAGGCAAAATCAAATGCTCTTAGAGCCAGCTCATTCATGTGATCAGTCAATATAATTTTAAACAGTCTAATGATTAAATCATAAATTTTTTCTTAACTTTTCATATTAAATTGTATTGCAAAGTAAGAAAGGCATTATAGGCAATTTTAAGTTTAAAAAAAAAAGAAAAAAAAAAACTAAAATAGAAAAAAGGTCAGTACGGGCCTCGAACTAAGTCCGTGCCCACGGAAGTCAAAAGTTCTACCATGGAGCCACTCTCGCAGGACAATTTCACTTCCGCCTACTGTCCGTCCACAAATTTCGGTCTACAAAGACTTCCGTCGACATTTCACCCCCACGATACTCATTCATTGCTTGCGCATGCGCGCCCATGAATGACCTTAAAAGGCAAATAATTGATACTCCAAGTCAAAGTTTATAGTCCGACAAATAAAGCAGCTTTTAAGAGTCATTTGGGAAATGTTTATGGCAGGAAAACCAAATCTGAAATCTCCCAGGAAAACGAAAAGGTTATTTTTAAGCAGAATAATTACAATTTGGCCAGCTGTGTTTAACCGCAGATACTTTTCTTAAAACAAAAATGATTATCAGATAGTTTTGAACGAGTGTATATTCGAAATTACGATGCAAATAGATGTGAGTAGTGGATCCAGCACAACCAAGCTCATTTAGCAAGCCACGTTCTGTTTATCTTTTGTGCTCTGAATTAAAAAAATAATTTTGTTAGTGGTTTGTAGTTTTTCGTTTTAGCTGTTTAGCAAATCTCTTCCAATTCCGGTTTTCTTGTCTGCATTTATTACGCAAGTCTTTTTTATTTTGTAAATATTGCGTTTTTCTTATCATACCGTCTAATTGGAACCAATTTTCTTTTCATGATTTTTATATATATATCTGTCTTCGAAATGCTAAACAGCTAAAAATCAATAGCTGTTTGATATCTTGGTTATAAAGAGAATGAAAGTTTGATATTTTAAAAAGTTTTTAGTGTTTATCAGCCTACAAAGCGAAAGCTTGAAGTTTATGATTTTTGCTATATTTTTATTAGTCGGATTTAAATAAAGATCAAAAAATTGTTTAATTATGTCCTACACGTTTTTTTTTTCTTAAAGTGGTTGGAAATAAGAGAGAAAGAAACAAACGCCAATTACTTTCAACTAGCAGCATCATATAATTTTACTGCAAGACCTCAAACTGTTTCACTCGGTCATATGCGACATCATCATTTAAGGACCACTGCTTGTAATATAAAGCCCATTTATTCTAAAGAAAAAAGAACGACTAGGCAAGGATAAATTTTGGCAAGGGTAAAATTTAATTCCATCGAAGCAAGGATGAATTCGGCTGTGTAAACTGCGATTACCGTGCCGATTCATTTTGCGTCTTCAACCGTGCTTGCCACTTCAAAAAGTTAAAATAACCCTTGTAAACTCGACACTGGCAAACCGTTTTAAGAGCACCTTTAAACTTACAACAAACTGTAGTTTTTAAATTTCAAAGATAAATAGTATTTTTATTGTCGTTGTAATTTGTATCTAATTTATACACAATTTTCAAAAAGTTAAGCATTGTAAATTGTTTCAATCGTCTAATTTTAATGTTTTTATACTATATATATTCTAATAATGATGCAATTCAGAGCTATGGCTACGGACTGCAATGTATATTTTTATTTTTCGATTTTAAGATAACCATCTATCCTTTTATCTTACTTTTTCAACAAAGCGACTGTTCACGCGTCAATGTGACGTAATTATCGGCAAAATTCACTGAAAGTTCTGGCCGGTTTTTTTTCACTCTTTTTCTGTCTTTGAAAATTGAGAGAAAATACTCTGTTCTAAAAACGTTCTATTGTTCTACATACTCATTAGGGCTCAGCGTGGTATTGCCTCAGAAAATGTTTTCCGCTAAGAAAACATTAAGAGTTTCAAAAGTGTCAGACATGTTTTCAAGCTTCGAAGTTTGAATGCTTTGAAAGAAGCTACATTACATCAAGTGAGACCCATTTTCGCTTTTTTAAAATCAAAAAATATATTTTTTAAAACGATAATGTTTTAATTTAATTCCTGTTCAGGGTTGAGAGCAAACTTTAATTGCTGGGGTGATTAAACAGAGTTTCCTTGGTTATAACACTGGTATAGTTGATGCGGTTTTAAAGGATTTCTTGCTAAAGGTTTATAGCCGTACCTCGATGCAATTAATCTTTGAGAAATTCATCACAAAACTTTTTTTTATTGTTGACGGAAAACAATACGAAACGCAGAATTTCTCCTCAGAAATAATTTTATTTGAACTGTCTGAGTCCTTCTGTTTGTTACTTTATATTTATACACTAACTGATTGGATGAATGGCGGGAGTTTCCGCACATAATCTATTGCAAGCCATTGGCGAAAACATTAATTACGACTGCACGTGGTTTGTCTTTAAAACAGAAGCCTTTAGTTGATGCAGGTTGTTAAGGTTTTCTTCTTGTGGGGTAATTTCAAGTTGTCTTACTCGGTGACAAAAAATGGACAATTCTTCAAACGATTCTGCATCAGTTTGTGGACTAGAAGGCCGAAAGGAAACTTATTTTGTTTGTTATAGCTTAATATTGTTGACTTCGCTGTGTGGTAACTGTATTGTAACAATTATCATATACAGAAGTCCAAGGATGAAAACGACTACAAACTTTATTATTGCTAACATGGCAATCAGTGACTTGTGGTTGCTGGTATTTATGTTGCCCAAAAAGATCATTTGGATATTGAACGGGGGTGAAAATCAAACTGAGCTATGGCTAGTGCACGGAGAATTCGGAAATGTTCTCTGCAAGCTTTCATCTTTCATTCACGATGCTTCTTTTTCTGTGTCCATGCAAAGCCTTGTCGTAATCGCTGTTGATCGTTTTTTTGCTGTCGTCTTTCCTTTACGACCACCAATCTTATCCAAGAAAAACTGCCCCCTTGTGATCGCATTCACGTGGATTATAGCGACAATAATTCATATCCCATATTTTTTAGCGTTTCGACTGCAGTACCAACAGAATGATGCTTACTGCAGCTTTAAATGGGATCTTGCATTTACAGAATCTGACAGCCTAAAGCACTATATGACTTTTCTTTTGACTGCCGTGTTTGTTGTTCCATTGCTAGTAATTTTAATCTTGTATTCAGTTATCGCTTACGATCTGATCAAAAGATCTATCGGCGGTGTAAACGGAAATAATTGCACGCGTCAACGACGCGAAAAAGAGAATCGCAATGTAACGAAAATGCTAATAACAATAGTGGCCGCGTTCACGATAAGTTTTACACCAAATTTTATATTGATGACTTGGTTTTTGTATGTCCCAGAAGACAAGAATTCTCTGTCACCTTGTACAATTACTGTAATGAAAGACATACGTGATTTCTGTTTTCACTCGAATGGGGCAATAAACCCTATAATATATTTCATTTTTAGCGAAAACTACAGACAAGGCCTAAAATCTGTTTTTTCCGCATTGTGCTCTTGCTGCCCGCCAATACCCTCGCAATCAAGGCGACTTGAAGTTGTTGGTGATGATCACGAAACTTCAACAACCAGGATACAGACATCTGTGGAACTGAAAAGATTATCATTCGATGTGAGTCCATCGAGTGTCAAACTACTTACAACATCCTATAGAGATCTAATGCCAAATGGATTTCATCGAGCCAGTGATTTGCATTTGCAAGAGTCGGTCTTGTAGGGAATGAGGTTTGCACTGAACGGAACAAAAAAATTAATCTTAAGAGAAACTAATCTTTTTTTCCGCGTATAATTAAGATTCTTATTCTTTCATATAATAATTATCTTGTAGCCTACAAATGTAACTTAACATTTCTTTTAATTTAACTGCTCTTCAACATGTAGCTACGCATTATATATAATAAATTTATAACTAAAATTATTGTGTCAGTAATTTTAAATTTAAAGAAAAACCCTTTTTAAAGTTGATATATACTTCTTGTTAGGGTTACTTTGCGGGAGTCTTAGTAAAAACGGTTGGAAATGAAGACCAAAGGCATATGTACCGAACAAGTTTTTACCCGCAGCCAAACACAATGCACTTTAAAAAACATCTCGGCGGTCAAACGCAAAAAAAGAAATACAGGCCATGAAACCGACGGCATTAAAGAATTATTTTAAACACATAACTCGAGCGCGCAAATTGTGCAAAAGAAAAAAAAAATAGAGAATCCCTGTGTGAAAAATGAAATTTGCAAATTTTATAAGCAGTAAGAAAGACTGATCGATTTGCCGTTCGTTTTACACTCGTAAAAACAAGCAACCTCTACTATGAGCTTACAAGAATTTCAGAAATTAACTACAACCTATCTTTTTTTGCTAGAATATGTTATCACCGTGAAAGTAGTTCTTTCTGAATGATTAAACTGATTAAAGTCTTGCGGCTATGTGAGTTCAAGTTATATCAGAATCAGATTGCTGGGATAAAAGAAAACTTTATGCTTGTGTTAAAAGCATCCAATGATTGCTCAGTATAGCAAAAATTCATAACCAGCTGATTTTGATCTGAGCCATAGGTTCCAAGCAGGAGGATTACACGCGTAGAGATGTACTTTAATTTTTATCACTGAGCAATGGTCGGGCAGTTGGTGAGCAGCGTGAAGCCGTAGTTTCAACTGTTATTTATGCGAATTTACATTTTGCACCTGACAGATTTAATGGCAATTTTTGTTGTTGTTTTTTGAGAATTGATGGCCTTTCAGGTTTGCCACAGACCGGATAAGAATCAAAATTCTCAACAATTAATTATTGAAAATTGCCACTTTTGATTGATAATTTGTGCAAGGGTTTTGACAAAGTAATCATTTTTCATGTACTTTTAAAACTTAATTGAAAGGAGAAGACTTTTATCTAACATTCTATTTCTTCTAATGAATTGAACTTTGACACATCGTGCTTATCCACATTTGTAATAGTTTTCTCAAATTTTGATTCAGATTATACTTATGTGCGCTGAAACAGAAAGTGGGAATATATGCTTTGAAAAAAGTTTTTATTGAAAAGAGTATTCTATTTGGTTAGGTTATCCCCACTTGATTCTATGTTTACAGTCATCCGATCAACCCAAATTTTTGAAATTTGCAAAAATAAAATGTATAAGCATTTATTAATGTATATAAATAACATGCTGATACAAATTGGTTTTATTTTATGACCCAAGAAAATTATAATCCTTGTACGCAGCATGACCAAGAGAGCACCAGTATCATCGCTAACTAATCTGGCAACTCTGCGTGCGATATAGTTGGAATTAAATGGACGTATAATGCAAACTAGTTCATTCATTCTAAAACTTTACGCTACAAAGTAATAGGATTTACGATAAAGATAAACACTATATGTTAAAAACAAAGCTACATAAAATAATATAGTGCACGCAAATAACTAAATAGCTGACCAACCGACCCCCTTCATTCTTGTTCGAAAACGACTATAAACATGAAAATAACTGGAGATGGCCTTAGAATATAGAAAGAAGTTAATATTTAAGAGAGAAAAAAGTAAAAAATGAAAAATGTGTTTTAATTCCTTCGCGCTGGTTCGACGTAACTTTGACTGAGTCTTTAAATATGCGAATTTTATAGGTCACACCGAAAACATGATTTTGGCAAGAACTTACGTTGTCATTAGATGTACGTGCGATTTATGAATTGCCAAAAAGAATGCAATAAAAGATGTGTCAATAAAGATCTATTTTTGTTTAGAAACATCTGTATCAATATGAATAGTAAATACACAAGCGCTAAAAACAGTTCTTTGACTAGCTTTGCTTTGCAGTTCATTCCTAAAACGTTTGAATGAATAATATACGACGACCTGATGTATGTACAAATATTAAAGTGCACATCTTTCTGAAAATAATAACCCAAATCCTATGACGTCATAATTGCATGTACTCAAAAAAAATGTTTGCTAATAATTGATGGCTTTTTATGGGGAAAACAAATTCAAATTGAAAAGCAATTTAAGAAACATTTATTACAGACTAACTCAAGTTTTATGACGCCCATAGAGAAAATCAATTGTATTTAAATGCATCCATTGAGCGTTTTGCGACTTTATATAGAGACTTTATTACTTCAATTAAGAGCAGTGTGCCTCGGGCTGAATTCGTTTGAAAGGTCATTTTGAGTTAAAAAGAAAATTCACCGCTAAGTGTTCAGGAAACAATATTTAATTTTGCGCTCAAACATCGCCGTCTTTTTGTAAAATATGGCGAGTCACTCATCGAATATCATTTGTTTGAGTTTTCGCACGAATCAGCCTTTTTTTCATCTAATCGAACCGAGTACGATAAATTGCATTTATTTAATCAACTCTATACGTTGAACTGTTTTGTTTTGCAAGTACTGCAGTAGCTGATGGATATTTTGAACGTTACTTTTCGTCGGAATATCTCTGTTGCTCCGACGAAGGGCTAATGATCAATTACTGAGACATGAGGAGAATTTCACTTGATGATTACTTTAGAAAGAATGGACGTTTTGAAAAAAAAAAACTGGTTACTGGAATCGGGAATTAGCTAAAAAAGTCGCTTATTTTTGTGAGCTCTTTTCCGTTCAAACCCCTGTAGTGAGGTTTGAAAGTTATGTGAGATTACCTTGATAAACCTTTTTAATCATAATTATTTGTGTTTGGGAAAACATTCAAAATTTCCAGTCAAATCCCGATTCTTTAAACTTTACTTCGCTTCATTCCCGCAAAGAGCACCACGATCACAATGAACGGAAAAACTGAGACACCTATTTAGAAGTGTCAACATGGCACACCTTCTAACACACCCTGATCACGTGATTTAAATGGCTAGTATCCGGGAGACGTAAATTCAGATTATAACTGGTTCACGCCTTCTTAAATATGTTATTTAAAAAAAAACAATACTTACAACAAATTGAAAAGGCAAGCAAGAACACTTGGTTAGCTTGATATTAACTAAATCCTTTACTAGCCCAGGAGCCCATAGAGCCGGTGCAGGTTGAATAATTTTGTGCACGAATAAACATTTCCTCCAAGTATGCTCACGTGGAAAGAGCATGGCACAAATACGCATGCGCATCAGTGTTTAACTGCAATCAAACGTGGCTGATTGCAGTGAGCCAGACTCAAGCTCGTCCAACGATGAAGACGCACTAATATTCCAGACTCCGGGTATGAATTTTTGCGCAAACTGGTTATGAATAATTCCACGCATTTTTTCGGGAGAAAAAAAAACTTTGGGGCGCAACAAGAACAATTTTTATTCTAGCTGAGCTGATAGTTTTGCCCGCGCACACTTAATAAAAATGTTAACTCGTGCACAAAATTATTTAACATATTACATATTCGGTGCCAAAGGCACGCATAGCGAAATTCTACGAAGACCGCTTGGCACACTGGAGAAACTTGCTTATGGCGGTAACGGATCTAGGGCGTGCCAGGCCTTATACATCGCAAGTAAGCTCCCAGTGGACCGACCTCAGAAGGATGGAAAACTGAGTGAGCTTTGGTAGAAAAGAAGGTCACATAAATGTTCAGATCTCGGCAGAGCCGGGGATTGAACCGGACTGACCTTGTAGTCGGAAGGAAGAGTTGTTATTATATGCGTCAACACCATACCGTTAAAGAAATACACTGGGCTTACAGCCAAATAACAAATCAAGGTCAGTGAGCTGGAACTGTTGCTGTGGTAATTGAACATTTTCTTCCTATACATCGTTGTAATAATTTAAAATGTTATATCAATGGGTTCAGCTTCTCAAAAGATTATAAATAAGTTATTTATTGATAAGGTAACTCACAGCAGTTTAAGAGTATTTCTCAATCGCTCGAAGAAATTCCTCCTGAAACAAGCTTTCAGTTGTTATATATGGTGGCAAGGTTTTTGGAAAATAATCAGACATCTTTTGTATAAGAACCCAACAGAGCCTCTTAAAAACTGTTAGTTTATAATTCCTGTTTGTTACGAAAAAATACACATCAGCTTCCCAGTTGACCAACTAAGTAATATTCTTACTAACGGTTACACTCTGAAGAAGAGGCGAGACGCCTCGAAACATGTAAGTTTCAATTAAAAACGGATGAAACTAAAGAATATTGTTACTGCAGTCAATCTTACTATGTGATGTTAACTCGATACATTCATTTTATAATATCTTTCTGAATTGTTTTTTATGTTATGTTATATTTTTATCCTGTTTATTTTGTATTTTATTGTTTTAAAGGGGATCTCCCGTAAACTATTCCTCGTAATAAAGAGAGACTATAGCTGAACATGTCCCTATGATTCTACCCAATAGCAATCTTAAATCTTCTACGTGTTTGGCGCTGTACTTCTGCTCGTCCTGTGCAATGCTGGTGATGTCTTTCTTGAATTTTAGTAGTAATCTGTACGCCCTCTCAAAGCCTGGTGCGCATGACTCCTTTAGACGGGTCACACAACAAAGGAACTCGCTTTTCTTTCTAGTCATGGCGTTCTTCTGCTTTCCTAAGCATAAAGCAATTCAACGTAATAAGTTACTCTTTCGCTTCCACAGGGAAAGATACTCTGAAATGGTTTGGGAGAAAATACCTATACAGGGAAATAGTTTCTGATTCTTAGTATACAAATTTCTTACCCTTATTAGCATTCACCTTAAGGAAGCGAATGAAAAATTACGAACAGGAACAGGCGTGTATATAGAACAGTTGGTAAGTGCGCTGTCTTTTGTGCTGGAGGTCCCCAGTTCGATTCTTAGTGACTCCAACGTCTGTTCCGACTTTTCTCTGATCTGTGTAGCTGTAGCTTTAAATACCCGTAAAATGGAGCACTGACAGAGGGAGGGGATAAAGGGCGTACAGTCAGCTTCCATTGCTAACAGTTCTATGAACTGACGGAACTAACGACGTTAAATAAAGAAACTTTTACCTTTAACACTAAAAATAAATGAAAAGCTTCTAAAAGATTTTCAAGGAACAAATTGATAAAGTTTCTGATACTGTTTGTTTTACATAACAAATACAATATTCGGAGCCGATAAGAGTCTTTGATTCCACCAGATATATAGCACGGGACACTAATCCATCACAGGTTAGTTCCCAGCAGATGCTGGTCCCCATTTACCTACCCCGGAAGGATGAAAAGCTGTGTTAGCTTAGATGGAAAAGAAGGTCGCTCAATTATTCAAAGCTCGGGTGTGGTCGGGCAGTTGGTAAGATCTCTGCCCTCTAGCCACAAGTTCGCCGGTTCAAAACCCCCGGCTTTGCCGAGATTTGAATATTATGTTGATAACACCCCACTGAATCTGCAAGCCAGTTAAAAGTAACGATAATTTAAGGACGGATTCATTGAGCTGCTCGCTTACCCAAAGTACTTTTCACGGCTCTAATGTAGGGAACACCAAGACTTGTTCTTGGCACATTGCGCAACTCCACTGACCAACACCGAACTGTTCGCAGGACAATTTCAAAATCTTTTCTTTCTTTTCTCATTGCGTTTAATGTTTGGTCAAATTGAGCAATTTTTTTGCTCAAAGCGTTTTTGTTGTTAAAGATTGTTCTGATTGGCTGCCTTCGGATGCCATCGCTGGAGTTGAGGTTGATGGCTGATGTGGTATCTTTGAAAACAAGAAAAAACAAAAAGTTGTACTTTAAGTTCTAACTCCGGTAGTTATGATGTCGGTAGTGGTTTGTTGGGAGGAGGGAGTAGGGACTGGGGCCTGACAAAAGTCCGTATATGGAAATACCATGTAGCGCATTGTTTAGACATAGTTAAACTTAAAGAATCACAAAACTGCAGGGAATCTTTATTAATTAACGATTCTGGTCCTATGGTCCAATACAGTAAAGAGAACGAAAATTCTCGAAGTTATTTATGGAATGAATAAAAAATTAAATTAAAACATGAAACAACGAAACAAAAAAAAAACAGCTATTATCTTATATATGAAGGAAATGAAATGAAAAAAAAAATCGAATTGTGTGAGTTAGATAAATGAAACTTTGTTTTGCAACCAAAAACGATTTCTTGCGCAAAGGAATACTGCCGGGTGTGTTTCTGAGAGAAGTATATAAACAAAATATGAATGCAGGGCCATTACGACAATAACACGGCTACTCGAAATGTTGCCATTAAACCTGTCTAAAATGATGTTGTTGTAATAGTTCTGCATTCAAATTTTGTTTACATGCAGCTCTAAAACAAGAGATCCAACATCGAGTCAGTAGTCTATAGTTTATCCTACGTCGTGTGATCCTTTCCATTCAGAAGACTCTAAAAAAAAGTTGGGTGGAAAAGAAATATGTTTGTTTCTGGAACAACGTGAATTGGAAAGATTTTCTACTAAACTTACCCAGCCAGCCTTTAGCTCCACTTCTCTGCCTACCCATATTTTCAAAATTATACAAAAAACTGCGTCTTAGTTGGTAAAAGTATTTTTTTCTTCGCTCCAAAAAAACTCATTTTGCTAGTTTTATCGTAAGATTTGCTCAAACTTCTTACCTGTGGTATCTTTTCGCTTTTTATGATGTGCTACAGACAGCGGTTTGTTCAATCTTAGCAGCGCTCTATCCGTGGTAGGTGATAGAGATGAACATATATAAACTGAGCCATTCTTTGTTCTCCTGCTCTTTTGAATTTCTAATATACACCGATATGGACACTTCAAGCCCTATAATAGCAATAGCGATAGCGATAGCGATAGCGATAGCAATAGCAATAACAATAGCAATAGCAATAACAATAATAATAATAATAATATTAATAACAAAAATAAATATAATAATAATGATAGTTTTAATAATAATAACAATACAAAAAGTTAACAATAATACTCATGATAATAATAACAATAATAATAATATTAATAACAAAAAAAATAATAATAATAGTTTTAATAATAATAATAACAATACAAAAAGTTAACAATAATACTCATGATAATAATAACATTAATAATAACAATAATAATAACAATAGTAATATTGATATT
>ERZ1740055.304-NODE-304-length-12119-cov-7.252570_pt1 | contig 12119 bp, 2 predicted proteins | sample MGYA00581747_ERZ1740055 | MGnify/ENA primary metagenome ERZ1740055 (study PRJEB43018, sample SAMN04849739) | marine metagenome | isolation source: floating plastic debris | place: Pacific Ocean | collected 2008-08-28 | study: EMG produced TPA metagenomics assembly...
TACATTTTATATATATATACAAATATTTTCAATATTCAATTTTACTTGATAATGATAGCAGGACTGTCGAATCGTCGTATTTTAACCGTGATGTTTATTATTAAAAGGATTTCATTCCGGATAGAAAATTTCGATCCGGTACGAGAACCAGGACGAGTTTATTCCGAAATGACCTATTCCGGTTCGAAAAATTATAGAGTATCAATTAGACAAACGCAGCGATTTGTATGAGACTGGGACGAACTTGTACCGGAATGAATCATGCGCCGGTGTTATGTAACACCGCCTAACCTTGAAATTTTACATCCATGCACAACAGCTACCGGAGTACCTCTTAAAATTTTGTGGAATATTAAACAACTTTTTTTCCGATTAAACTGTTTAATCTGTTTTATTTTAATACTATCTAATCTGTTTAATTTATTTTCGGTTTAACTCAAATTTGTCTGAGGCAAATAATACCAAAACATAATCTTATAATAGGTTCGCAATTGTCGTGATTATGTTTGAGTATGATACATAGAAAATGTTTGTTTAAAGATCCGTGAAAAGATCTGTGGATTAAACTTCTCTTTTTGCAGGTGGGGTCGTTCTTCTTCTAAGCTGCAGGTACATGGAAAAAACCTTTTCTTCTGCTTTGCTGAACAAAGCGTCCGAAGAATTTTATCAACAAAAAGTAGAGACAGAGAATTCTGTAAGTTGATATCAACTAATTGTATCAGTTACCAGTGTTGTTACATTGTAACACTCCTACCGTTATATTTTATTTAAACAACTGTGCTGTTATATCGGTGCACTGACTCGATAAGACACGTAAAGCTTCCTCAGATTTATTTGTACAGTTCAAGCACACTCACTACAAAAGCACATGTTCTCACTTGTATGCGTGCGCATCGCTTGGGCCACAGGATGCCCGGTATATGCTAACACTACACAACTTTTCATAAAAGCTAACCATACTTAAGAAGAAGGCTAATTTAGCAGGAAGAAATATATAGTGTTGCTCTTTCTTTTTTAAACATTTCTTATGTTTGTTGTTTCCAACCTTTGATTTAATATAGTTTAACTACTGATATTGGTTGATTGAATGTCAGAAGGAGGTTATCAATTTATATTGAACCGATAAATAAAATTTAACAAGACAAGAAGTGCGAACCTTTCAAGTACTCAGTGCATGCTAACTCTTAACATTACCTTAGTAGGGAAGGATATTGAATAATTGTTTGAGTTGATCACCCAGGCAACACGATACTTTGCAGCTACTCTTTAGTTGAATTAGTTGCTGTAATATTGAAACCATTGCAGGTCAACAAAGTTTTTACAAAGTCTGAGAAAGTTGTTCACTTTTACTATGATTGCAAGCTGCGTACTTTCAGGTAAGTATGATAGAACGAGTCAATTCGATTATTCACCCCGCAATATCTTCTGTTTGTTATACGTTTTTTTTTGTTTTTTTAGTTATAACTTATGTTACCATTTTGTACTGCAGTCACGTTTTACCATTTTTACGGGATAATCTTCACATTTTTAATTTTGATCTCTTCCCCCATTTAACGTTTATTAACTTTTCTCTTACAGAAGTTCCTAAGAGTACGTTAAACGCAGAGTTATTCAAGCAATCAATACGGTTTTAAGTTCAAAATATTTTCCTTTAAGGCTTTAGTTATTTTTAATTTACATAATTTTTGACTAGTTTTAAAGAGAAATTAAAAGGTGCCTTTCATGTTACCAATAAAATAACTTTTTTAAGCTGTGATACAAAAACAAGCTTAGTTCCTAAATAAGTTTCATTTCTGACCGAGTTTCATTCCTGAATGATTTTCATTCCTCAGTTTCGTACCTAAACGAGTTTTAATCCTGAACGAGTTTCATTCCTGAAATAGTTTTATTCCTGAACGAGTTCCATTCCTTAACGAGTCTCATTCCTGAATAACTTTCATTCCTAAATGAGTTTCATTCCTGAACGAAATTCATTCCTGAACGAGCTTTAAACCTAAACGACTATCAATCCTGAACGAGTATCAATCCTGAACGAATTTGATTTCTAAACTAGTTTTAATCCTGAACGAGTTTCATTTTTCCTTTACGAGTTTCATTCCTTAACATATTTCATTCCTTAAAGAGTTTCATTCCTAAATGAGTTTCATTCCTGAACGAATTTCAGCCTGAAAGAGTTTCATTCCTAAATGAGTTTCATTCCTGAACGTATTTCAATTCTGAACGAATTTGATTTCTAAACGAGTTTCATTCTTTCTTAACGAGTTTCACTCCTGAACGAATTTCATTCCTGAACAAGTTTCAATCCTGATGGAAATTCATTTTCAAACGAGTTTCATTCCTGAACGAGTTTCATTCTGAAACGAGTGTCATTCCTGAACGAGTTTCATTCCTGAATTAGTTTCATTCCTGAACGAGCTTCATTCCTGAACAAGTTTCATCCCTAAACGAGTTTCAATCCTGACGAGTTTCAATTCTGAACCAATTTTAATCCTGAACGAATTTCATTTCTGAACGCGTTTCACTTCTGAACTAACTTCCTTAACAAGTTTCATTCTTGAATGAGTTTTGTTCCTGAATGAGTTTCATTCTTGAATGAGGGGCTGTTTACATGATACCAGAATAAAAGTCATTTCGGAAAGAAACATAATCAAGATCGCTGGAATGGGCGAATCATTTCGCATGAACTACGAAAAACTTTTTCTTTGTTCCATTTCCATCGCGTATCTTTTTTAAACTTTTTACTCTTTTGGCCGTTTTGCATTTTACTGCAAGTACTTTCATCTACAACACTGTTTTCCGCCGTCTTGAAGACGATACGCATGCGCCATAATCACGAGACTGCATGCTCTGCAGTTTTCATTTCAGAATGTAGTTCGTTTTCAGTAAACGTGATACAAGAGTGAAATGTCGTACCAAAAGGATAAATTTCAATCGGAATGAAATCATTCTGGAACAACATCAATTTTGTTTCGGATTCATGTAAGCTGATGCAGCTCACGTGAACTGTATGACGATGAAATGAACTCTTTCTCGAATGAATCTTGTTCCGATTTCATGCATGAAAACAACCATTAGTTTCATCCATAAATTAATTTCTTGAGACATTTCTGATGAGATATTTTTAGACGAAACCGCCATAATTGTTATTTCTGTGTGTGTACAAGGCCTAAACGTTGCAGTGCAACAATATTCGTGATCATTATCCTATCACTGAATAAGTTTTTTTCCTGAAGGAGTTTCGTTCTTGACTGAGTTTCGTTCTTGACTGAGTTTCGTTCTTGAATGAGTTTCGTTCTTGAATGAGTTTGGTTCATAAATGAGTTTCATTCTTGAATAAAAATCGTACTACATTCAAATGACAAAGTAGACTAGCTCAGTGTTTTGATATTCAGGCTTAAATGTGTGATTGTATTCAAGACTCCAAGACTATGCGCGTTACCGTCTATATTTTGATTCATACCAAAACTCATTCTAGAATGAATAATACAGAGTTGAAATTTTGTCTCTGTATATTTATATGGGATGCAAGTAAAATATATAGATATCTGAACAGACATAACTAGAATGCTGCTATAAAAAAAAAAGCAAAACAGTTACTGTTCATCAGCAGTATACCTAAATTGTGTGCAATTCTACAATTGGTTTCGGCTCCACTAAATCCTGTAGCAACTGAAGAAAAATTCAGGTGGAGCCACCCATTAAATTAGCTGGCAGTGGAAAAACATGTTTTGTGTTACATTAACTTACAGTATTTACTTCACCTTATTGATTTTGTTTAATTTGTTGTGGATAATTTCAGGAAAGGAAGCGTTATATTTGAGATGTATCTTTACTTTAACTCTGACTTCAAGATGGAGCTTTCCGACCTAAAGAAAAATTTTGTAAGCCACCTAAACAATACAGCTGGGCAAGACAGTTATTATCTTGGTGCCGACTTGGTGGACCACAGGACTATAACTGTTACAGGTAGAGCTGTATTATTTTGGTGCCAACTGTAACTGTAACAGGCAGAAATCGATTATCTTGATGCCACCCTGGTAAACTCCAGGACTGTAACTGTAACAGGTAGAAATCGAGCAGTATTTTGATGCCATCCTGGTGAGCTAGAGGACTGTATTTGTAACAGGTGGAAATCTATTATATTGTTGCCGACCTTGTGGTCGATTGAGCTGTAACTGTAAAGGGTAAAAATCTATTATATCGTTGCCGACCTGTTGGACTACTACAAAAGTGGAGCTGCATAGAAATCTTTTATATTATTGCCGACCTTGTGGACCAAGGAACTGTAACTGTAAATGGTAAAAATGTATTCAAATATTGCCGACCTGTTGGACTACTACTGAACTGTAGCTGGAAATAGTAGAAATCTAGTATATATATTGTTTCCGACTTTGAGGACTACAACAAAACAGTAACTGTAAAAGTAGAATTCTATTATATCGTGGACGACCTGGTGGATTACTATAGAATTATAACTGTAAAAGGTAGAAAAAATCTATTATATTGTTGCTGAGCTGTTGGATTACAGGATTTTGTTGCTATAATCTTGTTAGCAACGTGGTTGTTTCCAACCTTTCCTTACACTTATCATGTTTGTGCTTGAAAACATTTCTTCCCTCCTGTCGAAAGCTCTTAGAACATCTTTGAATATAAGGTATTATATGTAACAACATAAAACTAACTTATAATTTTGTTCTAACATTTTGGGAATTTTCTTGGCAGATTTTGACGAATGCTCGGGGCACCAAGACGACTGCCATGAGCACGCCGAGTGTTTTAATACCTTTGGTTCTTTCTCGTGCAAGTGCAGTAGTGGTTTCGACGATTTGTCTGGTGATGGCAGAGATTGTAAAGGTACCGTTGCGGGACGACTATACTAATTGCGAATCAATGGTGTAATTCTTTATTATACATACAACGGTTCAGGCTCTCCGAAATTGCACGGGGTCACTTGCACGGGTGGTTGGAGTAAACATATGGAAAGAATTTTAGAGTTCTTTTGGGATTTCTAGGAGTTTTGGATATCATTTTGGAAATTAAAAAGATGGTTTTCATTCGAAATACTATTCTTATCTATAAATTTACAATATTTCTAATTATTGATTAAAATTATAGAATTATTAATCTCATACGCTGTTGTGCTGTTTTAACTTTTATTTTCAGCGAGTTTCCTGAAAACAATGTGGTGGATTATCATCATTATCGCTTTTCTTATTGTGCTGTTGATTATCACAATCATTGTTCTCATTTTGAAAAAGCCAAAATCCAACAGGTAACAACTGCTGCTCGAAAACTTTATAAATACACAATCACACAGCTAGTCTGTAAAGAGTCTGTAATATTTTTTTCACAAGTTTTAATTCTTTTCAAGTTATTTATTCATCGTAGTTGTTCTTTATTCAGATGTTAAGTGTTTTGTTTTTAATTTTTTATGTTGTACCGTTATTATTATCCTTTTGAACGTCACTGAGTAACATTGTTTTTATTGACATGTAAAAAGTTCATGTTTCACTTCCACAATGTCATCATCATCAACAACTGACCGTTTCATTTTCTATTATTGTCATTAAGGACTATTGAGAAGGAACTCTACTACTTATACCGTCTTCATAACAAGAATCGTTATCTTCATTACTGTTACTTAAGCATAAATTCAAAGCTGAAAGAGCTAAAAACTTTAGTTGTGTATGTTTGCTTTAGAAAGCCGAGTTTTTAATTTCCTGATAATTAAGGGTTTGTTACTTTCAGTTCTTAGTTTGTTTGCAAATACACTCACTTGCAGACGATATAATTAACGAGAAATTTGCTTAATGCACGATGTGAAGCGAAGCGCATTAATCTGCTTTTGGAATTAATAGTGGTAGCGCCGGGTTATTTTCTAAATGAATTTGAAAACTGAAAAAAGCCGACTTGACTTATTTTACGAGGCAGCGCGCATTTACCTCTTAAAATTTAATGCTTCCCACACAAAAATTCAGTGATCGAATGATAAAACATTGAACTAGGTTGAGCAAAATATCGTGATTTGTCATTCTCTTGCAAATTAATTATTTGCCTCAGTTTTTTGCTTCGATAAATAATGAATCTGCCGGCCACTGACAAATCACGCTATTTTGTTCAACCTAGTCCAATAATTGTTTATTCTACGTGCTTTCATAGTCTGGTGAAAACTGAAGCGAACGTTTGGGAGAATTTGAGAGCAGATCACCTGCTCGAGAATTCTCACAAACATTGCAGAGGTTTTCACCAGGTTATGAAAGCACGGAGAACATGTTTTTTTATCTTTTATAAAATTATTATTTTCTGTCTTAACAAAGAGAAAGACGTTATAGGAAGCCCGTATGTATACTTTTTAAATTTCTTTAATGAAACTGTAAATTCTCACAAATTGGAGACAGCCAACCATATTGCTTACGTCATTTTCCTGCTTCGTAGCGCTATAAAATTACATCTGTAGACCAATCAAAACGCACATACTATCCACATTATTTCATTATACATTATAATATATTTGTTCCTTCAGCCGTTATGGAGTGAGAGAACCTAGTAAAACCACATCAGAGATCTCTTTGGTCAATAAGAACGGTACGCATAACGGGCGAAAATTAAGTAGAGCCAGTGACATATCTTACAGAGATGGGGACGTGTATTACCGTGACAAAGACGGGAAACTGTTACGAGGCGAGTCAGGCCGCCATGAAGAGATTGGGTTAGATAACCTGGTACTGACAACTTTTCAACCAGACCCCAACATGAGGGCCGCAGCCAGCAATGGCCGATTAGAGATTGGGCATCTGAACAAAAACAATGCTTTCAAACTGGATAATGGCACATTGACTAAAGATCAGATGTAAGTAAACACGTATGATTTGTATCTGTTATATCTTGTTTCCTCTTATACTTGACTTTAATTATAACGCACCAACAATGACTTCTAGCTTCGTTTACATGCAGATAAAGTAGAGCGTTTTGCAATGTATTTTAAGAATCTGTAAATTCAACCGTTAAATTTTTCAATGACGATTGATCAGTATAGTTTGTAATCAACAGTTTTAACAGTTTTTTTAAGTAATCACTTCGCAATTCTAAATTATTGTTAAACGTTGTTTGTTTAACTGATATGAAATTTGCTTATTTTAGAAAGGCTAATATAATGATATAACTTTATAATTCACGTAGAACCGGCAGTTTTAAAAAAAAGAATAGATTTCTTTCTAACTACGGTTGTAATATGGAATCAGTAAAACAAACAAAATAAATCTGTTTATTAAACAATAAAACTGCATAACGGATGTTACTTCTACTCAAAACCCAATTATTTAAATAACTTTTTTATTCAACGAGATATTCTAGTTGAAGTGATCCGAGGTTTGATGTTTGAATTAAAATCGTGTTTACTACAGTAAGTTTGTTGTGTTCGTTTGTGGTACTGTTACTATCCCTGACTTGTTCTCTTTATTCTTTCCTGTACTTTTATTCGACGTGTTTGGCTTGTAGAGTAAACTACAAGCTTCCTAAATATCTGATGAGGAGCGATCATCCAATTGACAGCCTGTACGTATATATATACTATAAACATACCCTGTGACTAATAACGTAACTCTAACGCTCTTTCTAGCTAGTAACTGATTCAATAACGCTTTCTAACTGACGACGTAGAAGTAATATGATAAGTGAAATGGAAACAATGACAATGACAATGATCGCCTCAACTGTTGCAGCCCGCTGCCATCTTGCGGTGTGATTATATTTGGACAGCGGTTATAAGCAGTAACTGACGAAACGGTTTTTAGTGGTTAGCTATTGCAAAAAACACCCCCAAAACAGAAAAGTCAGCATGTTTCCAGATCCATTATCATTTTGCTTTTAAAACCCAACCAAAGAATCAATAAACACATGTATGGTATAAGACAAACGAAGAAGGTGAGAATTGTTAGCAGGTGACATTTTGCATATTTTGTAGTGAGCATGAGGAAACGGGGAACTCGGATGTTGCTTATTGGACAATTCGTGAACGTGAAACAATAGTGTCACCTCTGTAAGTAACGTTACCAAGTGGAGATGTCGCAATCACCTTTAACAATGACGTGAATAAACTTGAGTATAAATGTTATTAATCATCAGTTAAAATTCACAATCAAACTTTAAAATCTGTTGCTGGAAATTGTAAAATTGTTAAAACACACGACGTTTCGACCTAAACCTTCGGTCTTCTTCGGGCAATTGAAGATCCGTGTGACATCTGCAAATAAGTTAACTGACGAAGAAATCCTAGTGTTTGGGATATAACGTGTTGAAAAAGAGAGTGTAATGCAACTTATGTGAGAGAGACTAAACAGTCACTAAATATCAGACTTAAACAATACAAGAAGCCCAACATCATCCAGGCTCAAAATTCGTCAGTTTTTATCAGTATAACGGAAACCGGTCACCTTATCGGAATGGCAAACACCTTCGTTCTAGATCGCAATAAGAACAATGAACAATGGCACACAAGGGGAATAAAATAACCCATCTAGGAATGTGTTAAGACGCCTTCCCTAAAAGAAACGGCGGGCTCCGTTTCCATAAAAGTGCCCCATATTTGGGACCGAGTCCTGCAAGGCGTTCCTCGCCAGTTAACTTGTTAGTAGACGTCACACGGATCTTCAATTGCCTGAAGAAGACCGAATGTTTGGGTCGAAACGTCGTGTCTTTAGATTTCACAATATCCAATAACAGATCTAGATTTAAAAATTGTATTTAATGTGACTAAACATTTAAAACTAAAGCCATGGTATAACTTCTACTAAAAAAGGATTACATCCAAGAGATATTTACCTTTATCTACGTAAAAGAAAAGAATCGTTATAGACCTGATAAACGGTATAAAAACACATTCCCGTTTAGCATTGATTTGATGTAAACTATGTCTATGTTTATTAAGATACTTGCTATCCGTAGATATCCTTCCTTTGCTGATTTTATTCATATACAATTAACTAATATAGTTAAGATTTTCACCGAAACATTTTTCCACATCCGATCAACTCGACTCAGTAACCAAGCTCAACAAATCTCTGTTCACCGTTGTAAGGACTACAATCATGAAGCTGATCTTCTAGGCGTAAGACTTTTATCCAAACAATAAAAATGATCAGAAAGTCAGGATTTGTAAGGTTTCGTAGAATTTCAGACATATCAACAAATGGACATTTGTTATGGTTCTGTTTGGCAAACGGTGATTAATTCGTGGCTGACTGACGCGCTACGGTTTGATGAGACACAGATTTGCCATTTCGAATTCTCAAATGAATGTGGCAAAAGCGCAATGCTTGTGGGATGTGGCTATAAAGATCAACGTCAACTATAGATAACACAAATGTGCTAGTAGCCAGTAGTAACCTGAAGCCATTATCATGGGCACTATGGCAACATTGGTAGCGGGCTTTGCCACTTACATATACCTCGTGATACGGTAGCTCTTACGAGGGGCTGACACTCCAAAAACCAGCTCAAAGTACTTAGTGAAGTTGCTGGATGAGTCCGTGCGTCCATAAAATGTTGTAAAATGAAACTTTCATCAAACTTTCATCTGAGCTTTTGCTATTCAACGGCATCATGAGTGATGAAATGAGTATTCATATTTTCTATGCAGTAAGTTGAACCGATTGAGCATGTGAGAAATTAACGAAGACGAAAAAAGCAGAGCAAAGAAGATTTTTTATTTTAAACAATGGCGAGCCATAAAGTGCAATCCTCTTAGGAGAAAATAAACTAGTTGAAGATCTTTGAGATGAATTGTATTTTGCCAATCAACCTTGAGTTAAATTTTAAAATCAATACGCTTTAGACCTAGGTATTCCTCAGTGGAGTATACATCTATACAGGTCAGTTATAACTACTGTTTGCGAGGGATTTCTTCTTTTTGGTTCCTTCACCGGACTGGTTGTGTAAAATTTTAATCAGCAAAGGAAAGGACTAATACTTTAAGCCATTACGACAAGCAAACAACCTGTACGTAAATTAAATCTACGGGATACATATTGATATCAAAATTGACCTGCGTTAAGAAGTACCAAAGCGGTTTAATTGTTAAAAATTAAAACGTTTTCAACCCTTTCCTTGAACTTCATAGTTAAAAAATTGTTTTAAACAGCGAGTTCATTTTCTTTGAATTTAATTGGTAAATTATCTATTATTTTATTAATGGCGTGTACACACGTGGTTTCTGCTTGTTTTGTGTTTTAAATTGTATGTTATGCTTTCTTTTTGCCTAATTTCTTTCGCTTGCAAAATTTCCACAAGCTTAGGCGTTTTGCTTCTATCTTGCTAAATTGCCAGTTAAGTCGAGATTGTTTTCCAACTCCAAGTCTCGTAATTATATTACTATTAGACAGTGCAACCGCGATATAACAAAGTGCCAAGGGACCGGACAATTTACTTTGTTATAACGAAGTTACTGAAAAAATACGAAAAACGTCGTTATACCGGGGTTTTCATAACAGGCAAAAAATTAGCGATGACACGTATTTGTTGGACCATCGTTATTTGATTTATTACGTGATGAAATATACATTAACTTGAAACAGTAAAATCAGGCAGTATCAAGACTTCAACAACAATTTTCAAACAAACAGCTTATCTCATAACCTTACTATAGGTTGCGTTTCATGTTGTTATGGAAGAAATACTTGTACTTGTTTTGTGAACTTCGTTATATCGGGGTAAAATGTGGCCTCGAGACCAAAAATTTTCATCTGTTTTAAGCAACTTGTTTATGATTTTTACTAATCTCAGATTATGTCTAATACTAATTCAGCGCGTTTCCAGTATCTGGTGCTCAGTAGCACATTCAATGCAAACTTTAACAATGATATTATTTCTCCAAACAGGGTATAACCACCAAAGCAAATGGGAACAATTATTATTTATGACAACAAAATAGATTTCAAATTAGTTTTAGGGCTGATTTCGTTTTAGGTAAACTAAAAAACAGAAATAACTCTCCTTGATCTTACGAGGAATGACCAGCTCTTAACACAAAAAATAATTGCAAATCTTGTTATGAATTTGATAGCAGTATAGATTTAGATAACGGCCGAGAATTTAAGTTAAGAAAAATGGATCAAGCCTGTTTCATTTAGAAATATATACGTCTAATAACATTTTTAGTTTTCTAGCAGAATTGACATACCAACGACTTTCCTTGAAACTGTGATTTTCTTAGCATATAGTAACATCCATTTAACTACAATTTAAAAGCATACCATTGTATACAACTGTGCAGTGTCATTATTTTTTTTTTTGCGAGTTAGATATTCATTTCTAAGATATATATGTAGACAATTGATTCACCTTTAAAAGAGTTGCAATTTCTATCACAAACCCAAGTGGTTCATGCATACATAAAAGCGCAAGTGTGGAAGCTTCGGCCCAGTTTCAGTTGCTGGTTGCAATATTTCACAGGCAGACACACACTCTCCATTTTACACACCTCTAGCTTTTCTTGCAATACAACTGTCCAGCGTTAATGATTGACTAAGGACTTTCAAGGTTAAAAACGAAAATACGCGAGAAGCCAAACCCTATACTAAATTACAATAAACCATATGCATTTACTCAATAAAAGAATAAAATATTGTGATTCGACTGTTTCGTGCTTGCTTTTCTACTTTCATCTTTGCTTTGACTAAAGTAAAGTATAAAATTTCAATGCACATCACGATTTAGGCTTATTTCAAACGTCGATGTGTCGAATCTGATGTTAATGACCGACTTCTATTAAAGTGCAACATTTGGAACAGGCCTTACTGATATTCTTTAGCATTTAAAAAAGGAAAGGGTAAACAAAAATGAGAAAATATGACTTCACTAATATGCTTTTAAAATGTCTTGTTTTACTACAGTTTTACAGTCAAAACGATCTTGTTTCTTCCATTACTTGGACGTGGTTTGATCAACTCTAGGTTGAAAAGTTTAATCATCGCCGTCGAACAGAACAAAGCTGTCACTTCGAGCGTTACCCCTTTACCTTAATCCGAGGTAGGGCTAACTCCAGGCTGAAACGTCAGCTTTGTGCTGCTCGTGGAAGATGATCAAACTTTTCAACCTCGAGTCTAACCAGATGATTCACGGTT